>Ga0123339_10001809_pt1 | contig 14647 bp, 14 predicted proteins | sample lystaG_FD_89956 | JGI IMG/M metagenome (GOLD analysis project Ga0123339, IMG submission 89956) | Glacier valley bacterial and archeal communities from Borup Fiord, Nunavut, Canada, to study Microbial Dark Matter (Phase II) -... | ecosystem: Environmental > Aquatic > Freshwater > Ice > Glacier ... | reverse complement strand
TGAAGTCTTTCCTTGGGCGCATCTTTCGACCGGGGTAAGCGATGCCTACCTTGTGGCGGAGGCAAAAAAGGCACGTGAAGAAGTATTGACGCCGGACTGCAGTTTCGACTCCTGTACGGGTTGCGGTGCCTGTCAAACACTCGATGTAGACATCATTCTCGGAGGTGGGAAGCGTCAATGAGTTCCGATTTCAGGTTACGCATAAACTATAGAAAAGCCGGCCGGGGAGCCTTCCTCTCCCACTTGGAGGTCCTCCATACCGTCGAACGTATTGTACGACGTGCACAACTGCCGTATGCTATTACGCAAGGCTTTCATCCGCACATGAAGGTCGCATTCGGACCGGCGCTCTCCGTGGGAACGGCAAGCGACGGTGAGTATCTCGACTTGTGGTTATCGGAATTCGTGAGACCCGATACGGCCCTTGAAAAGCTGAAAGCAGCGGCGCCGAGCATTCTGCCGATTGAACAGGTCGGATACGTCGGCAACAAGCTTCCGTCCTTGACGGCCGCCATCACCATCCATGCCTATCGTGCCGAACTATGGGCGCGTGATATAGAAATCGACAAGGTTGAGCAAGGCTTTCAGTCGGTTCGAAACGATACCTCGTTGGAAGTAGTGCAAAAAGAAAAGAAAAAAGTTTTCGATCCCGCGCTCTGCATCCCGAAAGATGCGGCTGTGACGAAAAGTGAGGAAGGTTGCGTCATTGACTTTTCTTTGAGGATCGCCCAAACTGGCGCACTTCGCCCTGAGATTCTACTTCAAGAAGTATTCAACCGAGCCGGTCGAACTTACTCACACCTTGAGTTAGCGCGAACAGGACTGTTCATCGAAGAGGATGGCGTCTGGGTTCGCCCGATGTAAGAATAAGGTGCAGGAGGACTGAAGATGGCCGAGATAGTGCGCGAGATGATCATCTCGCGCGACAGTTTCGAAACTCGTGTCGCAATCGTTGAAGACGGACAACTCGTCGAACTGTACTTGGAGCGTGCCACGCGCAGCGTGGTGGGCAACATATACTTGGGAAAAGTGACCGATGTCTTGCCTGGTATGCAAGCTGCGTTTGTCGACATCGGACTGGAAAAGAATGCATTCCTCTATGTCGACGACATCCGCGACCATACCGGAAAAGGACTGAACGGACGCTCGATCTCGGGACTTCTACGCGTTGGTAAAAAGGTGCTCGTCCAAGTCGCGAAAGACCCCATGGGGACCAAAGGCGCGCGCGTGACGATGAACATATCCATACCGGGACGCTTCGTCGTGCTCATGCCTTACACGGATCATATCGGAACCTCCAAAAAAATCGATGAGCCGCGCGCAGCGTACCTCCGCGAGCAAACGCGCTTGAACCTCGATGACTCGATGGGCGCGATCGTGAGGACAGCCGCCGCTGAAGCGGGAGACAAAGAGCTCCTCGCCGATATCGGATTCCTCAATCGTGTATGGCGGCGTGTCACGCGGCAGGTCAGCGACGGAATCGCTCCCGAAATCGTCTATACCGAGATAGACCTCGCCATGCGCTTCGTGCGCGACGTGTTCAACAAGGACTTCAGCGGGTTGGTGGTCGACGACAAGGCGACCTACGAAAAACTGACGGGCTTCATCAAGCGCGGTGCACCTGAGCTGGTCAAACGGATGCATCTCCATAAGGACAAGGCGACATCGCTTTTCGAAGTGACCGGCATCGATGTTCAAATCAACGGCGCTCTCCAACGCGAGGTCGATTTACCGAGCGGAGGACAGGTCGTCATCGATATCACCGAAGCCCTTGTGGCGATCGACGTCAACACAGGAAGCTATATCGGCAAGCGCGATCTGGAAGAGACGATCCTGCGCACAAACCTGGAGGCCGCCACAGCGGCGTTGCGCCAGCTCAGATTGCGCGACCTCGGCGGGATAATCATCATCGACTTCATAGACATGGAGCTCGAAGCGAGTAAGCGTCGTCTCGAAGAACATGTGGAGAAACTGCTCGAGCGAGACCGGAACAAGACGCAGCTCAGCACCATAACCTCGCTCGGGCTCGTCCAAATTGCGCGCAAAAGAACTACCGACGGGCTTTTCAAAGCGCTGACCGATATGTGCCCGCGCTGTCAGGGGCAGGGTCGCATCCTTTCCGATGAGACGTGTCGCATCGGCGTCGAGCGAAAGATCAGGGAGATCGTCACGAATTCCCGCGCGACAGCATTCCTCTTCGCCGTCAACGATGAGACCTATTCGATGTTGATGGACGCAGGTGTCAACTTCGCCGTGTCCCTCAAAGCTGAAACCGGCAAGCAGATACGTGTCGTCGGTGTTCGCGATATCGGTCCGATCGACGTGGAGGTCCTCATCGAAGGTTCGACGCCGATTTCCGGGGTTGGTAAAAAGGGATTAATGCGCTAGAATGGGTTTCCCTTTTGAATGAAGACAAGCGATGACACGTGAATTGACGTGCGGGTTTTGTTGACTTACAAAAGTCACGATGGTACTATATCAACTTGCGCGTTTGCACATACAAGACGCGTTTATACACATGGCGAAAGGTAAGTCTCATGTACGCAGTTGTAGCAACTGGTGGAAAGCAGATCAAAGTCGCTGAAGGCGACATTGTCTCAGTCGAGAAACTCGATGCTGAGATCGGTTCAACACTCGATCTCGATGTCTTGTTCTTGTCCGACGGCGACTCTGCAATCATCGATAAAGAGTCTTTGGCTAAAGCAAAGGTCACCGTAGAAGTCGTGGATCAGTACCGCGGTGAAAAAGTGATGATTTTTAAATTCAAGAAGCGTAAGGGCTATAAGCTTACAAAAGGACATCGCCAGAATCTGACGCGTGTTCTTGTCAAGGAAGTAAGGCAGGGATAACTCATGGCACATAAAAAAGGTCTTGGTTCTACCCGAAACGGTAGAGACTCAAAAGCAAAGCGTCTCGGAGTAAAGCGTTTCTCCGGTGAAGTCGTTTCGACGGGAACCATTCTCGTTCGTCAGCGCGGCACGCACTTTCATCCGGGCGATCTCGTCGGACGCGGTGGAGACGATACGTTGTTCGCGCTTGCCGACGGTACCGTCGAGTTTTCTCGCGGTCTGAAGCGCAAGGTACATGTTCGACCTATAGAGGCTTAAAGGCCTACATACGTCGCACAATTATCGACATGTGAGCCCTCCACCATTTCGGCTGGAGGGCTTTTTGTTCATTTTGATGGCCATGTACCCCGAGGCGACAAGGTAAGATAGGTACAAGGATATAAGGACCGCTTCGGCGGTTTGAGCGGGATATCGATATGTGCACGGCATCGGTGTCGTCTGATTGCAAGTGAGGTGAGATGTTTTATGTTTCTCGATCAAGTTTCCATATATGTGAAAGGCGGAGACGGCGGCGCCGGCGCCATGTCGTTTCGTCGTGAGGCGTACGTTCCCAAGGGTGGGCCGAACGGCGGAGATGGCGCGCACGGCGGCGATGTGATACTCGTGGCCGAACCCGGCATTTCCTCGCTTATAGATTATCGCTTCAAGCATCATTTCAAGGCTCCTCGCGGTACGCACGGCAAGGGCTCGGGTATGCACGGCGCACGTGGTGACGACTTGAGGATGAGCGTGCCTTTGGGCACCGTCGTAAAAGACTTGGAAACCGGGGAGATCCTCGGTGACCTGGTCGTCGCAGGAGATGAGTTGATCGTCGCAGAAGGCGGTCACGGCGGTCGGGGAAACCCTCACTTCGTGACCTCGACCCGCAGAGCACCGACGTTTGCCGAACTCGGTGAACCGGGGCAGGAGACGAGCATCACGCTCGAGCTCAAACTGCTGGCTGATGCCGCTCTCGTCGGCATGCCGAGTGTCGGAAAATCCTCATTGATCGCCCGCATGAGTGCCGCGCGTCCCAAGATCGCGGATTATCCGTTCACGACGTTGATTCCTAACCTCGGAGTCGTCAAGGCGGGCGACCTCTCGTTCGTCTGCGCCGATGTTCCGGGCCTTATCGAGGGTGCCGCCGAAGGCAAAGGCCTCGGGCATTCGTTCTTGCGCCATATAGAGCGCAGCGCGATCATCCTCCACGTGGTCGATTTGTCGGGCGGATGGGAAGGACGCGATCCGGTCGAGGATTACAAGATCATCGAACAGGAGCTCAGTTCGTATGCAAGCGAGCTGGCTTCGCGTCCCCATATCGTTTTGGGCAACAAGATAGACGCCGAAGGCGCGCCTGAGCGTTCGGAGCGCATGAAAGCCTATGTCGAGGAGCTCGATCTTCCTTACTTCGAGGTATCTGCCGCAACGGGAGCGGGGATAGAGACGATGTCGCGCTATGTCGCCGGTCGTGTCCATGAACTGCGTCTCGCCGTCGCGCAAGCCGAGCTCGAAGCCGAGGAGAAGATGCCTCAGGTCGAACGTCGCTACGCGTACAAACGAAACCCCAGTAGCGAAAAGAAGTTCACCGTTAAGAATCTGGGCGGCGGGGTGTTCCAAGTCGAAGGGCGCACCATCGAACGCATGGTCATCCAGACCGAATGGGACAATGAAGACGCCATCGTCTTCTTGCAGAGAAGATTCATCAAAGCGGGCGTCGAAGATGCGCTTGTCAAAGCGGGCGCACGCGATGGAGACGAGATCAGGATCCTCGAGCGTTCGTTCACGTTCGAGATCGGCTATATTCCCGATGATAAACTCGAGGCTCAGAAGATCCACGAGCTCGACTCACTGATCGCCCGTGATGCGCGCATCGATTATCGCGAGCCTAATGTACGGGATTTGCCTGAAGAAGATTTGCCTGAAGAAGAATAAGATTTAAGGAAAACCATGGAGAGCAAACGCCTCATAGTCGTCAAAGTCGGCACGAACACGCTGACCGATTTCGCAGGCGTCCTCGACCGTGACTATATCCGGTCTTTCGTCGAGCAGGTCTGTGAGATACGAGCACGGGGCTACGCTCCCATCATCGTGACGAGTGCCGCCATCGCAGCAGGTATCGAGGAGCTCGGCCTCAAGAGTCGTCCGAGCGATATCCCGACCCTGCAGGCTGCGGCTTCGGTCGGACAAGTGGCTCTCGTCGAAGCCTATTCGACAGAACTCAAAAAGCAGGGAGTCGTCGCCGGGCAGGTCCTCCTCACGCGGAACGACACGGCGGATAGAAACGCCTACCTGCACGCACGCGACACACTGATGAGGCTTGTTGACCTCGGGGCGGTCCCCGTCGTAAACGAGAACGATACCGTCGCCGTCGAGGAGATCCGTTTCGGCGACAACGATACGCTGGCCGCTCTCGTCGCGACGATGGTCGGTGCCGAGAAGGTCGTTTTGCTGACCGATGTCGAGGGGCTCTACACGAGCGATCCGCGCAAAGATTCAGGAGCGGAGCATATCGATGTCGTAGAACATATCGACCGCGCGCTCCTCGGCATGGCGAGCGGAGTCGGAACCTCGCTTGGGTCTGGCGGCATGGTGACGAAACTTCGGGCTGCGCGCGTGCTTATGAGCTCGGGGACCCCCATGGTCCTTTGCGACGGTCGCAAAGAAAACGCCTTGCTTGAAGCCTTCGACGGCACGAGCAACGGCACGTATTTCAATCCTCAAAAAGATGCCTCGCTCACCACGAGAAAACGGTGGATTGCGATCGGCGGTGCCATCCAAGGTACCATCATCGTAGACGACGGCGCTGTCCGAGCCTTGCGGAAAGGCGGGACGTCGCTCCTCTGCCCCGGTGTGAGGACTGTTCTCGGTGACTTCGAGGCGGGAAGCCCCGTCGCCGTCCAGGCTGCCGACGGTGTCATCATCGCGCGCGGTTTGAGTGGTTATACATCGCAGGAGCTTCGGTCGGTCGCCGGAAAGCAGATGGCGCAGGCTGCCGAGATCGTGCCGAATCGAAACGGCGCGGCGGTCATCCATTGCGACCAGATGGTGTTGTTCTAAATTATTCATTTCAGTCCGATATTTATGCAACTTTAGTTTGCTGAAGTGGAAAAGGCGTCGGCACTCCCGTACAATGGACGACGGACGAGAATCAGGAGTATGCATGGAAACGACGGAATATAGAAGCGCGCGCGAGGCCGCCGAAGCGGCGAAAAGCATCGCGATTACGCTCGGATGCACGAGTGCCGAGCTGCGCAACGGTGCGCTTCTGACTATGGCCGATGCGCTGGAAGCGCACGCGTCCGCTATTCTGTCGGCGAATGAAATCGATATCTCATCGGCCCGCAGGACCGATACGCGTGAAAATCTCATCGATAGGCTCACGCTTGACGAGCAACGAATAAAAGAATGCGCTTGCGGACTTCGCGCGTTGGCGGCACAGCCCGATCCTCTGGGAGAGCTTGTCGACGGGCGCACCATTCCGAGCGGTATCGAGATGAAACAGGTCCGCGTTCCCCTCGGTGTGGTCGGGATGATCTACGAGGCGCGACCCAATGTGACCGTCGATGCGGCGGGCATCGGTGTCAAAACCGGTAACGCGATGCTTTTGCGCGGCGGTTCTCTGGCGAAGCATTCCAACGACGCGATCGTATCCGTTCTCCGCTCCGCATTGTCTGCAGCCGGCCTACCCCTGGACAGCGTGCAGACGCTCGATGCGAGTGACCGCGCGTCAGCCGACGAACTCATGTCGCTTTCAGGTTTGGTGGATGTTCTGATCCCCCGTGGCGGTGCCGGTCTCATCTCATCGGTGGTCGCTCACTCGAAAGTCCCCGTCATCGAGACGGGAACCGGTAACTGCCATATCTATGTGCATTCGGATGCTTCGCTGGACATGGCTGCCGCAATCGTCGTAAACGCGAAATGCCAGCGCAACAGCGTGTGTAACGCGGCCGAGTCACTTTTGGTGGATCGCGAGGTGGCGCATGCCGCCCTTGAAACGATCGCGCCCGCGCTCGTCGCGCACGGCGTGACGTGTATCTGCGACACGGAGTCGCATGATATCCTCTCCGAGCTCGGCATCGCGTGCGAGACGGCCGAGGAACAAGACTTCTACACCGAGTATCTCGACACGAAGATAAGTATCAAGGTGGTCTTAGGAGTCGATGAGGCGGTCGCGCACATCAACACCTACGGGACGCACCACTCCGATGCTATAGTGACGGCCGACATCGATGTGGCATCCGTGTTCACCCACGGTGTGGATTCCGCATGTGTGTACGTGAACGCCTCGACACGGTTCACCGACGGGGCGATGTTCGGCCTCGGCGCCGAACTCGGCATATCCACCCAAAAGCTTCATGCACGCGGCCCCTTCGGACTTGTGGCCCTGACCTCTACGAAGTATATTTTGCAGGGGAATGGGCAGGTAAGGGACTGATGACGCGCATCGGAATCATGGGGGGCACCTTCGACCCGATCCATATCGGCCATCTTGTCGCCGCCGAGGAAGCGCGCATACAGTTCGCCCTCGACAAGGTGATCTTTATGCCCGCCGGTCGACACGCTTTCAAACAAGACGGCACGACGTCGCCTGAGGACCGCCTGTTCATGACCGAACTCGCCACCTTGAGCAATCCGCACTTCGAGGTGAGCCGTCTCGAAATCGACAGACCCGGCAAGACGTACACTATCGATACGATCATCGAAATGAGAGAACTCTATCCGGATGCCGAACTGTGTTTCATCACCGGCACCGATGCGGTGTTCGAGATCCTCACATGGAGGGACTCGGCGCGCCTCGCCGGTCTGGTGACCTTCATCGCCGCGGTGCGCCCCGGCTATAACCTCGAAGCGGCGAAGGCCTTGCACGAGCAGGCGGAGGAAGACTTCGATATCCGTTACATCGAAGTCCCGGCGCTTTCGATATCCTCGACCGAGCTGCGCAAACGGATACGGGAGGGACGTTCGGTGCGCTACCTCGTGCCGGCAAACGTCTTGAGTTATATCGAGCGTAAAGATCTGTACGAATCGAAAAGATTTGAGAAGTGATGTCGGAAACAACGTATGAATGTATCGAATTCGCCGAAGGTGAGTTAAAGAAGCGTCTCAACGAATACGGTTTTGCCCACAGTGTCGGGACGGCCTCGACCGCAAGTCTCATGGCGACCCTTTACGGGTTGAGTCCGCTCGACGCCTACATGGCGGGGCTCCTCCATGATTGGGACCGCAACGAGACCGAGGATAATCTCCTAGCCCGCGCGAGAAGGTTCGGAATAGACATGGCCGACATCATCGAGTGTTCGCCGCGCTTGGTGCACGCGCACACAGGTGCCTATGGCGCGCGTGAATACTTCAAGAGCTGCGCGAACCCGTTCGAGATCAGCGACGAGGTGTTCCATGCCATCGAGCACCACACGGTCGGTGTGACCGATATGAGTGAACTCGACATGATCGTCTATGTCTCCGATATGATAGAACCGTCGCGTAGTTTTCCAGCCGTGGAAACTCTGCGCGAGTCGGTGGGAACCGTCGCGCTCGATCGGCTGTTTTTCCAAGCGTACCAGCAAACGATGAAGCACTTGGTGGCATTCAGTAAAGTAATCCATCCCGATACACTCGTGGTATGGAACTCGCTCGTTCAAAAAGTAGAGGAATAACGTGACAAACATCGAAAGCACGATAGAGAACACGACCGCAAGCATAAAGGTGATCGTCGAGGAAGACGTGGCCGAAGCCATGTACGTGAAGAAGGATCCGCGTGATTACACGACGGAGGAATTCGCCCGTACCGCCATGCAGGCGGCGCTCGACAAAAAAGCGACCGATGTCATCGCCCTCGGTGTGGCGCCGTTTCTCTGCGTGACGGACTATTTCGTGTTGGCGACCGGAGCAAACGAACGTCAGGTCGCCGCCATCGCCGATGAGATCGAAGACCGTCTCGTGGAGGCCTATCACCTCAAGACGATCGGACGGGAAGGCAAGGGCACGAGCCCGTGGGTCCTGCTCGACTTCGGCGATATCGTCGTACACGTTTTTCAAGCCGATACCCGCGAGGAATATCGTTTGGACAAGCTTTGGAGCGAAGCCAAGCGTTTGAAGGTCGAGGAATAAATACCGATGATGGCGAAACTCAGAAGCGCCGACAGGCAGGTCGTTGCCGTCGTCGCCCTCATATTCGTCGCAACGGTGTGGGGCGCGACGTTCATCGTCGTGGCCGATGCCATAGCCCAGTATCCGGTCTATGCCTTTTTGTGCCTGCGTTTCGTCATAGCAGCCCTTGCGTTTCTGGCTTTCTTTCCCCGAGTCCTCAGGCGGATCGATCTACATAACCTCAAACTCGGCATTCCGGCCGGTCTATTGCTTTCGGCCGGCTACATTTTGCAGACGCTCGGTCTTCTGCCTTTGAGCCAGGGAGGCACCACCCCGGCTCGAACCGCGTTCCTCACCGGTATGTATGTCGTGCTCGTGCCGATCGCGCAAGGCATCCTGAAGAAGAAGATGCCGCATCGCGGAACCATCGTCGGCGTCGGTCTCGCGCTCTCAGGTCTTGTGTTGCTGTCGGGCATAACGCTGAGCGGGACACACGGATGGGTTCTCGGCGACTCGCTTGTGCTCGCCTCGGCATTCGCCTATGCGGCCCATATGATCTTGCTCGGCACGAATGACAAACATCATGACACGCTCGCACTCACATTCATCCAGCTGACGGTCGTCGCGTTGACCACCGGCGTGATGTCGCTTGCGACGGGGGAGCACGCCGGGATCCCGACGAGTCCGAATGTGTGGTTCGCACTTCTCACCTGCGGATTGGTCGCCTCGGCGTTCGCGTTCGTCGTGCAGACGTGGGCGCAGCGCATCCTACCTCCATCCCGTGTCGCCCTGATTTTGATATCGGAGCCTGCTCTCGGCGGGCTTATCGGCTGGTGGATGGCGGGTTCGGCACCGACGCGCGAGGTCATCGGAGCGGCGCTCATGCTCGCCGGCATGATCACTTCCGAACTCATGGCTTCACGTCAGGCACACGTGCAGGCGCAACGGCTCAAACGCGCCGTCGAGGGTATGCCGGTGTTCACCGACGACCCGCATCGCAACAAGCGCGTAGCCACGGAGTCTGAGGAAGAAGCTCGCTGAAGAATCGAGCATGTCCGCCGCAGTAATCGATGCGGCCGCAACGCAAACAATCAATACAGCGTGAAATGATTCCTCTCGAAAGAGAGGATTTGTGCGTCGCGCAGTTTGCACAGTTCGGCAGACATCGCGCTTCGATCGACACCTAAGTAGTCGGCGAGTTCCTGCCGGTTGAACGGGATGTCGAACGTCGGGCTCCCGGCTTTGATTGCACGCGTCGACAAATAGGAGAGAAGCTTCTCCTTCGTGGTGCGCTTGCCGGTGTGCTTGACCTTCTCCGTGAGCATGACGTTTTTGCGCGCCAGAATCCCCATCATGTTGTTGATGAGGCTGTTGTGGAAGCCGCAGGCCGAGGAACACACCGTGGCAATTCTCTTATAGTCGATGAAGAGTATCTCGGTCTTTTCCGTCGAGATGACGCTGACGGGGAGCGTGTCCGCGTTCGAGCAGACGAACGCCTCCGCGAACATGGCGCCCGGTCCCGCTTTGGAAAGAATGGAGCGGTTTCCCTCGAAGTCGTCTTTGGTGATGTTCACACCGCCCGAAAGCACGATTCCCACCTCGGCGACTTTGTCGCCCGCCCGCAAAACGTACTCATCTTTCCCATAGCTTTTCTTTTTCGCGTTCAGGCAGGAAAGGAGTGTATCCTGCTGCGCAATGGGTATATCTTCAAACAGATGCGAATGTGCGATCGTTTCTCTGTCGTGTGTTGAAAATGTAGTTTCCAAAAGTTTTCCTTCTCGTTGTAAATACAACAGACTTCACCAGTGTAGCAAAGTATCATTGCGGTGCAAGTCGAGGAATCGACGAACGTGATTATCCGACGGTTGAGAGTGGAAAGGAAATCCTATGAGCGACATGTTTTGTTTCCAGTGTGAGCAGACGGCGCACGGTACCGGTTGTCTGAGCGCAGGCGTATGCGGTAAAAAGGCGGATACCGCCGAGTTGCAAGACGAGCTGACCGGCGCTTTGATCGGTCTGGCGCGCGTCGCCCGTTGCGCGGGGACTCCCACGGCGCACACCGATCGCGTCATGTTGGACGGCCTGTTCACCACCATCACGAACGTGAATTTCAACAACGAGACCGTGCAAGAGCAGATCGACATCGTACATGCTGAGAAAGCGGCCTTGATCGCCGCTGCTGGCAAAGACGCATCCGCCTGCGCATATGCTGTCGACTACGACATGGAAAGTCTCTGGAACGACGATGAGGACATCCGTTCGCTGAAGTCCCTCATTCTGTTCGGCATCCGCGGCATGGCGGCCTACGCCTACCATGCGCTCGTACTCGGTTTCACCGACAAGGTCGTCGACGACTTCATCTATGAAGGCATGGAGGCTGTCGGCAAGGACCTCACGATGGAGGAGCTTCTTCCTCTCGTGCTCAAGGTAGGAGAGGTCAACTTTGCCTGCATGGCGCTTCTCGACAAGGCGAACACCGAGACCTACGGCACGCCTGTGCCGACCGAAGTGCCCCTCGCAGTCGAGCCCGGCCCCTTCATCGTCGTAAGCGGGCATGACCTCTATGATCTCAAGCTCCTGCTCGAGCAGACGAAGGAAAAGGGAATCAATATCTACACGCACGGCGAGATGCTACCTGCGCACGCATATCCCAAGCTCAAGGCGTATTCACACCTCAAGGGCAACTACGGAACCGCATGGCAGAACCAGCAGAAGGAGTTCGCCAACCTTCCCGCGCCTGTGCTCTTCAACACCAACTGTCTGATGCCGCCGCGCGACAACTACAAGGACCGCGTGTTCACCACCGAGGTCGTGTCGTACCCCGGGCTCGTGCATATCGGCGAGGACAGGGATTTCACGCCGGTCATCGAGAAGGCACTCGAGCTCGGCGGTTTCGCTGAGAAGACCGAGTTCACCGGTATCAACGGCGGTACACATGTCACCACCGGATTCGGTCATGGCACGGTGCTTTCTGTTGCCGGGACCGTGGTAGATGCCGTCAAGGCGGGCGACATCACCCACTTCTTCTTGGTCGGCGGTTGCGACGGTGCAAAGCCGGGCCGTAACTACTACACCGAGTTCGTGGAGAAGACTCCCGACACCTCGATTATCCTCACGTTGGCATGCGGCAAATACCGCTTCAACGATTTGGACCTCGGCACCATCGGGGGTCTGCCGCGCATCATGGATATGGGACAGTGCAACGATGCCTACAGTGCCATCAAGGTGGCTGTCGCTCTGGCAGAGGCGTTCGATTGCGGCGTGAACGAGTTGCCACTGTCGATGGTTATCTCCTGGTACGAGCAGAAGGCCGTGGTCATCCTACTGACGCTGTTGTATCTCGGAATCCAGAACATCATCCTCGGCCCGTCGCTTCCGGCGTTCGTGTCGCCCAACGTCCTCGACTTCTTGGTGAAGAATTACAACATCGCCCCGATCAGCACCCCCGACGAGGATCTCAAAAAAATTCTCGGATAGGTGCCACGTAAATGATTTGTGTTATACTACTTAATCGTTGACGTTTTGGGGCTTTAGCTCAGTTGGGAGAGCGATTGGCTGGCAGCCAGTAGGTCAGGGGTTCGAGTCCCCTAAGCTCCACCAAAAACAATAGACGCCCTCCTACTTGCATTCGCAGGTGGGAGGGCTTTCTCATTGTCAAAAACTTCGTACTGATCGATATTCCTCTTTAAGCTGTCATTGGTTAGGAGTATTTTGGAAAAGGCGGCGAACCGATTCGGTATAGCTGTGGCGCCTCTTCAGAGGGCAGACCTTGAGTGGCGCGTGAAAGCACAATAAATGCCGGGAAGGTAGTCGACCCATGGTAAAGCCAGTGAAAATCACCGTGATCACGGTCATAGTCCTCTTGGTACTATTCGTAGTCTGCGGCATAGCCTTCAACTTGATATTCAGGTATATATCCTATTCTTTCTACAAGAACGCAAAGCAGTCCGCTGCGGTCGACAAGAATGTAAAGAAGCTGGAGATCGGTAAAGAAAAAGATCTGATCGGATATGTAAGAAGCACGGATTATTCCAAAGCGAAAAAGACCATCATTTATTTCGGCGGGTCCGGAGAGATCGCCTATAATGCGGTCGTGAAATACGGTCCTATTTTCAATGATTACACGTTCGTTAGTGTCGATTACCCCGGTTCTCAGAACAGCAAGGGGAGCATGAATCTGAAAACGATGCAGGAAGCATCGCTAAGGCTCTACGATTACCTCGCCGATCTGGGATATGTGGATAAGAACAACATCTCCGTCATCGGCTACAGCTATGGAACGGGGATGGCGTCCTATCTTGCCTCGAAAAGGGATTGTGCCGACTTGGTTCTCGTCGGGCCTTATCGGGATATACATGACCTCTACAATAAGATCATCCCGATTTTCAACAGTCCGTTCGGTTGGTTCATCACAGACAATATCGATACGAAGGAATATGCGAAATCAGTGGATGAAAAAACGCTGATCATCACATCCGATGCCGATACGACCATAAAAAGTTCGATTCCCCATGCATTGGCTCATTACTTCAGGAATGCCACCGTCACCGAGTTCAAGGGAATCGAACATGCCGACTACTGGTCGCATGACGAGGTCGTTGCTAAAGTCCAAGATTTCATACGATAGAGGAAGCTCCTCCTCCCATCCTTTTTGTTGTGCGGAAGATTCTTAAAGAGTATTCTCAGGGCATGCCGGTTGCGGTTTGGCCAGAACGATAAATACCGATACGTCTTTCAAATATAAAGGTAAACCTGCGAAGGAGGACTTGATTATGGAAGAGATGAAATGTCCGGTGACAGGTCATGTGGGGAGCGCCCCATCCGACAAAGGCATGTCGAACAAGGACTGGTGGCCGAACCAGCTGAACCTGGCGGTCCTGCATCAGAACTCGAACTTGAGCAACCCGATGGGCGCGGACTTCAAGTATTCCGATGAATTCAAGAAGCTCGACCTCGACGCGATAAAAAAGGACCTCTCTGCGCTTCTGACCGACTCCCAGGAATGGTGGCCGGCAGACTACGGGAACTACGGACCGCTATTCATCCGAATGGCGTGGCATAGCGCGGGGACCTATAGAATGGGCGACGGTCGCGGGGGCGCCGGACGCGGAACGCAACGTTTCGCGCCACTCAGCAGTTGGCCCGATAACGTGAACCTCGACAAAGCGCGCCGATTGCTGTGGCCGATCAAAGAAAAATACGGTAAGAAAATCTCTTGGGCCGATCTCATGATACTGGCCGGAAACTGCGCCTTGGAGTCCATGGGATTGAAAACCTTCGGTTTCGGCGGCGGACGCGAGGACGTGTGGGAGCCGCAAGAGGATGTGTATTGGGGCTCGGAGAGCGAATGGCTCGACGACAAGAGGTACACCGGCGAACGAGATCTTGAAAATCCCCTCGCAGCCGTACAGATGGGCCTGATCTATGTGAATCCGGAAGGCCCGAACGGCATGCCCGACGCGGTCGCCTCCGGTCGTGATGTCCGAGAGACCTTTGCGCGCATGGCCATGAACGACGAGGAGACCGTCGCACTTATCGCCGGCGGGCACACGTTCGGGAAATGCCACGGAGCCGGTCCCGTGACACACGTCGGACCAGAGCCCGAGGCAGCCGCCATCGAAGACCAAGGCCTTGGATGGAAGAGCGACTTCGGTAGCGGGAAAGGCGGCGATACCATCAGTAACGGCATCGAGGGAGCCTGGAAGCCGAACCCCACGCAATTCGACATGGGC
>Ga0123339_10001803_pt1 | contig 14676 bp, 14 predicted proteins | sample lystaG_FD_89956 | JGI IMG/M metagenome (GOLD analysis project Ga0123339, IMG submission 89956) | Glacier valley bacterial and archeal communities from Borup Fiord, Nunavut, Canada, to study Microbial Dark Matter (Phase II) -... | ecosystem: Environmental > Aquatic > Freshwater > Ice > Glacier ... | reverse complement strand
GGCGGTGGTGGAACACGCTCGAGCGCAGGGCGTCCCCATCTTTCCCGGTGCGCTGACGCCCTCGGAAATTGTGCGGGCTTTCCAGGCAGGGGCCACGGCGGTCAAGGTGTTTCCGGTGGGTGCGCTGGGCGGTCCCCAGTACATCAGGGAGGTCCGCGCCCCGCTGGACCACATCCCGCTCGTCGCGGTGGGCGGCGTGAACGCGGGCAACGCTCGAGCTTACTTGGACGCGGGCTGCGTGGGCGTGGGCGTGGGCAGCAGCTTGCTGGACCTCGAGAAAGTGCGCGTAGGTGATTTTGACGGGGTGCGTCAGGACGCGGAGAATTTGGTTAAGGCGCTCGAGAAATAAAAACTTTAGAGCCGTAAGACTCTATTCAGAGGGCTATAAACAAATTTCTCGAGTGACGGCATACGCTCGAGGGGAGGGGAGTGTTATGGTTTAGGCGCAGGAGGAAGATAGGGTGAGCCATCACATCCACTGTCAACCGGATAAGGAACCTCACATCCTGGCGCAACGGGTGGAACCAAAGGGGTAGGGCTGACGACGACGACTGGCACGTACTGCGTCTCTGGTGAGCTGGGAGAGGTTGGGATGCTCGAGCAGGCCATCAAGGACAACGCAAGGAAAAGCCCCATGAAAGTTTTCATGGGGCACACTATATACGCTCGAAAGGAAAAGCCCCATGAAAGTTTTCATGGGGCACACTATATACGCTCGAGGTTGACAGAAACTCAAAAGCTCGCTTCCCGCTTCAAGCTTCGCCCATCATCAGCCCTTCGATGGTGTGGCCCTGGTTAATCGGCTCGAGCGCGTCAACAAGGCGCGGGTTGAGGTGCGCTTTTAGATGCTCGGGCAGTGAATCGAAATAAGCCCTGGTCATTTGAAAGTCGTGGCGCTCCGAGTTGGTGGCGTCCGGGGCGTCGGCGGCCAGCACCAGCACTGGGCGCGCTTTATCGCTGTGGTTGGCGGTTCCCCGATGGATGGTCAGCGCCGAGCGCACCGAGATGTCGCCCATCTGCGGCAGCTTGCGACTGACCTTTTCAAAGTAGCGCCCATAAAACGACTTGGGCGGAAACATGCCGTGCTCGAACTGGGTGGGGTCGTCCCACTGGGTTCCCGGCGCGATTTCAAAGGGTCCCATGTCCTCGAACACATCCACGGTGGTGATGTTGAAGGCCAGCGAGTTGAGCCGCCGGTCCCTCACCGTAGCCTCGGGCGCGGGAAAGTCGCGGTGCCAGGGTTTGTCCACCGCGCCGGGGTTGGGCACGTCGAAGCCGATTTCCATGATTTTGTACCAGTTTCCCAGCACCGCGCTGCACACCGCGTGAATCCAGGGGTGCTCGAGCAGGTCCCTGAAACCGCGAATGTCCTCGGGGTGAATCTCGACGTAGTGCCGCTTGGGGCCGCGCCCCACCGCGCCGCCGGGCCGCTCGAGCGCGTCTTTGTAGAGAGTAGTGATGTCCTCGCCCAAGCGGGCCACCCACTCTCGAGAAAACGCGCCCTTGAGGCCCAGAATGCCGTCGCCGTACAGCGCCCCCATGATGTGGGCCGGGTCGAAAGCATCGGGATTTTGAGTACCCCTCGAGACGCCGGGCTGGATTCCCGGTTGGACTTGAGCGCCGGGGTCAGTTTGAGTTTTTGGGTAGGGCTGGGTCATGGAATACCTCCTGAAAGCTGGAAACGAGATGGAGCCTTGCTCGAGCGAAGTTGAATTTTTAGGTTTTGAAGACGTTTTTTCGAGTTTAAGCGCTCGAGCGAGGGGGGTCAAGTTTGTGTTTCACCCTTTCGCACTTTCATTACTTTTACTTCTTTCATTTGCTTCAAATTTCGCGCTTTCACAATGAGGGTTTCGCCCTCGAGCCAGGAGTGTAAGCGGTCTCAAAAAAGTCGTGTGGCAAGAAGTCTGAATTTTTGGTGGCCCTGTCACGAGCCGGGTCTTGACCTTGACTGCGCTTTCAGCGTATCCTGAATCCAAGTTCGCAGTTAAAAAAGTCACGCCCTCGAGCGGCACGGTACACACCGTGGGTTTTTGGCGCGCCTTGTAGAGATTGTAAGGACACGCCGTCCTGGTCTCCGTCTGCGCTTAGCTCGAGCTGAGAACTGCTCGAGTTCACATCCCCGTTGCAACACGCTGGCTTCACCCCACCGGAGGTCCTATGAACCGTCGCACCCTGTTTGCTTTGCTCACCGCTGGACTCGTCACCGTGGTGGCCGCTCAATCCGGCACCATGCTGCCCAAGCTGGCGAAGAAAGCCACCTACAAGGTGGGCTTCGCCCAGACCGAATCGAACAACCCCTGGCGCATCGCCCAGACCAAGAGTATGCAGGACGAAGCCAAAAAGCTGGGCTACCAACTGGTGTACACCGACGCGGCGGGCAGCGCCTCCAAGCAGGTCAGCGACGTTCGCAGCATGATTGCCCAGAAGGTGGACGCCATCTTCCTGGCCCCCCGCGAAGAAAAGCCGCTGGCCCCGGTCATCAAGGAAGCGGCCAAAGCCGGTATCCCGGTGATTTTGCTGGACCGCAACGTGGACCCCGCGCTGGCCAAAGCCGGTCAGGACTACGTGACCTTCATCGGCTCGGACTTTATTCTCGAGGGCAAGCGGGTGGGCGAGTGGCTGGCCAAGAAGAGCGGCGGTAAAGCCAACATCATCCAGCTTCTGGGCACCACCGGAGCCAGTCCCGCCAACGACCGCCGTAAAGGGTTCGAGGACGCCATCAAAGCTTTTCCCGGCATGAAGATTCTGGCTTCACAAGACGGCGACTTCTCGAGGGATAAGGGTCGTCAGGTGATGGAGACCCTGCTGCAAGCCAACCCCAGCGTGAATGTGGTCTACGCCCACAACGACGAAATGGCCATCGGCGCGATTGCCGCGCTCGAGGCGGCGGGCAAAAAACCGGGTAAAGACGTGATGGTGCTGTCCATCGACGGCGGCAAGGAAGCGGTTCAGCTCGTGGTGGACGGTAAAATCGCTTATGTGGTCGAGTGCAACCCGCGCTTCGGTCCCGCCGCCTTCAAGGCGCTTCAGGACTACGCTAACGGAAGCAAGCTGGCCGCCAAACTCATCAACAAAGACCGCGACTACGACGCTGTGAGCGCCAAAACCGGAATCGCCACTGCGTACTGATTTGATACCCGGCTGACCGCTCGAGCTTTCCACGCCCGACCTTCCCACGCCCAACAGTCGAACTTTCGACTCGAGGGTGTTTTTAATTTAGGATGGAGCATGACCCAAACGAGTCCCACCGCCTTGCTGGACATGCAGAGCATAGATAAGCGCTTTCCCGGCGTGCTGGCGCTCGAGGGGGCGCGGCTGACCGTGAACCGGGGTGAGGTTCACGCCTTGATTGGGCAGAACGGGGCTGGCAAGAGCACCCTGATTAAGATTCTGACCGGCGCGTACCGGCGCGACGGGGGCACGGTGCATTTCGAGGGGCGTGAGGTGGATTTTGGCTCGACGGCAGCGGCGCAGAAGGCTGGAATCGCCACCATCTACCAGGAAGTCAACTTGGTGGGCATGCGCTCGGTGGCCGAAAACGTTTTGCTGGGGCGTGAACCCAAGCGCTTCGGGTTGATTGACTGGAAGGCCCTGAATGCTCGAGCGACTGAACTGCTGATTAAGCTGGGCGTTCATATCGATGTTAGGGAGCCGCTCTCGGGCTTTTCCACCGCGATTCAGCAGATGGTGGCGCTGGCCCGCGCCCTGAGCGTGCGCTCGAGCTTGGTGGTGATGGACGAACCGACCAGTTCGCTCGACGAGCGCGAGGTGGGAATGCTGTTTGACACTATTCGCACGCTCAAAGCCGAGGGCGCGTCTATCGTGTTCGTGTCACACCGCCTGGACGAACTCTACGCGGTGTGTGACCGTGTGACCATCATGCGCGACGGCAAAACCGTGCTCGAGCGCGACCTAAAGGTATTGAGCAAGCTCGAGCTGGTGAGCACCATGATTGGCCGCGAACCCGGTGAGGTGCGGCTGGGCCAAACCGGGTTTTCGGGCCAGCACACCGCCAGAGGGGGTGAGGTGCTGCTCGAGGCCGAGGGGTTGCAGCACGGCGTGCGGCTTCAGGACGCCAGTTTGTCGGTTCGGCCCGGTGAAATCGTGGGTCTGGCTGGACTCCTCGGGTCGGGCCGAACCGAAACCGCGCGGGCCATCTTTGGGGTGGATTCGCTCGAGGGCGGGGTTGTCAGGCTCGAGGGTAAAACCCTCAATCTGCGCGACCCCAGGGACGCGATTAAAGCCGGAATCGGGCTGTGCAGCGAGGACCGCAAGGTAGAGGGCATCGTGCCCTACCTGTCGGTGCGCGAAAACCTGACCCTGGCCCTGCTGCCCCGGCTGGCCCAATCGGGCGTGATTGACGAAAAGCGGCAGCTCGAGCTGGTGGAGAAGTTCATCGAGCGGCTGGGTATTAAGACCGCTGGACCCGAGCAACCCATCCGCGAACTCTCGGGCGGCAACCAGCAAAAAGTGCTGCTGGCCCGCTGGCTGGCCATGAATCCCAAATTGCTCATCCTGGATGAACCGACCAGGGGCATTGACGTGGGCGCGAAGGCCGAGATTCAACGCTTGATTGATGAATTAGCGGGTGAAGGTCTGGGCGTGCTGATGATTTCCTCGGAACTCGAGGAAATGACCGAGGGCGCGGACCGGGTGATTGTGATGCGCGACGGGCGCAGCGTGACCACGCTCGAGGGCGCAGATATCACCGCCGACGCGCTGATTGCGGCGATGGCTGGGGGCGAACTGGGTTCGCTGCCCTCGAGCACGCAGGGAGGTGCGACCCATGCAGCAAACTGAACCGATGGGGTCGCCCTCGCCCAAGCGTCCGGCTCGCCTGCTCAGTGGTGAAACCTTGGCCGTGCGCGCTGCGCTGGTCATCCTCGCCGCGCTGCTGCTGTTCAACATCGCTTTCACCCCTAATTTTTTGAGCCTCCAGACCTTCAACCTCAACTTGACCCAGGTGGCCACCATCGTCATCGTGGGCTGCGGCATGACCCTGGTCATCGCCACCGGGGGGGTGGATTTGTCGGTGGGGTCACTGATGGCCATCAGCGGGGCCATCGCGCCGATGCTGTTTCTGGACCGCCCCGAGTTGGGTCCGGTGCTCGGGGTCACGCTGGCTATTGCGATACCTATCGTGGTGGCCGGTGCTTTTGGCTGGCTCAACGGCGTTTTCATCACCGCCCTGCGCTTGCAGCCCATCGTGGCCACCCTGGTGCTGTTCATCGCGGGGCGCGGCATCGCTCAGGTCATCACCAACGGAAATCTACGTTCGTTTTCTGGCTCGAGCACGGCCAGCGACGCGTTTAGTTTCATCGGGCAGGGGCGACCTCTGGGGATTCCGTTCCAGGTGTTTCTGATGCTGTTGGTGGTGGTTTTCACTGCCTGGGTGCTGCGCCGTACCGTGTTCGGGCGTCAGGTTCTGGCGGTGGGCGGCAACGAGAAAGCAGCCCGTCTGGCGGGCGTTCCGGTGACTCGAGTCAAGCTTTGGGTCTACACCTTCTCCGGGCTTCTGGCCGGTCTGGCGGGCCTCATCGTCATCGCCATCAACCGCTCGAGTGACGCTAACCAGGTGGGGCAGGGCATGGAACTCGACGCCATCGCCGCCGTGGCGGTGGGCGGTACCCTGCTTTCGGGCGGGCGGGCCACGGTGGTCGGCACCCTATTGGGCGCGCTCATCATGCAGCTCATTCGCTACACTTTGCTGGCTAAGGGCGTGCCCGACGCGGCGGCGCTAACGGTCAAGGCGGCCATCATCGTGGCAGCGGTGGCTTTGCAGGGGCGGCGCTCGAGCTGAGGAGCGATGGGTAATGAGTGGTGAGTGGCGAGTGGCGAGTGGTGAGTGGCGAGCAATCAGCTCAAGTTTTACTCATTAGGTATGTATTTTGTGATTGAATTTTTGCATACAGTTAGAAATCGCAAGTTTGACACTCAAGTGGCTTGAAGCGCGCAAATAAATATTGCGACCCGTTAAGGGTGCGAACCACTAGCAAAGCTTTCCCATAAGTTGAAATTCCATGAAGCGCAGAACGAGTCAGGTATTACTCACAACTCATTGCCACACCTAAAAGAGGTTGAATCGTCCATCTCATAAAGGAACCCATGACCCTCATCCGAACCCATCCCAAACGAAACAAAGTGCTCGAGATTGTATCCAAACAGGGCGTTCTGATTGCGCTGGCGCTGCTGGTTTTGTTCGGTGCGTTGCGCTACGACGGTTTTTTTGCGCCCTACAACGTCTCGAGCGTGTTGCGCGACTACAGCATGTACGGCTTGGTGGCACTCGGCATGTGCTTCGTGATTCTCAGCGGGGGCATCGACCTCTCGGTGGGCAGCGTGGTGGCGCTCTCGAGCGTGCTGGCGGCCAAACTCAGCCCACAGGGGGCATTGGTCGCTCTGCTGGTCCCCATGCTGGCTGGGGTGGGCATCGGCCTGATTAACGGCTTGGTGATTACCCGCCTGAATTTGCAACCCTTTATCGCCACGCTGGCCATGCTGCTGGGCGCAAGGGGTCTGGCCCTGCTGGTGGCCGGAAACCAGTCGGTGGGGGCCAGCACCGAGGGCAGCTTCTCGAGCATCGGACAAGGTAATCTGCTCGACCTGCGCCTGCCGTGGAACGGTGAAGCGCTCAGCGTGCCTATCCCGGCGGTGTTGTTGCTGGTCGCTTTTATTCTGGGTTCAGTTTTGCTCTCGAGAACCGCTTTTGGGCGTTACGCCCTGGCCATCGGCGGCAACGAGGACGCCAGCCGCTTGATGGGCCTGCCGGTGGACCGGGTTAAAATTGGGGTTTATATGCTTTCGGGCGCTCTGGCGGGCTTGAGCGGCGTCATTCTGGCTTCTCAGTCACTCACCGGGCAACCCACTGAGGGCCTGGGCTGGGAACTCACTGCCATCGCCAGCGTGGTGGTGGGCGGCACCCTGCTCACCGGCGGCATGGGGTCGGTGTGGAACACCCTGGCCGGAGCGATTTTGCTGGGCCTGATTTTCAACATCCTCAATTTCGAGAACGGCAAGGGCGTGATTTCGCTTTCACCCTACTGGCAAAGCGTGATTCGCGGCGCTTTTTTGCTTCTGGTGGTGGTGCTGCAAAATCGGCTCTCGAGGGGGAAGGCGGGTTGAACCTGGGTTTTGCTCGAGGGTAGTTTAAAGTTTGGGGTTCGCAGCTTTGTATTCTATTTTTTCGGAAACTCGAGCGCGACCCACCGCACGCATGGCTCGAGACTTGCCGAACTATAGCGTTTCCCAAAGATACCCAGCTCAAATCTGGGTGCTTTGGTGAGCGGTCTGGCCCGGAAGGCGGATAGGCCCGCTAGGTGCCGTCATGCTCAAGACAGCAAAACGGTCTGGCCCGATAGGTGCCGTTCAGACCAAGACAGCGGAAAAGTCGAAGTGTTAGCGAGAAACGCCATAGGCCATTATTCGTATGGTCGGGTGTGCCCCCGCCCGCTAAAGTCTCTCGCATGACCTTTGACACCTTGTCCACCCGCGCTCAAGTCGCCCGCCTGCGCCTGACTGCGCTCGAGGCGTTGCGTCAGTATCCCTTTGACGTGACGGCGCTGAAACTGCTCAATCACGGCTTCAACACGACTTTTGGAGTTCGCACCGCTGCTGGGCAGCGCTTCGCGTTGCGGCTCAACATCCATTCAAAACGCAGCTCTCAGCAACTGGTCGCAGAAAGTGCCTGGCTCGAGGCGCTGGGGCGCGAAACCGAACTCAACTTGCCGGTGCCGCAGTGCAACCTTGAGGGGCAGCTCAACTCCCGTGTATACAGCCCAGACTTGAACCGTAAATTGATGGCGACGCTGTTTTCCTGGCTACCTGGCAAAGACTTGGGTGATGACGCCACGCCCGCGCAGATGCGAGAAGTGGGTCGGGCAGCGGCCACGCTGCACGCGCACGCGCTCGAGTGGCGCTTTCCAGAGGGCGCGGCGCTGGTCAGCTTGCAGCATCCGCTGATGGACAGCCCGAACAACCTTTCGACGGACACGCCGCTGCTCGACGACGAAGCTCGCAAGGTCATTCACACCGTTTTCGCTCGAGTCAGTGCCGTGCTGCGCGACCTCTTTGCGCGCGATACACCTCGAGCGCTGCACGCCGACCTGCACAACGGGAACCTCAAGTGGGCGCGGGGTAAGCTATACGTTTTTGATTTCGATGACAGCGGCGTCGGCGTGCCGATGCAGGATTTAGCCATCGCCGCCTACTACCTTCGCCCAGACCAAGCGCTCGAGGCGGCGCTGCTGGAGGGCTATCAAAGTGTCGCAGCGCTGCCGGTTTACTCGAGCGCCGAGTACGAGGCCATCGTCGCGGGTCGCAATCTGGTGTTACTCAACGACATGTTGGTTGTCACGACAGCCGAATTACGTGCAATCTTGCCGCGCTACGTACACAACTCCATCACCAAGCTGCGCCATTCTCTCGAGAGGGGCGTGTTCAAGCACGATGTCGCAGGTTTGGTCCCCGCCCGTTGAAGATTCGCGTTGATTCGTGGTTGCGCGACTCGAGCCAGAAACGGCTTTGAGGGTGCTGGCTGACTCGAGTGCTGGCTCGAGGGTTTACTCACGCATTTGCTCACCGCGCTGGGGCGATAGGTGGGCGAATCGCGCTGCCCTTCCCAGCCTGCTCAGTGCCGTTTTTTAGCTTTCCAGGTGCCGCCGTATACGTAATTTGGATTATCTCGAGCGGCTTTCTCTCGGCACACTGGGCACAAAAAGACCCACTCGAGCGATTCGCCTTGCTGCACCCGGTAAAGCACGCTCGAGACCTGCCCACACGCATCGCACGCTTTTTCGCGCAGCCGTCCGGTTTTGGTCATCGCCGCACCGTTTCGCGCCCAGTCAGAAAGTCCTCGAGTTCGCCCCGTCTGGGCAGCCCTTCCCAGTCGCCCCTGAACTGCGTCGCCAGCGCTCCCAGCGCACACCCACGGGTCAGGGCCTCGAGCAGAACTTCCTCGGATAATCCCGTCTCGAGCGGCTTGCTTTCCTCGAGCCACCTCGATAAAAACCCGGCGGCGAAGGCGTCACCCGCCCCGATGGGGTCTATTATTCGCTCCACTGCAAAGGTCGGCACCTCGAGCGTCCGGCTGTGAGTGCAGGCAAAAGCCGCGCTCGAGCCGCGTTTGAGCACCAAAAGCGTCACGCCCTGCTCTGAAACAGCCTTGAACGACTCACCTACTGTCACCTTTTCCTCGTCAAACAGGAAATCTATCTCTTCGTGACTGGGCAAAAATACGTCGCACAGCGGTAGAAGCTCGAGTAGCACCTCCCGCGCTCGAGCTTCGCTCCAAAGCTTGCGGCGCAGATTGGGGTCAAACGAAATGGTCATGCCCCGTTCTCGAGCCTCGAGCATCAAAGCACGTTGTACCTCGAGCGGACCCGTGCCCAGCGCCGGCGCGATGCCGCCCACATGCAGGTGCCTCGCGCCCTCGAGCCAATCCGAGCGGTAATCCTCAAGCGAAATTCGGCTAAAGGCGCTGCCTGAACGATAATAGTGCGCTCTCGGTTCCCCGCGTCCAAACTCGCGGAAAAACACCGCGCTGGGCGCACTCGAGTCTCGAGCGGCGACCACCTGCACGCCCTCGCCGCGCAGGGTGCTCTCGATGAGGTCGCCAAAGGGGTCGGTTCCCAAGCGGCTCACCCAGCGGGTAGACAGTCCCAATCTCGAGAGGGCTATGCACAGGTTGGACTCCGCGCCTGCCACGCTGCGGACGAACAGGGGAGCGTGACCAAAAGGTGCGTCCCCCAGCGGCTGAAACAGCACCATGCTTTCCCCGAAAGTGACGACATCCATTATTCCCGACCCTCGAGCGTAAAAATCTCGCCCGCCGTGAGGAAGCGAAAAGCTTGCCTGGGGTGACGCTCGAGCGCGAGAGCCGCGAATTCTTCAGGGTCCGCCGAGTTGAAACGGAACAGGTCGATGTGGCCCGGAAAAATCAGTGGGATGTTCAAAGTTTCGGCCAGCTCGAGCGCTTCTTCGCCGTTCATGTTGCCCACCAAGCCCGCCTGGGTGCGAGCGTCGTCGCGCCCATTGATGGGCAAAAAGGCCGCGTCCAGCCGCCAGTGGCTCAGGGTCTCGAGCAGCCCCGGCGTTTCGCCCTCAGACTCATAAACCAATGTATCGCCCGCAAAGTAGAGCGTCAACCCGTTCCACTCGAGCACGAAACCCAGGTACGGATAACCGCGTGCGGAGCGCTCGAGTTCGGTGTGGGCGCTGGGAATGGGCGTGATGGTCGCGCCTGCATGGGTAAAAGGTTCAAAGGCTCGGGCCAAAATTCTGCGCCCTGGTTCGAGAAAATCCAGATTGCAGGGGTACGGCGCGGCTACTTTGGCCTGCGGAGACGCTCGGGTGAGCGGCTCGAGGGTGAAGCGGTCAAAGTGGTCCACATGGTCGTGCGAGCACAGCACCAGCGTGGCCTGGGTGATGTCTTGCGGCGCTACGGGGGGCGCAAAATTGCGCTCGAGCTGCCCGCCTGCACCGTCGGAGTCGGTCAGGTAAGGGTCTATGACGATGATTCCGCCTGGACCCTTGAGTGCCAGGCCCATCTGTCCCAGACCCAGCAGGTGCAGACGGTTGGGCGCGTGCTCGAGTGCGTGAAGCGGATGTTGAGGGTGCATAGAGGTGAAGCCAGTCTATAGCGTTTCCCAAAGATACCTAGTGCTTTTCTAGGTACTTTGGTGAGCGGAGCGAATGGAAAAGAGTAGCGTTTCTCGCGGGAACGGAGACTTTGGAGCATCGCGGAAAAGTCGGAGTGTTAGCGAGAAACGCTATAGCGATTTGCAATCCACTTTTTCTCGAGCGCGACCTGCATTCACTCAACTCGAGCAAAGCTTCGCCACAGCCGCTTGGGTTAAGCTGTGCTCATGGACCTGGATAATTTACAACAAAGCAGCAATGTAGAAGACCGTCGGGGCAGTGGCGGGGGTGGTGGCGTCGCCCTCGGGGGGGGCCTGGGTATCGGTGGGGTGATTCTGGTGGTGATTTTCGGGTTGCTGACCGGACAGAACCCGCTGCAAATCCTGGGTTCGGTCACGGGAGGCGGCTCGAGCACCGTGAACCAGCCCAGCCAGACCTCGAGCAACTCGAGTCAGGTACCTCGAAACGACCCGGCTAAGGTGGAGATTCTAAAGGTCCTGAAAAGCACCGAGCTGGTCTGGGGGCAGATTTTTACCGCCTCTAACCGTCAATACAACCAACCGGTATTGGTCCTTTACGACGGAACGACGGGTACTTCTGGCTGCGGTGGCGCTCAGTCGGAGGTGGGGCCGTTTTACTGTCCCGGAGATAAAAAGGTTTACATAGATTTGAGGTTTTTCAACCAATTGAGCAGCACAGGCGGCAGCAACAGCTTCGCTCGAGCGTATGTTCTGGCGCACGAAATCGGCCACCACGTTCAAGATGAACTGGGCATCTTATCGCAGGTCAACGCCCGCCGTCAGCAGTCCGACGAGCGCACCTCCAACGCGCTCTCGGTTCGCATCGAGCTTCAGGCCGACTGTCTGGCGGGTGTGTGGGCCAACAAAGCCAACGTTGCCAACAGTGTTCAGAAGTCTATCAACCTGACCCAGACCGACATCCAGCAGGGTTTGGCTGCCGCCTCGAGAGTGGGTGACGACACCCTCCAGCGCGAAGCCGGACGGCGGGTGGTCACGGACAGCTTCACCCACGGCTCGAGCGCCCAGCGTCAACGCTGGTTCACGGCGGGGTTTCAGGGTGGCACTGTCAGTAGTTGCAATACCTTCAGCACCAATCAGCTCTGAGACAATCTTCGTCTGGCCCGCTCGAGTGCGAGCGGGCTTTTTTGGTTTCAAAACAGAATTGCTTTCTTGAGTACGGTGTGAAACAATCAAACCATGACCCCTCAATTAAACTTAATCGGTTTGGTGGTGCAGAACATGGCCTCGAGTCTGGCGTTTTACCGTCGGCTCGGCTTTTCGTTCCCGGAAGGCTCCGAACTCGAGGGTCACGTCGAGCAGACGCTTCCCGGTGGGTTGCGCCTGGCCTGGGACACGGTGGAGGTCATTCACAGCTTCGACCCCGAGTGGAGCGCTCCGGTGGGTGGCTCGAGGGTGGGGCTTTCCTTTCTGCTCGAGACGCCCGCAGCGGTGGACGCCAAGTTTGCCGAACTCGAGTCACTGGGCTGCGAGGTTCATAGAGCGCCGTGGGACGCCTTCTGGGGTCAGCGCTATGCGGTGTTCAAAGACCCCGACGGCAACACGGTGGATTTGTTCGCCTCGCTCGAATAGGAGTGCCCGAGTCTCAGGCCCTCGAGTGTTTGCGCCAGCGTTTGCGCCCCCGCTCTCCCTTTTGCACCACCTTGCTTTTCACGTCGGTCTGGTCGAAGCGCATCATCAGCGCCAGGCGTCCCCTCGAGACGATTTCGTGCGGATGCTTGGGCACAAACGCCGTGACCACATCCACCCAGAAATCTTTGTCAAACACGTCCACCACCACATGCAGCGGCAGGCGCACCGGTTTCTCAATCTGATAGTGGCCACCCGCACCGCGCCGCACGGTATCCACCTGGTAATAGCCCGAAATCAGCCAGCGCTGGTCTTGGGGGTAAACCGCCCGCACCTTGCCGCTGTAAAGCACCTGAATCACGTCCTGCTCAAGGAAACCCTCGGCTCTGGCGTGCCCGACGGCGTGGTCCTTGAGCGCGTAACGCCCCTCGGAGAGAATGTCGCGTAATTTAACGAGTGCTCTATCGAGCACGAATTCACGGGTGTCCAGCTCGAGCGCGGGGTCGTGGTGGGGAAGGTAAAAATCAAGAGTCTCGCGCATAGGAACGCCCTCCAAACAGAAAACACCCCTAAAGTGGCCTGGTAGCCAACTCGAGAGGTGGGGAAGTCGTAACCCTTACCGGGTCATAGCCCGTATTCTAACAGATTTTAAGCGGGCAAAGGTCTGCTTTTAAAGCATTTTGCGAAAGTGTTGAGCCAGGGGCGAGATACTTTCCGACTAAAAGGAGTGGCAACAGGAAGGCGTTTTTCACGAAAATGGAGCGACTGAAGTGAAACGGAAGTGGCGCTTTTGAATAGTGAAAAATGCTTTGGTCAGTCTGCCCTGGCGTTTTTGGGGTTGCTTCTTAAGCTCAAGGCGTATACTCGAGCCACCCAAGCAGTCCAGTGATGTTCGTTTTTCAACTCATTACCCATTTTTAAATCAGGAGGAGAGCATGTTACGCCCCTTACAAGCCGCCGACGCTCACGATGTGGTCACGCTGCTCGAGTGGATGGACGCGCACCCCGAGCGCGAGGTGTTCGCCCCTGTGGCCCGTGAACTCGAGGATTTGCGCTGGGAGTGCGAGGACAAGAAGTCGCTGGTCTACCTCGACGATTTGGGCACGGTGCGGGCCTACGCCGGACTCTCCCCGTACAAGGAGGGTTACGTGCTCGAGGGACCACTCTCGAGTCGGGGTTTAGTTGAACCCGTGCTGCGCGGTATCCTCGAGCACGCAGCTCAAAACCCCATCTACGCCTTTGCTGCCAAAGCCAACCGGGGCGTGCGAGACGCGCTCGAGAATGCGGGGTTTGGAGCCACTCACGGCACCGATTTTTTCAAGCTGGGTCGCCGCGAACTCTCGATTAAGCAGGTGCGAGGGTGGCCTGAACTTCAAGGGGGATTTCGTTTGCTGCCCGCCTTTAAGGTGCGAGTCGAGGACTATCTCGAACTCTACCGCTCGAGCGAGGACGTCTGGACCGAGCGCCTGCACTGGCGCGAGGACGACTACCGCCGCCACTTTGCCCGCCCCGAGCTGAGTTTGCTGGCGCTCGAGAATGGGGGAGACCTGCTCGGTTTTGCCGAACTCGAAACCGAGGGCCAGACCGGAACGCTGGCTTATCTGGCGGTTCATCCGGTCCACCGGGGCAAGGGGTATGGACGCGTTTTACTGGGTGCGGCACTGCGCGAAGCTTTTGATCAACCCGAAGTGAGTGAGTTTCGCGCTCGAGCGCACGACCACGAAGGCGCGGCCAGGGGCCTGTACGAGCGCAGCGGCCTTAAACTCGAGCGCACAGTCATTACCTACCTGCTTGAGACTCACTAAAGATTTTGGTATCGAGCCAGATGGATAATTTCGCTTTTTTTGGATTCGAGGAATTGTTTTTGCTCGGGCCAGAACAGCTCTGGGATGTGCTTGAGCGAGGCCCAGACCAGGGTGTGTTTAGGGTCTAAAGGCTTCTCGTCGGCTTGATTTGTGAGGTATAGAAAGTAAGCAATCTCAATCCAGATGCCCTTACCCAAACCGTAATGCACTTCGGTCGCGTAAATATCGCTCTGTAGAGGCTCGAGCGAATGAATTCCCGTTTCTTCAAGAATTTCCCGTCGCGCCGCCGTCTCGAGACTTTCGCTCGATTCGACGCCACCTTTAGGCAACTCGAGTGCATCGAATTCGACACCGTTGGGGTCTCGACTATGTTCGAGGGTCAATGCCACCTGTAACTCGTCGTCGTTCCAACGCACCACAATTCCGCCAGCCGCGATTCGGGTGGGCACGTCCGTAGTGCGGGTGTACCAGCTCGAGTCAATTTTCATGAAAAGAGTCCTTTTGATACAGCAAAAAGCCCCCTTCTCTCGAGGGGGACTTGTTGCACGACACAGACTTCACACAGCGCATCTTAGCCAAACACTCTTAAAGGAGGTGATCCAACCGCACCTTCCGGTACAGTTACCTTG
>Ga0123339_10001795_pt1 | contig 14708 bp, 11 predicted proteins | sample lystaG_FD_89956 | JGI IMG/M metagenome (GOLD analysis project Ga0123339, IMG submission 89956) | Glacier valley bacterial and archeal communities from Borup Fiord, Nunavut, Canada, to study Microbial Dark Matter (Phase II) -... | ecosystem: Environmental > Aquatic > Freshwater > Ice > Glacier ... | reverse complement strand
CCGCCGCACGTTGTCGGCCAGGCGCGCTCGAGCGCTGAAGGGGCTACTTTTGGTCTCGGACACGCCCCGCAGAGTAGGAAGTCATGGCGCGCCGCCGTCTACACATTATATTGTGTATTGTGGAGACGATACCATGACCCACCCTGTTTCCCCTGCTCACTCTGAACCGGCGACGGCCCCTCAGCCCACCACCCTGGCCGGACACCCGCTCGAGACGGTGCGGCAAACCCTGCTCGAGCACCGCTGGCACACCCGCCGCGCCGCTCGAGTGCTGAAGGTCCCTTATCGCACCCTGGACGCCTTTCGGCGCGAGCATCACCTGTTCTCCCCGGCCCACCGTAAGCGGGGTAACACGGGAACAAGGCAAGGCGAGTCCCCTGCTGAAGTTCTCCCCCCTGCGCCTTCCGGGGTGATCAAAGCCCCCCCTGGAGTCGGTTCCAGGTCAGGCGGGGAATTACCCCTCGAGTCGCTGACCCAGTGGGCGCGCCGCCAGGGGCTCAGCGCCGAGAAGGTCAAAGCGCTGCGCCAGCAGGAACGCATCAGGCCGCTGTACTCATTTGTTGGGGAAGACCAGACGACCTACTACAGCCGGCCCGATGCACAGGTGCTGGCGCGCGGTCAAAGCAGCCCGCTCCAGCCACTCGAGGGCTACGTGGCGCTGCATGTGCTCGAGCGCGACGCTGGACCCCTGCTGCGCCCCCTGGCCCAGAAGCTGCACCAAGCGGGCACGCTGCATCTGGTGGGGGCTTACCCCACGCTGCTGAGCGATCACGACGCTGCGGTGCTGCTCGAGACACACCGGAAGCAGAACGCAGGACGCGCCGCTCGAGCAGGAAGCCGGAAGACCCCCCACCTGACCTCCTTCAGTGGGGAGGTACGAGGCACTGCGCTCGAGCGCCAAATCACTGCGCCACCTCAACCCCCATCCTTTGCGCCTGAACCCACACCCCTATCGCTGGCACCCGAACCGGCTTCACGCCCAGTGGAGCCTCTCGAGGCTGCTCCCAGGGCTAAGGAGGTCTCCCCCCTCGAGCTTCCCTTTCAGCCGCAGGCCGGTTTCATCGTGGTCCCCCGCTTCGAGGTGCTGCATCCCGAGACCCAGGAGGAGGTCTGGGACGTCTTTGACCGGGGCGCGCAGGGCGAATACCTGGGTCAGCCCCAGCACCTGGCGCGCTTTTACTCTGAGGCCGTAAAGCAGGTGTTCCCCCACGCCTCACAGCGACGGGGGGCCATTTCGTCCGCGAAGGTCTGCATACCTGCGCCCCGTCTCGAGACCGCTGCTGAGGTCTCAAAGGTAGACCCGGCGGTGGACCCCACTCCTTTTCCTGTTCCTGCACACCCGCTCGAAAAAGTTCTTCCTCTGGAGGACTCCGCAGCCCAGCAGGTCGCCCAGCAGCGCCAGCAGCTCGAGCGACTCCTTGACCTCGAGGGGGAGAACGTTCAGCTCGAGGCTGCCCTACGCGAGCTGAGCGCTCAGCTCGAAGCGGCCCAAACCCAACTCGCCACACTCGAGGCTCGTGAGCGCGAGCGTCCCGCTCAGCCAGCGAGTCGCGGGGAGGGCGCGCCCCCCGAGGCCAGCAAGGCGCTGCTCGAGGCGTTGCGCGAACGCGACGCGCTGCGGGTGCGGCTCGAGGTATTGGAAACCCGCCTGCGCGATCTCGAGGGAGACGCGCAGAGTTCGCAGGGCAAGCGCACCCGGCCCTACCTGCTCGACCATGTGCGCAAGCAGCTATTCAAGCGCTTTCACTTTCGCCTCACCGCCGAGCGGGTGCGCAACCTGGATGTGGAGGCGCGGGACGCGCCCAGCGTGGGCTACACCCGCGAGGGACAACCGTTCAAACTCATCACCGTCGAGGGTCACGAGGTGTACGCCATTATCGGTCAGGACGAGCAGGGTCAACCCTGTGTGGTGACGGTCTACACCCGCGAAATGTTCGAGCGCGCCGAAGTGCTCAAGGGAGCGTTCAGCGCTCGAGGCTGAAATCTGTGCTTCAACTCTATATCGCAGGTTGTAGCTCGCACCTCAATCAGTCCACCCCCGGTTTCGCAGCGTCCTCAGGCACCACAAGCCCTGCACGTTCTCCCTTCTTGGGGGGCCACCACTCGCGCAGGTAACGCTCGAGCTGAGCGTTGGCTTCCTCCCTGGGCAGCTTGAGACTTCCAATCAGGTAGCCACGCACCATGCACCGCAGTCGGGCGTTGTAACTCACCAGCGTCTCGGGATAGGTCCAGGCGTACCGGTTGAGGTCACTCATTTCCGCCGTGACTTGGTTCACCGCCGAGATAAACTCCGCTGGAGTGATGACGTGCGCCTCAGGGCCACGCTTTCCGCGCCCATAGTGGGTCATCTCGTCGATGATGTGCAGCTTGAGCCGCACGAAATTGCGATTGACCTGCAACTTGACCCGTCCCCGGTCGCGCTCGAAGAGCAGCACGAACGGCTCGAGGTACAGCGGGGTCTCGAGCAAATCCTGCAAAAAGGCCCAGCGCTTCTCGCGGTGTGGGGAGAGGATGACCCAGCCCTCGCGGGTAGGGAGTGCGCGCACGCCCCGGCTCAGCGATTCGGGAGGAGCCTCGAGCAGGGTGGCGTAGCGATGGTGATTTTGATGTCGGCACGACCAGATCAGCGAACGGTAGTCCGCTTCCTCGTATCGGTAACGCGACCAAATCGCCACCCCTAGCGCCTCGCTTTCGGTAGTGCTCGAGCCACCCGGTTCTCGAGCGCCTTGAGCCGCTGGTCCTGGCCCCGAAAGACCCCCACCAACTCACCCACGCTTTGATGGTAGCCCTCGAGCGCCCGACTTTGACCCCAGCCGTATCCCACGGTCAGCCCCACCAACAAAGTAAACACACCGACCCCCACAGGCCAGCCCCAGCGTCGTACTTCTCCCCGTTTAACGACCGCCTCGAACGCCGTCAGTATCTCGGGTGCTTTGTCCAGGCTTACCCGCCGCCCCGCTTCCAGGCTTGAGCGCAGATTAGCCGCCTCGGTTTTAAAGCTGGTCAGCTCGTCGCGCACTCCCCGCAGACTCGACACGGCCCCTAGCGCTTCGTCCAGCCGCTCGAGTCCTAGCCGTCGCTCCCCCTGCAGGACGCGCTCCATAGCCTCGGAGGCCGGAATGTTGGCTTGATACATCAAGGTCCAGGCCCGCTCGAAGATTCCCAGAGCCTCAGGGGGAATGACGGTGCGCGGCTTGCCCTCACTCTGCACGGTGGGTAGACGACCTCCCCGTCCTTCGTAAGCGCCTACCATCCCGCGTACCATTTCCGGTGGCACCCCCAAGCGTTTAGCCAGCGCGTTCTGACTTAACATCCCTTCGCGGAGTTCCTGAGTCATTCTCTCCTCCTCGAGCGCATTTCTGCACTCAACCCCACTCACCTATATTCGACCGTTCCACCCTGCCACTCGAGTGAGTCCTGGATTTTCGCTGTCGCAAATCCTTCACACGCTCAATGTTGCTATCTTCTCACGACATTCAAGGCCCCTCAAAAAAAGGACCCAACGCAATCGCGTTGGGCCTCCGGTCAAAGGACCGGCCATCGGTGAACAGGGGCACCGATAGAGTGGGTGTGGCCAAAGCCAGACCACCCAGAATACGGATTTGAACCGTCCCCTCCCTGGGGATACTCCGTTCCATTAGATCAGGAAGACTCCTGCTGACGTAAACGGCGCTCGAGATGATGCTCGAACCAGCGACGATAAATCGCCTGCCGAACACCGCGTTTGGAGGAACCGCGCTCGAGGATGAGGTCATCCCCGAGTTTGCACGAGCCGGTCCACTCCTTGTCACCCGTTTGGGTGACACTCGGAAAAGGCTTGTCCACCAGGACGTCCACGGCGGCCGTGTATAACTGCTCCCAAGTGGCCAAACCAACTCCTCTGCCCTGGGGATAGAACTCCGTCGGGCCACGGAATCCCTGGTCTGTGAACGCTTGAGATCGACCCCTTGCTCAAACATAGCCTTGACGCGGCCAACAAACCTTCTACTGCCACCCCAAACGGTCAGGTTGGGGCTGCTCGAGCCGCTAACGTCGGCTATTCGGACACACCTACTGCCGCCTCCCCGGTGCCACAGAGAGGTTGCTCGAGCCGATAACGTCGGCTATTCGAGTCCACTACCTGCCATTTCCCAGGGACCAGATGGGAAACTGCTCGAGCCAGTATCGCTGGCTACTCGAGTCCATAAGCGGACCACCCTAACCCTTAACGGAGGTCAGTCGAGCTGTAAGGACAGCCACTCCAGCCGATACCCGGCCAGCGGACATCACATAACTGCCACTCCCCCGATGTCAGAAGGGAGCTGCTCGAGCGATAACGTCGCTACTCGGGATCACCCGCAGATCCCTGGAGCCACACTGTGGCCAACGCCCGCCGACTGGACGGAAACAGCCTCAATCTTCATCCGGGTGCCCGAGGCAGACACCCGAACTGCATGTTTTTGGGAAGTGGGGATTGACCGCCCACGGTGGTTAGGTTCCCGCCAAATACCACCCTCAGCGCTTCCAGGTTTCCCTGGTCCCACATCCGCTTCCCTAGCCCCCTTCGTCACCTTCCCGAACTCCAGCACCGTCCTGGCTCGGGTGGATCGACCTACTCAGGGCCTCCGCACCGTGAATTCGTTGGCATATCCCCCATCGCTGGGTATTCCGCACACATCCTGGAGGTTTGCTGTCACTCCTCCGGGCCGCGCTCGATAGTTGCTTCTCGAGGGCACTCCACCCGCACCCAGGTTTCCCCCTGGGCCGCTGATGGTCCACAGCTCACCGTTCACCGCACTTTCTCCTATAAGCAGGGAGGGAGCACGTTCATTTCTGAACACGCCTTTCGTGGTCTCCACCGTGTACGCAGCTATCACCGTCACCCTGATTCGACCGAATCAGCGCTCGAGCGACCCCCATTTCAGCCCTGACCATGGTTGAGAGCCGGAAAGACTCATGGCTGGGGGATGATTACCACCACACAACTTCACAGACCCTTTCACCCTTTTTAGGGGGTTCGCCCTCGAGATTTTCAGACCCGGAAACCTGACCGGGATCCTACTCAAATCTTTGCTCAACCTCGCCGGGGTTAACCCGTTACCCGCTCCAAATTCGCATCTGGAGAAGGCTCTACATTCCTATCTCTAGGGACTACTACGGGGCCGACTTTCCCCTTCCTCTGCACGCGTGGACACTGACAGGTCCTTTGCGCACTAAGGGGTGGCTCACCTGCCGGGCAGGCAGGGGGTGGAGTTGCACCACCTGAGAACTAGCCGATACGGCTCGAACGACTGCTCGAGTTCTAAATCCTTGCTTAATGCTCTGTGCCAATAGGTGGGAGATTACAAGTCTCCCCCCCTGGCCCTAACCGGACGGGCATCTATTAAATGCATCCGGCTATCCAGGCTCGCGTATTGAGACGCGAGAGTCGTGACGGCGGGAACCTAACCACATGCTCATACAGTAGCTCATGAGAAACAAAAAATCAAGCTTCGATGCAAAAACCGACTCTCATATAATCTGTGCTAACTCAAGCTGCTTTATTTCAGCTCGAGCTTGTGCTTATAGGCTTTTTCTCTTCGACTTCTCAAAAAACAAGGTGCTTTTATCTCCTCGAGAGTTCAGCTTTCAGGGTCCAAGACGGGTCTTTGAAGCTGAAACTTTTCAGGCACCTCTCCCCGCTCGAGCCGTTGCTCCAAAGTGCTCAAAGTCGGTGAGGGTAAGTTGGGTTCGGCTCGAGCGGGGGTCTCCACGGGTTCACGAGAGGGCTTACCCGAGACGGGAGCGTGACGCTGTTTGAGGCGGACCTGCAAGCTGTTGCCTCGTTTGGCTTCGAGGTGATAGGTCCCACTTATGAAGAGGTCGGGGTCGCGCAGGTCCTCGAGGTACAGGGTGAAAGTTTTACGCTCCGGGTCGTAGATGCCCGGCACATCCCCTACCCCAAAGCGCACCCGAGCTTCAAAGCTCGAGGATGGGGTCTCGAGCAGGTTTTCAGACATCTCCTCAAGCCGAAGTGACCCAGGGTCAGGGCGCTCGAGCGAGACCTCGTCGAGTGGGAGTGAGGTAGTGGCCGCCTCGAGTTCAGCCCGTCTGGTTTTTCCAGGTAGGGTGAAACTAGCCGTGGCCCTCACCCTTGCCGGGGCCAGCAGGTCCACGGTCTCCCCTGCTCTGGGCAGCCTTGACTCGAGCTTGCTGCCGAAGTGCTCGTTCAAAGCGCTGCGGGCGTTCCACTCCCCGTGGGTCCACAGCACCCTGGGGCTGGGGTAGCTCGAGAGTTGTCCGATGATGCCGCCCCGGTCAGCGTGTGCCGAGAGGTAGTAGCGCGTCACCTCAGCGGCCACCGAAACCGTCTCCCGGTCTCCACCGGGCGTGGGTAACTCCACCTCCCCGCCTCGGCTGAGGTCAAGCAGCCGACGCCCTGGAGACTCAGCGTCCTGATAGCCCACGATGTACAGCGCGTTTCGAGGGTCCGGCAGCAGGGCGCGGGCGTAGTAGGGCGAGCGGCCCGCGTGCAGCATTCCGCTCGAGGCCAGGATGACGCAGGCCTCCCCGCTCGAGACGATGCGCTGACGCTGGGCATCGGTCTGGACTTCGACCGTTGGAGGCCGCAGAAAGGGCGACTGTCCAGAGATTCGAGCTTGGTTTTGCAGGGCTGCGGGGAGGTGCTCGAGCAGCTCCTCATAAGTGCGGGTCATGGCCCGCACCAGTCCGTCTAAATAGATCGGCACAGCAGGGAGCTGACCTCCGGCCATGTGCGACAGCAACACCGCAATGACTTCCTGCGCCCGACCCAGCGCGAAGGTGGGAATCAGAACCTTACCCCCACCCTCGAGCGTGCTCCTGAGTCCAGCCACGAAGGCCCGAATCTGCTCCTTTCTCGAGGGCAGATTGGTGTCCCCATAGGTGGACTCGGAGATCACCGCGTCCACCGCCAGTGGGGTGGGAGGTTTATACGCGGGTGGGGTGGTGCTGCCGGCGATGTTGCTGAAGTCTCCGCTGTGGTACACCGTGGCCCCCGCTCCCCCTCGAGAAGCAGGCGAGTGGATGAGCGCCGAGACCGCCCCCAGCAAATGTCCGGCTTCGCGCAACTCGAGCACAAAGCTGCCCCGACCCCCCTCCAGGGTGAGTCGCTGCCCCACTCCGATCACCCGGACGCGCTCGAGGCAGGTTTTCATCATGCGGGCGTTGAACAGGGGTTGACCCTGACTCTGGCCGATCTTGAGGCTGTCCGACAGGCCCTCGAGCAGCAAGCGGGCGGTGGGCGCGGTCATGTACAGCGGCGCTCGAGGATACTGGTTGCTGACCAGCGGGAGCGCGCCAATGTGGTCCAGGTGGGCGTGGGTGATGAGGATGGCGTCAGGTGCCCCGTCTTCAAGCGGTGCAAAGTCAGGTAAAGCGCTCGAGCCGATCAGTCCAGGGCGCACTCCGGCGTCTACGAGCAGTCGGCCCTCAGGGAGGGTGTACAGGTAGCTCGAGGCCCCCACTTCGTCGGTTCCGCCCAAGCCAGTGAACTGCATAGCTCGAGTTTAGGGCTTGGTGCTCGAGAGAGATGGGTTACACCGACCTTAGCCTTGGGTCATTCGATTTCTGTCCATATCCGGTGCGTTGCTTCCAAGGCTTATTAGCCTGTGTTTACTCAGGAGTTGACAAAAGGCTTTGTTGCTTTTAGAGTAAACATGTGCCACCGTTCCGTACCTTGTTGGCTTTACATCCCTTACTGACGTTGGGTCCCTTAAAGCATCCTGCACTGATCGCTGACCTTCTCGAGTCTGCTTATGCCAGCAAACATAGGGTGTGTGGACAAAGCAATTGCCATGATTTCAGATTTACAGACCTCAGGGCCGGAATGCCGCTTTCTCAAGCCGCTCTTCGGGGCTGTAGCCGAACTCAAGAGCCGGACAGCAGACGGAGGAGCAAGAGTGTATGTCTTTCGGGCGACCCGCAGTGTGTATGGCCTGTGTCGTTTTGAGTGCAAACGCGAAGACGCCCCAGACCAGACATTGCTGTTGTGGACGGCGGAGGTGGCCGCCGCCTATGGGCTGGGTTGCCCCGTACTCATGGGAGAAGAACTATGACGAATACTGATTTGACGAACCCTGAAACCCTGCGTGCTGCCGCCCTGATTCTAATGGCTCAACCCGGTGACCTGAACTCGAGCGTGCGAGAAAGTGACCCAGCGCTCGAGACTGCCTTCGGTCTCAGCTCTGAGAGACTGTCCGAGAAGGTGAGTGAGGCCCTGCTCGAGCGACGATTGAGCGACGTCTTGCGCGAGGCGCGCATTCGCCAGGGTCTCACCGGTACTGAGGCTGGAGCGCTACTGGGAGTAAGTCGTTCCCGCATTTCACGTATCGAGCACGAAGCGGACCGCCTCGAGCTGGGAAACCTGATCCGATACGCCTCCGCGCTGGGATATGGAGTGCGGCTCGAGCTGATTCCCGAAGCAGGAGGGGAAGCCCTGGTGGCTCGATTGAGCTAGCGCGTGCGGTCCAGCCCAGGGTGGTGCTCGGCTTCTTACGGTCGGGAGACTTTCCACCCCGCTCGCTTTGCCCCGTTTGTGCAGAGTTAGTTGGATAGGTCCGGTTTCGAGTGCATAGACTTGACACCGGGCGTATACCTGGCTATATTTAAGTTATAAAGCAGCCGAAGGGCTGTTATTTTTTTGCCTCATTTCCGCTCGAGCACTCTTATTGTCCCTTCGCCTGGAACTACCCCCTGCACACCCGCCCCCCTTACCGTCTGGTGGCGACCCGCAGCGGTCAAGTCCTGCCCTGGCCCGAGGAAGCCCTATCATGCTGAGACCCATGAAGAGGTCGCTCAAGAGCCGCTTTGAAGAGTTCATGCAGTATCTTTTCGATCATCCTGAAGGTGGGCGGCCAGCCGTCCTCGCCAGCCGACTCTCTATCCATCGCTCAACGCTATATCGTTACCCTGCTCGAGCACGGCTGCAAGGCTATGTCATCGATGACGAACCCGGACTCTTCCGTCTACGCAACGAGGACCGTCGGCAGTTCGGCGATGGCCCGCTGATTTTAGGAAACCTCGAGCTGAGTGTATTGATGGCCCAACTGGAGAATGCCAGGGACCACAGCCCAATCGTTCGCACCTTGCTTGACCAGCTCAAGCGGATTCAAGGTCGTTCTGGCCAAGTCCGCCTCGAGCGACCCTCTGCACTTTATGTCGCCCAGCGCGAAGGTTTACCAGACGGCCTATACGACGCATTGGTGCTGGCTATCGAAGAGCGCTGTACGCTCGAGCTGACGTATCGCAATAAAAATGGAGTCGAAAGAACATACTGTTTTGACCCTTATGTTCTGATTCCCCTAGGGGAACACCTTTACGCCGTAGGCAGCAATATCGGCAGACGGGAACGGAATCTCGAGCACGTCCACCGTTTGCGTCTCGACAGCATTTTGAGCTGGGCGACCGCCCTTGAGCCGACTCCACCCCACGTCCCCCGCCACTTTTTAAAACCCGATTTCGACCCGGCAGGTTACTTGACCCAAGGCTTTCTGGGCTTCGACAGTCCCGACCCACCTGTTCTCGTCTCACTCGAGGTGGCCGCACACATGGCCCATACCGTGGGACGTACCCGCAGGCACTCCAGCCAACAAACCCAGTGGCTCGAGGATGGGCGGCTGATTTATACGCTCGAGGTTCCCATCACCCCAACGTTGGTGGCCTGGATTTTGAGCTACGGCAGCGCGATTTTGAGTATCCAACCGGATAGCCTGAAACGACAGGTGCTCAAGGAAGTCCGAGAAATGGTTTCCCTACACGGTAAAACCTATGAAAATATCCTCTACGAGGTTGGATAAGCCCCACCCATTCTTTGGAGTAATCACTATTTCAATCCTCTACGAGGTGACTGCTGAACTTTGCCATTTTCTCTTTCGAGCTGTCAAGCTTTAAAACTTTGAATACTTAAAGACGACTTGAAAAGCTTGGTCAGTGAATACTTAAAACATGGGTAGGGTATGGGAAGGGTTGTACCGACTTCCAAAGCGTGCTAGGGTTGAAGTGAACAGTAAGACCTCCACTCCCGAGCGCCAACTCGATGTGGAACGAAGGTCTACCTGTACATCCTGGTGAGGAGGTGGATATTATAGATGACCTGGACGAGATTTTCCACTCATTGCGACGGAATTTGCTCGAGCTGATTCCGCCTGAATTCGAGTGGGCTATTGAGCAAGGGATGAGTGATACGCGCTTTGAGATTCTCGAACGTCCTGATTATGGACTTGAAGAATAGATAATTAGGGAGAGGGGTAGCCCTCTCTCTGGTTTTTGACTCAAACCGTTTTACACCTGTCGCACCCCGTTGAGACATCCCTACTGCACACTAATTTCTGGAGGTTTCATGGCTCAACGCCCTTTTCAAAATGCTGCAAAAGCCCTGCTGCTCGAGGGTAAATCTTTGCTCCTACACGCTCCCACAGGTATTGGAAAAACTTGGGGTACGGCGGGGGGCTTCGTGGACCAGTTAGGCGAGGGCACCCTCGGAGTCCGCCTGCTGCATGTTCTTCCCATGCGCGCTCTGGCCGAGAGTGTGCGCGACGACCTCGATAAACGATTAGCCTTGAATGCAAGACTAAGAAGCAAAGATGTGAACCTCGAGCCAGGAAAGTACCGCACCGCTGTCCACCACGGTCAGCAGCCCGAGAGCCGTATTTTTAATGAGCGGCTGTGTGTCACCACGGTAGACCAGTATTTCGCGGCTTTTGCCGGGTCGCCGCTGAGTTTCTCGAGCCGTAGCGGGCACGCCCTGGCCGGGGCTATCATCGGTTCCTACAGCGTCTTCGACGAGGTTCATCTACTCGAGCCGGAGCGCGGCTTACCCATGCTTTACGCGGTGCTCAAGCAGCGGCAACGCTGGGGTTTGCCCTCTGCCGTGATGACCGCCACCCTGCCGAAGTCGGTGCGCCAATTCCTGATAGATGAAGTGGGTCTATCGTTGGTCGAGCTTACAGGCGAGGATATCCAGGCTCGTGACGGCTGGCGCAGAGTGACCCTGAACTATTCCCCCACACCCTCGAGCGCCGCTGACGCAGCCTCACGCATTGTAGAGGCTCAGAAAACCAAGGGGCGTGTGCTTGCATTTGCCAATACGGTTGAGGGCAGTCTCGAGCTGTACCGGGCCATTGGAGCGCTCGAGCCAGGGTGTGAACTTTTCCTGGTGCATTCCAATTTTGCGCCGGGTGAGCGCAAAGCGCGGGAACGTCAGATAGTCGAGGCTTTGAAAGAAGCGTCCAGCACACAGGCCATCGTGGTGACGACCCAGGTGTGCGAGGCGGGCATCAACATCAGCGCTCCCGTGGTCTTTTCCGAATTGGCCCCGGTGGACAGCTTGATTCAGCGGGCAGGGCGGTGTGCCCGCTTCGGAGACCAGCCTGAAGGGACGCTCGAAGTGTATGCGCCCACAACTCACGAGGGCCGCAAGGCGCGGCACTTTCCTTACAACGAAACCCTAGTAGACCGTACCGAAATCGCCTTGCAGAACCGCTCGAGCAGCTTCAGGCTCGAGTGGAAAACCGAATGCGAGTTGGTGGATGAGGTGTTGGACGATTACTATGCCCGCTTCGTTCGGGGTGAGCGGGTGAGTCAGAAAGAGGGCGAAATCAAGCGGGCCAAGAAGGGACACAAGACCGAGTTGCCGGACATTCCTAAAAGCAAGGTGAGGGCGCTCACCAGCGGAGACGCGCTGGGCCTATTTGACCAAGCTTTTTTCGCGCGCGACCCCCGCACGCTCGAGCAAACCTTGCGCGAAATCACCAACGTGCAGGTGGTGGTGTCCGATTTGCCGCTCTGGAACGTGGATATCGTAGGGGGTGGCGACTTCTCACACCACTCGGCACCTAAAACATTAAAAACCTACTTGGACGGGCAAAGCAAATTGCCCTCGTTTTTGCGCGACACACTCGAGAGTGTGCCGGTGAGCTTGGGGCGGTTCATGCGCTATCTGGAAGGGGTCACACCCTATGAGCTGACCCTGCACTATGACGGTACACGAAAAGAATTTCCTCTTTACAGCCTCGAGCGGGCAGACCGCATCCTGCCCAACCATACTTATGTGCTCTCGAGTGTTGAGGCGGGCTATTCGGCAGAGCTGGGTTTGACCTTCCAGGGCGAGTTGCCGGGGGCCATTTCCACAAGGCTTGTCCCGCCTCATATATCAGACAGAGGCTCAAAGCATCACCTGTTTCAGAACTGGCACGACCACTGCCTCAAGGTGTACGAGCAAGCCGATAAAATGCTCAAGACCTATCAACCCTTCCTCGAGCAAATCTCAGCCCAAATTTCGCAGGATGGGCCGGGAATGGCCGCGACAGTTTCAAGTCTGATGCGGGTAGCCGTGCTTTTTCACGACATCGGCAAGCTGAATATGCACTGGCAGCGGGCGATTGGTTGGCTCGAGAGCGATGGAGAATTTTGGGGGAAGAGCCAGGAAGAGCGAAAAGTGTCGCCTCTTCCTCCCCACGCCTTCCACGCTCTGCCTGCGCTGCTCTACCTGTTTGAGAAGTTGGGCGTAGTGGATGATAAAGGCAAGGTACAACGGCTGGCTGAACTCATTGCGATGGCCAGCGCCCGTCACCACTCGTTGGGGTCCCCAGATGGCAAAATGCACTGGACCACCCTCGAGCCGCACCCTGAGCCGGGACGCACGCTCGAGGCGGTCCGAAAGTTGGTCCGTGAGGCGCTGCGCGAGGACGCCGAGCAGATTCTGCCTTTGATCAACGACGATTTCCTGCGCTCCTTTGCATTTCAATCGGAAAGCGAGAAATACGATCAAGACGATAAGGGCTTCTACCGGGTGCGGGACACTCCCAGCCCCTCGGAAGATTTCTACCCTTTTTATGTTTTAGCCAGCCGCGTTGTAAAGGTGGGCGACTGGGAAGCCAGTGGTGAAACCGAGGTGGAGCTGTGCCGCTGACCTTTGCGCCTATCAAGTTGGCCACCCAGACCTACGTGGTTCAGAAGACCGGCTTTCCCTTTTTTGATGCCTGTCAGCTTGTCGGAGCCATGCACGCCTTCTTTGGGGGAAACACCCAAACTGTTCTGGATAAGGGAACGTATTGGACCCTCATCGGGAGTGTGACCACCGGAAAAACCCAAATAAGCTTGCTGGGAGACCGCCTGCTGAACAAGGGCCTCGAGCGAGTCGAGCTGACCACCTTGGTGTTTCTGGCCGATGTGGACTCGCAACTCGAAAAGGTGCAAGCTTATTACGCTCAACCCTTTCCCAAGTCGCTTGAGGGCGTGAAGTTGGCGAGCATCTCTCGTTTTCTCGAGCCTGCTCTGCTGACTGGCCTCAAGGGATCGGAGGGAGCTAAGTATTCCTCGATGGCCTCGCAGATGGGCGTTTCGAGCGAACGCCCCTTACCCGAGTTGGTCGTGGCCACCCTGGGCCTGACCCGCGCGGCACTGGCATACGGCAATGACGAGGTGCTTACCGTCCTGCCCGTGCTCGAAAACAGCTCACAGCCGCTCAGTCCCCTCATTGCGTTTGGGCAGCGTTTCAACCACGCCGCTGGCGGACAGAGCGCAGCAGTGATGGCTGCGCTCAGTTTTCTGGTGCAGTTGGGAGGGGTCTATCCGGTGCGAGACTTTGCTTACGCCTACCACGGGGGGAGGGGCTTTTATCACGGGGGCTTACTGGGTCTGCACCGACTTTGCGCCCACATGACTTCTGATTCGCCCCTCGCCGCTCAAGCTCTCTATTTTTTACAGCGCAGCAACCGGGAAGAATCAGGACCCGCGCTCGAACTGGCCCGCACCCTGACCCACTTTCTTAAAAACCCCGCCCGCGACACCCTGGCCATCTTGACCCGCATCAAAGCGCGTGCAGTAGCCGACGAGAAACACCTGCCCGCCTGGGTTCGCCACGCAGCCAGTGGGCTGCTGGGAACGCCCGACGCCATCGAGGAGGCCCAAACCATGACCGAACTATCGAATGACATTCCAAAACCCAGCGAAGCACTGGTAAAAGCGCTGGGCACCGTTTTCCGCACCGCAGGCAAAGGCAGTTGGATTGGGTCATACATCCAGCTCGAGCGTGCACAAAAACCTGCTGATTTTTACGCGGAAGTGGCCAAACTGCTTTCTCGAGCCATCGCTCGAGCCTGGGACGACGAAAAGCAAAAATGGCTGGCCCCGAGCCTCGAGAAAGCTCTGCTCGAACTACAGTCGGGTGAGGTGCTTGCCGCTTGTGAGCCAGCGAACAGCAAATACTTTCTCGCGCACAAATCAACTTTTTTATTAAGGGTATTGGCGAACTTGCGTTATCAAAAGACCCCAACCTCCGACTCTGTTCCCACCGAAAACCAACCTAGTGAATCAGGAGAAGAACTATGAACTACTCGAGCCTTTCCATCAGCTTTCGTATCGGGCTTGCTTTTCACGCTATGAACAACGAGGGGTCAGGCGGCACCAACGTGATGGAACCGCGCCGCATCGCAGTGGGGGGTCAGAACTACGATGGTATCTCTGGGGAGATGGTGCGCCGCCATGTCTTCGAGAACCTCGTGCAGCTTGTCAAAGCGCGCAAATTGCCCCTCAGTCCTCAGGGAGAGGGTTTGCTTCCTGACCGAGGAAAAGAAGTCATCAAGAGTTTTCTGACTTCTCAAAGCGATATTGCTGCGAAAGACGGTAAATATACGCTCCTACCTATTCACTTGCCTGTGGTGACTAAAGCCGCTATGACCGCCTGTACCCTCACCGATATCGGAGGTTAT
>Ga0123339_10001788_pt1 | contig 14737 bp, 20 predicted proteins | sample lystaG_FD_89956 | JGI IMG/M metagenome (GOLD analysis project Ga0123339, IMG submission 89956) | Glacier valley bacterial and archeal communities from Borup Fiord, Nunavut, Canada, to study Microbial Dark Matter (Phase II) -... | ecosystem: Environmental > Aquatic > Freshwater > Ice > Glacier ... | reverse complement strand
TGCCCCACTCTTTGGGCTGCACACTCGAGATGGACTTGAGCGTCCCCATCTTTTGCGCCGCGCTCGAGTCCACGAAAGATTTCTTATTCTGAGCCAGACTGAGGCGGTCCAGCGCGGCCAGCCCCTGACGGTAAAAGTCGCCGTAGCTGCCATCGTAATCCAGGTATTTGAGAATGAGCAGGGGTCGCTCCCGACCCAACTGGTCGTCCACATAATGAGCGATGCCCGCTAGACGAGCACCTGGTAAAAGCGCCTCACCCAAAGCCTCGAGCGTGCGGCCCTGCGCCGGGGTGAAGTGGGCCAGGGCCACGCTCTGAGCGCGGGCCTCGGCGGGGCTGAGGCTGCCCAGCGCGGTGCTGACCGTGAGGGCGGCTAAGCCCACCCCCATGCCCTCGAGCACCTCGCGCCGGGTGAGTTGAGAAGCGGCGGAACGTTGTGTCATATAAACCTCTCCGTAGTACCACTAATAGAAAATATGTTTACTTGTGAATCAGATGCCTAAATAAATTCTAGGTTTTTACTCTCCACACTAGTGAGAAATGGCATTGATTCCTCTTCATTAGCTGCGCTTCATTAAATAAAAAAGGGTTGTTGGAATATATGCAAGCTGAGTTACAAAGGCTTTTATTCGACCAACTGTAGCTTATCGCGCATTATGTATCGGGGCCGTTTGAGCCTCGAGTGAACCTCGAGCGGGAAGCTCCCTCGTGGAGCAGGCTGTGGGTCGGCAATCTGTAGCTTGCTGCATCAACACACCTTCATCTCGAGGATAAAGTGCTAAATTTAGCTTATGGAAACGCTGGAATTGCCTATCTCAATCAGTGAATTTGCCGCCCAGAAAGCCTTTGGTATGCTGGCGGCCCAGAGCAAGGAAAACGCCGGGGTGCGGGTGTTCATCAAAAGTGGCGGGTGCAGCGGCTATCAGTACGGCATGGCCATTGACGACCGCGAACTCGAGGGCGACACCATCGTCAACCACCGGGGAATCAAGCTGTTGGTGGACCGCATGAGCCTGGACCTGTTGCGTGGCTGCGAAGTAGATTTTGTGGAAAACATGATGGGCGGTGGTTTTAGCGTGAACAACCCCAACGCCACCTCGAGCTGCGGCTGTGGTCACAGCTTCCGCACCGACGGCGCGAACACCGGAGACGCCGAAAGCGGCACGGGTTGCGGCAGCAATTAGTTTGCTCTGCGCTCGAGTTGAGTATTTTTGCAAGTCGCCCTCGAGCACAGGGGGCGGCTTCCTCATGGAGTCAGCTTCAAACCGTGCAGGTGCAGCCACACTCGAGCGCAAACGAATGCGGTGAGGTGAGGCGGTGAGTTCCGTCGCGTCGGTAGTGCAGCACAATTAAAGTGCGAGGGTCGAAAACAATCACGTCTTTGACGCCTTGCGATAAATAAAAATGCGGTCCAATCTCGAGGTCTTTGGCTTCATAGCCCTGCGAGACAACCTCGATTACCGCTTCTGGAACATACTCGAGCGGGTGATTCACCTCGCCCGAAGTGGGCGCTCGAGCTAAAACGGCGATGTCTGGGCAGGTGAACGAGCCATCCACAAAGCTGAGCCAAACGCTCGAGACCTCAACTTGGGAGTCCACCGTACTCAAGCTCGAGCGAATGCGGTCCAGCTCAGTTTGATGAGCATAGCTGTGGTCGCTGTGCCAGATGCAAGACCTACCCATACGCTCGAGCTTGGAGCCAAACTTTTCAGCCGTGAGAATCAGGCGCTCGAGGTCGGGGGACATGTCTCGAGTGTAGCATTCAGACTTTAGCTATTGCTCGTTCCGCGCGTTCCAAAAGCAAAGTTCACCGGCAAATCTACCCACAAACCCTTTTCACCCTCGAGTGGACGCAGTTCATTCAGGTGCTCGAGTTCGATTTGCTCACGCCCTTGCGGGACCATCTTTGAAAGTGGCAACCCCTCGAGTCCCACTCGAATTTCCTGCCAGCGGTCCTCGGCCTGACCTAGCCAGTAGCCCAGTTGTTCACTGTGTAGCTCCACCTTCTCAAATCCGGCCTTGAGCAGCAGGTTTCGGCACACCACCGGGTCCGCGAGGCGGCTCATGGGTAGCGGCGGCAACGGCACGCCATGAACGGCCAAGCGCTCCTTCCAGAGCGTGTGCAGCGGCTCGAGAAAGCCAGCCCCAAAGCCGGTAAAGCCTAACCGTCCACCCGGAACCAGCACCCGCCTTGCCTCGAGCAGCACAGCGGACATGTCCGGCATAAACATCAGCGAGGAGGCGCACAGCACGCACTCGAAGCTCGAGTCTGCAAAGGGAAGCTGGGCCGCGTCGGCCTCGAGCAGTTCAACCCAACCCAGATGGAGCGAGTTTAGCCGTGCTCGAGCCTGAATGAGCATCTTCTTCGAGAAGTCCACTCCTACAACCCGTCCGCTCGCCCTGACCTTCGGGGCTACCAGAGACGCTACCAGCGCGGTTCCGGTGGCCAAATCGAGCACGCGCATTCCCGACTCGAGTGGCGCAAGTTCCACCAAGCGAGTGGCGCAGCGATGCACGAAACGCAGACCATCGTATTCGGTGGCGATGGTGTCAAAATTGGCTTTGGAACGCGCTCGAGCGGCTTCGGGAGAGATTGGGTTGGGCATGGTAAACCCCGCATTCGGGCTGAGGTCTCCGGCTCGAGCGCCCGACTCGAGTGTGGGATAGGCTACGAGTCTATCACGGTGATTCAAATGAAAAGGGCGCACAGTTATGCGCCCTTAACAGAATTTTAAACCCTAGCTCGAGAGCATTTTTTTGTAGGTCAGCACGGGTTTTTTGGCCGCCGTCACCTCGTCCAAACGGCGCACCGGAGTGTTGTACGGCGCATGCTCGAGCCAATCTTTATTTTCGCGTGCTCGAGCCAGAATTTCACCCATAACCTCGGCGTAGCGGTCCAGCGTCTCGAGCGATTCGGTCTCGGTGGGTTCCGACATCATCGCCCCCTCCACGACCAGCGGAAAGTAAACCGTCATTGGGTGCATTCCGTAGTCCAGCAGCGCTTTGGCAAAGTCCAGAGTTCGCAGGCTGTCGGGTGGGGTAGCGACGAACTCGTGCATGTTGATGCGTGGGTAAGCGGTCTTGAAACCCTGCTGCTCGAGCTTCACGCGCAGGTAATTGGCGTTGAGCACCGCCATGCTCGAGACGTTTTTCAGGCCCTCGAGACCCAGTGAGCGGATGTAAGCGTAGGCCCGCACCAGGTTGCCGAAGTTGCCGTAGAAACTGCGAACCCGGCCAATACTGTGTGGGCGCTCACTCTCGAGGGTGTACGTCCCTTCCTCACTTCTGCCAATAATAGGGGTGGGCAAAAATGGCTCGAGGTGCGCTTTGACGCCCACCGGTCCAGTGCCGGGACCGCCTCCGCCGTGTGGCACGGTGAAGGTCTTGTGCAGGTTCAGATGAATCACGTCGAAGCCCATGTCGCCGGGTCGCGCACGCCCCACAATCGCGTTGAGGTTTGCGCCGTCATAGTAGAGCTGAACGCCGTGTGCGTGCGCTTTCTCAGCAATCTCGAGAATGCGGGTCTCAAATATCCCCAGCGTGTTGGGGTTGGTGAGCATGATGGCGGCGACTTCAGGGGAGATTGCGGCCTCGAGCGCCTCGAAATCCACTTCGCCCACACTATTGCCGGGAATCTCGCGCACGGTGAAGCCCGCCATCGCAGCGGTGGCCGGATTGGTGCCGTGCGCGGCATCGGGACACAGCACGATGCGGCGCTGCTCGAGTTCACCCTTCGCTTCAAAATACTTACGAATCATCAAAATGCCGGTGAACTCACCGTGTGCGCCCGCTGCGGGTTGCAGGGTCACGGCGTCCATGCCGGTGATGGTGGCCAGACTCGAGGCCAAGGTGTGCAGCAGCTCGAGCGCGCCCTGGGCGGTTTCAGGGGCTTGATAGGGGTGAACGTTTGCGAACCACGGCGCAACCGCTTCGTGAACCTTGGGGTTGTATTTCATGGTGCAGCTTCCCAGCGGGTAAAAGTTGGCGTCCACACTGAACTGGCAGTGGGCCAGCCCGGTGTAGTGCCGCACTAAATCTAGTTCGGAGACTTCAGGGAGTTTGGGGGCGCTCGAGCGTAAATTTTCAGACCCGAACATCTGGGCCGGGTCGAGGTCCCTGGCGAGTTGGGCCTGCGGAGGAACAACGCCGCGCCTGCCGGGTTTGCTGCGCTCGAAAATCAGCGGAAAGTCTGCGTCGCTCGAGTCACTTTTATCTTTGGCTCGAGGTTTTTCTAGAGTTTGGGTCATGGTTGTGCTCCAAGTTTAAACACGCCGTATCCAGTAGAGGGGCTGACGACGGACATGGGCCACAGCAATAATGGCAATTGCGTCTGGCTCGATAACATAGGCGAGATAATAAGGAAACCGCTCGACGTTTTTACGCCGGACCAGAGGGGTGAACTCGACTGGATACGCTTCGGGGAATTGCTCGATGTCTGAAGAGGCTTCCTGGACGGCGCGCTTAAAACTATTCGCTAAATCCCAGCCCTGTTCACGGTAGCCCTCGAGCGCTTCTTCAAATTCAAGCTGTGCGCTGAGATGGAAGATCGCCGTCAAGTCGCTCCTTAGCTTTTCTGAACACCTCTTCAGCAGGGACACCCTTTACCTTTCCACTTCGCAACTCGTCTATACGACGAAGGATTTCACTCTCCCAGGCAGCGTGAAGTTCATTCGGGGAAAGGTCATCCAGGCTATACAGTAAATCTTGCGCCAGAACAGAACGTTCTTTAAGATTCAGCTCGAGCGCTTCTTTTCTCAATTCTTCGAGAGTCATGCTCTATTATCCCTCCTTCAAGGCAAAATAAGGTGAACTACACCAAAATTTCCTCGAGCACATTTTGCAAAGCTGAAACCAGATTCTTGATGTTCTCGAGCGTGGTTTTCTCGGTACACGCAAACAGTCCCGCGTTTCCATAGCCGTACTCGAGCGGAATCGGAACACAGCCGTGGATTCCTCGCGCCGCCAACTCTGAGCGCACTCGAGCCGCTTCCACAGGCAATTTGACCACGAACTCGGCAAAGAATTGGGGCGGTGTGACGACCTCGAGACCCAATCCCACCAGCTTCTCGCGCAGTTGCCGCGCCCGCCAGCTCGAGACCAGCGCCACTTCCCTGAGTCCCTCGGGGCCGACGCTCGAGAGGTAGATGGCACTCTCGAGGGCCATCAGCGCGTGGTTCGAGCAGATGTTGGACTTGGCTTTAGCGCGCCGGATGTGTTGTTCCCGCGCTTGCAGGGTGAGCACGTAACCGCGCCGCCCGTCCACATCTTTGGTAGCCCCCACGATGCGCCCCGGTAGCTGGCGCATCAGGTTCTCTTTCACGGTAATAAAGCCATAAGCGGGGCCACCAAAGTTGGGGCTGTTGCCGATGACCTGCCCATCGCCCACCGCGATGTCCGCGCCGTACTCACCCGGCGATTTGAGCACCGCCAGACTGAGCGGGTCCACCACCGCAATAAACAGCGCCCCGCTCGAGTGCGCCCAATCCGAAAGAGATTGCATGTCCTCGAGCGACCCCAGGAAATTGGGATTTTGCACGATGACCGCGCCGTACTGCTCGAGCGCCTGAATATCGTTGGGACCCCCACCCTCGAGCGGCAATGTCGTGACCGCGCCCTGTAACTCCAACTCCTCCCAACTCGCCCCGATGCACTCGAGGAAGGTCTGCAAGGTTTCGCGGTACTCCGGGTGAACCCCTTTGGAAACCAGCACCTTGTTGCGTCCGGTGTGGCGCAGGGCCAGCAGCGCGGCCTCGGCCACGGCGGTGGCACCGTCGTACAGGCTCGAGTTGGACACGTCCAGCCCGGTCAGTTCGCACATCATGCTTTGATACTCGAACAGCGCTTGCAGTTCGCCCTGCGCCACTTCGGGCTGGTAGGGCGTGTAGGCGGTGACAAATTCGGATTGAAAGGTCAGGCTCTCGACCACGCTGGGGATGAAGTGGTGACGAACGCCACCGCCCAGAAAGCTCGAGCCAGGGGTCACATTTTTGGCTGCTAGACCGCGCATGTGCTCGAGCAATTCGTACTCGTCCAGCGGCTCGGGCAGGTCGATGGGCGGGTTCTCGAGCGAGGTGGGCAGGTCGCGGAACAGCTCATCCACGCTGCTCACGCCGATGGTCTCGAGCGCGTAAGCGATGTCTTCTGGGGTGTGTGGGGTGTAGTTCATGGAGGTCCAGTGATGTGTTTTGAGTATTAGGTTTTGAGTGGTGAATTTGTTCGAGGGTCGGAGCTTTCGAGGGAATTCTCTTCTCTGAAACTTGAGCAATCCGCTCTGGCTTGCGCCCCTCATAACCCCTCACTCACCACTCAAAACTGATGACTTTTCTACGCCTCAGCTTCGGCCACCGCCGCGTAGCCCAAAGCGTCCAGCAGCTCGCCGGATAAGCTCGAGACCCGCACTTTAAACAGCCAGCCCGCGTCATAAGCGCTCTCGTTGAGGTGCTCCGGGGCATTCTCGAGCGCAGAGTTCACCTCGAGCACCTCACCCGAAACCGGGCTATAGATGTCCGATGCGGTCTTGACCGACTCGACCACGGCTACAGTTTCTCCGCTCGAGACCACGCGCCCCACTTTGGGCAGCTCGACGTAAACCACATCGCCGAGTTGGTCTTGAGCAAAGTCGCTGATGCCGACGGTGGCGATACCTTCCTCGAGCCGCACCCACTCGTGGGTTTTGAGATATTGCAAATCCTGGGGAATACTCATGATACCTCCTTTAATTTCACTATAGGGGCCGGCCTTGTGCCTGCCCAGCACACTTCAGGCCAATTTGGGCAAAAACACGGGCACAACCACTCGAGCGTCCACCAGATTTCCGCGAATCTCGATTTGCACGCTCGAACCCATTTCGATGCCCCGCTCGAGAAAGGCCAGCGCAATGCCTTTTTTCAGCGTTGGACTCATGGTGCCGCTCGAGACGAATCCGATGTCACGCCCCCCTTGAGTCACGCGGTGGCCTTCGCGCCCAATGCCGCGTCCCTCGAGTTCAAGACCGACCAGACGCCGCTCGAGCGCGCTTTCTAGCAACGCCGCCTTGCCGTAAAAATCTTTCCCCAACTTCACAGCCCAGGCCATGTGGGTCTCGAGTGGGTTGATGTCGTCCCCAAACTCGTGGCCGTAGAGCGGAAACCCCGCCTCGAGCCGCAGCGTGTCGCGTGCGCCCAGACCGCACGGCGTGACCCCGCGCTCGAGTAGGGCGTTCCAGAGCGCGTGAACGTCACCTGGGGCACAGAACACCTCGAACCCGTCCTCTCCGGTGTAACCCGTGCGGGCCATCCGAACTTTTATGCCTAAGAGTTTGCCGTCCCAAACGTCGTTTTTTTTCTTGCTCGAGAGGTCGGTTTCAGTCAGGGGCTGCAAAGTTTCCTCGGCTTTCGGACCCTGAACTGCCAAAAGTGCGTACTCGTCAGAAAGGTTCTCGAGCGCCACCTCAAAGCCCGCTCGCAGCAGCTCGAGGTGTGCAAAATCTTTGGCGATGTTGGACGCGTTGACCACCATCAGGTACTCGAGTTCACCCGTTCGGTAAAGGTAAATGTCGTCTGCCAAGCCGCCGCTCGAGTTGGGCAGCAGGTTGTACTGCGCCCGCCCCACCCTCAGTTTGGAGAGGTCGTTGGTGGTCACGAACTGCAAAAACCCGAGCGCCCCCGGCCCTGCAATACGAAATTCACCCATGTGTGACACATCGAACACGCCCACGCCCTCACGGACAGCGTGGTGCTCGAGCATGAGACTGGCGTACTGAACCGGCATATCCCAGCCGCCGAACGGCACCATCCGGGCGCGGTGCTCGAGGTGGCGGGCGTGCAGGGGTGTTTTCAAGAGTTCCGCTGTAACGGTCATTCGCGCTCCCCGCTCGAGCGAGGTGAGTACGCTCGAGCACGCTTTTAGGTGTCTCGAGCATAACAAAAATAGGGCTTTTTAGGATTGCGTCTGTGGCCCAATAAGGACCTGTTAAAGCAACATCATTGCGCTAAACTCGAGCCATCATGACCGATGTTGCGCTCGATGAGCTGGACCGTAAAATCCTCGAGATTCTGCAAAAGAACGCTCGCATTCCCAACACCGAGCTGGCCGACGAGGTGGGCCTCACCCCTGCGCCCTGCTTGCGCCGGGTGAAAAAGCTCGAGGAAAGTGGCGTCATCGCCCGTTATGTGACCCTGCTCGAGCCAAAAAAGGTGGGCAAGGGGCTGATGGTGATGGTGATGGTCACGCTGGACCGCCAGACCAAAGCGGTTTATGACCGCTTCACCGCCCAGATGCGCTCTCAACCCGAGGTGCTCGAGTGTCTGCTGCTCCTCGGAGACCGCGACTTTTTGCTCAAGGTGCGGGTGGAGGGTTTGGAGGCGTACCAGCGCTTCTATCTTCAACACCTCACCGTGCTCGAGGGCATCAGGAACGTGAACAGCTTGATTGTGGTAAGCGAGGAGAAGCTGGAAACCGCGCTCGAGTTGAGCTAGGGCGAACTAAAAAAGGCCAACCCGTGTGGGTTGGCCGCGAGCACAGTGCTGTCAAAGTGCTGTGCTCAGAGTTTGAAGTTGATGCCGATAGCACCACCGTAGCTGGGGCCAAAGCCAGTGTAGCCCGCGATGTTGCCGGTGTAGAAATTGACCCCCAGGCTCACGTCAGCAAACAGTGAAATGCTACGGTCGAGCTGATAGGAAATGCCGCCCGTTCCCTGAACGCCCAGTCCAAAAGCCGTAGCTCCGTAACCGCTCACCACATCCAGGTGAGCGCCGCCGCCGTAGAACAGCGACAGGTCACGGTTGTCTCCCAGCGGACGGTCCATCAGCAGGTCTCCCTGCACTCCCGCAATCAGGACACCGTAAAACGGGCTGACATAACCCGCAATCCGCAGGTCCTGGTTGCGTCCCAGACCATTGTCAATGGTGTATTGCACTCCCAGCGGCGCACCCAGGCGAATGCCGAACGAGTCGGCTAGGGCGCTCGAAGAGACGGCGGACACGCTGGCGAGGGTGAGGGCGAACAGCAAGCTTTTTTTCATAAATTCCTCCATAAACAGTGAGATGTTTCTTAGAGATATTAGCAGAGTCTTCCTCATAAATTATAAGAATATGTTCAAGCTTTCATGAGACTTTTTCTCAAGAGTCGGTATACTGTGCCCTATGAACCTCCGCTACCCCATCGGCACCTACCAGCCGCCCGAAGTCATCACCCTCGAGCAGGTTCGGGAGTGGACCGCGCAGATTGCCGCCACGCCCGCGCAGATGAGGGCTGCCACGCAGGGCCTGACCGACGCGCAGCTCGAGACCCCCTACCGCGAAGGTGGCTGGACCGTGCGCCAAACGGTGCATCACGTCTTCGACAGCCACGCTAACGGCTTTGTCCGGCTCAAACTGGCGCTCACCGAGGACCATCCCACCATCAAGCCCTACAACCAGGAAGCGTTTGCGGGTTTACCCGACTCGAGGTTGCCCATCGAGATTTCGCTGGGTTTGCTCGAGGGCCTGCACGCCCGCTGGGTGGCGCTGCTCGAGAATTTGAAGGAAGGCGACCTGGATAAGGGTTACATGCACCCTGAAATGGGAAAATTCGTGCCTATCGGGCTTTTTGTGAGTATGTACGCCCACCACGGGCGCAACCACGTCGCTCAGATTGCGGGGCTACGCGAGAGGATGGGCTGGTGACTAGTGACCGAGTGACTATTGACCGAGTGACGGTGCCTCAAAACCCGCTCGAGGGGGGCGTGTGGCTCAACGAACCCCCGAGTTGGCGGCTCGAGGACGGCATACCAGAGGTGGCGACGGGTCAGGACACCGATTTCTGGCGAGTGACCCACTACGGTTTTGTGCGCGACAACGGGCATTTTTACCACCACACCCTGCTCGAGCAGGACAGCTTTGTGGCCGAACTGCGTTTTTCAGGTGAGTATCAGCGTTTATATGACCAAGCGGGGCTGATGTTGCGCCTGGACGACCAGAACTGGATAAAAGCCGGAATCGAATACACCGATGGAAAGCAGCACCTCAGCGTGGTTGTTACCCGCGAGCGCTCGGACTGGTCGGTTTTAGTGCTCGAGGACGCGCCCGAATGGGTCTGGCTGCGCCTGATTCGTCGGGACACCGCCGTTCATGTGCATTATTCGCTCGACGGGCAGCACTACACCATGCTGCGACTGGCCTACCTGCCCGACGCCGCTCGAGTCCAAGTTGGCCCGATGTGCTGCTCACCGCAGGGCCAGGGATTTCGGGCTTGGTTTGCCGATTTCAAGGTGGGGCCACTCGAGGGCTTTGAATTGCACCCATAGCTACACAGTGCAGAGGGTGCGGGCTGAACTGTCGGCGTGCTCGAGCATCGGCTCACCGCTCGTCAGCTCGAGTCGCTTAACCTGTAAAAAATCTGGGCCAGGACGATTCTCCACCACACCTCTCGAGGAAACTGAATGAAAAAACCCCTCCTGCTTTTGGCTTTACCCCTGCTCACCGCGCTTCTTTCCTTCTCGAGCGCTCAGAACGTCAGCAAGACCCCGCTGCAAATTCAAGATTTGGCCCAGGTGCTGGGCAATTTCGAGGCGCTCGAGCTGAATTTACCCGCCAACACCCGCAGCTTTTTGCTGTCCACCCCCGGTGCGCGGCTCAGCGGCAACACCGAAGCGGGTGTCAAGCGCGCGGCAGCAGGTGTCTCGAGCTTTGCGCTGCAAAATTGCCAGGACAGCGAGAAAATCGGAGCCTTCTTTAGCTTCAACGGAGGTCAGGCCAGCTCCTGGAGCTGCGTCCCCAAGCCCGAAGGGTCGCTGACCCCTGCGTTTCGGGCGGTGCGATTGGGCAGCGCTCGAGCGGGACAGGTCAATCTGGCACTGAACCGCTGGATTCCGCTGTGGGCCTACATTCCCAACCTGAGAACTTTTCCGGGCAGCACCGAGGTCTCGACGCCCTCGAGCTGGCTTTTGTGGCAGATTTACCTGTCCGACAAGGAACTGGTCAACTTGACCGACGTCCCCGAGCCACCCACTTACAAGTCGGGCGAGATAACGCTGTACTGAGATTTTGCTTCGCAAGCAAACGCCAAACGTCCAAATTGCTGTGGACGTTTGGCGTTCGATGTTCGACAGGAGCGTTGGCAAACTACAAAGCCGCCTCGAGCAAATCCTTCCAACTTGCTGCGTCGGGGCGGCTCACATAGGCTCGAGGAACGCTGATTTGCAAGGTCTCACCCTGGCGCTCCACTCCTGCGTCCTGGCCCAGCTCGAGCTGAACTCGGTTTACGCGGCCCAGCGCCTCTTTGCCCATCTCATCGGTTCCAATCTGGCTCAGCGCCTTCCCAAGTGGCTCGAGCGCGGCGTTAAACGCTTCGCGTTCGGTTTCCTCCTCGAGCGAACCCGCCAAGCTCAACTCGAGCGTATGGCCCGCCGCCTGCAACTCGTCCTGAAGCTGCTGCACCGCTCGCCGGAGTTCGAGTTTGCCGGGAATAGGTCCCGGTTCGGGCGGCTTATCCAAGTCAGCCGCCTCGAGCACGATGACCGCCTCGAGCGCGGAGGTAGGCACGAAGGCGATGTCCGGCGCAGCAAAACGTCGCCCAACGTCCTCGAGCGAGAGGGTCAGCACGTTCCCGCCCCGCTCCTGGCTCAGCTCGAGCAGGGTTCCGGTCAGGCTACGCCCACTACGGAGTAACAAGGTCAGGCGGGGGCGCTGGGGCAGCCGACCCGCCTCTACCAAGCGCGATTGCTCGGCCAGCCCCTCGAGCAGGGTCTCGAGAGACTGGGCTTTCACAGCGCCTTCTCGAGCGCGCGCACCAGCCACCGGGTGCGCGCCTCGGCGTTGCCGCTGGTGAACCTGTAGTTCAGGGTGAGCACCCCGCCCGCAAGTGTGGCCCAGCGGTCCTCGCTGTAGTTATCGTCGCGGTCTTCGACCACCACGCGGTGCAGACCCTGTTTCACCGCCTCACGGCCCATCTGGTCGGTGGTAATTTGCTCGAGCGCCGCAATCAGTGGCTCAAAGTAGAGCTGCGGCCACTCCGTAAGCCAAGCGTGCGAATACGCGTTGGCGGTGAGGCTCTCCCAGTGGACCTCGAGCGGCAAGGCCACCCCAGCGGCGAGGTCCACCCGCCGTTGCAGCGCGGGCAGGTGGTTGTCCTGAAAATCTTTGGCGATGCGGCGTTCTGCCAGTCCCACAAGCCACCTCCATCCATACCCATGAAAAATACTCGAGCGGGGCATCCGGTCAGGAAAGTTCTCAAACACCGACGGGACCCGCTCGAGCCAAACTCTGTCAGTAAAGCCCTGTATGCCTACAGCCCTTTCTCGAGCGTCTTAATCAAACCGTCGGTGCGTTCCTGCACGTCGTCGGAGTTGGTGAAGCTGTGGTCCAGGGTCAGCGCGCCGCCCTCGAACTGGCTCCAGCGGTCTCCGTAGTACGCACCCGACTGGTCCTGAATGGTAATTTTTTTGAGGCCCTCGTGCAGCGCCTCCTTGCCCATCTCGTCCTGGGTGATGTATTTGAGCGCGGCAATCAGCGGCTCGAAGTACAACTTGGGCCAGGTCTCGAGCCACGCGTGCGAATACTCGTTGACGGTGAGGCTGTCCCAGTTGACCTCGAGAGGGACCTCGAAACCCGCAGCCTCGTCCACCTGCTTCTTGAGCGCGGGCAGGTGGTTATCCTGAAAATCCTTGACGATGCGGCGTTCTGCGAGTCCCATAACGTGCCTCCTCGAGTGCATTATTTCTTCTCATTGTAGGGACCCCACTGTGGGTCGGTCAACCATGCCCGCTCGAGCGATGCTCTACCCTGAAGCCATGAAATTGCTCACTCGAGATGTCTACTGGCTGAACCTGGGCGTCGTGAACGCCTACGTGCTGGGCAACCCCACCGCTTTTACCCTGGTGGACACCGGGGTTCCCGGAAGCCTGCCCAAAATCGAAAAACAGCTCGAGGGTGCAGGGTTTTCGCTCGCCAACCTGCAAAACGTCGTCATCACCCACGCGCACCCCGACCACTTCGGCTCTCTCGCTGCGCTGCTCGAGCGCAAAACCGTGCCGGTGTGGGCCAGCGCGCTCGAGGCCGCTTCCATTCAGGGCGAGGCCCCGCTGCCCGGTGGCGACCCTTTGAACCTGGGCGCGCTGGGCCGCTTCATGCTGACCCAGATGCAGAAAAGCAAGCCTCCGCAGAGCGCGAAGGTGGAGCACACCCTCGAGCACGGCCAAGACCTCTCCGAACTGCTGCCCGGACTGAGTGCGGTGTGGCTTCCCGGTCACACCCCGGACAGATGGGCCTGTGGCTCGAGCGCGAACGCCTGCTCATCGCGGCGGACGCGACCAACCACTTTTTACCCTGGCTGGGCGCGCCGCCCGCCATGTTCAGCTCGAGTGTGAGCGACGCCAAAGTTACCATTCGCAAGATGGCCGACATGGACGTGCAAAAACTGACCGTAGGCCACGGCGCACCCGTGATGGACGACGCGAACAGGGCGCTCGAGACGCTGGCGGGGAAGCTCAAGGTTTAGGAAGGACCCTCGAGCAGATACCCCAGCATCAGCGCAAATGTGCCCTCGAGCGCGTCGGTGTGGGTGCGCTCGTAGGCGTGGCTGGCGTCCACCCCCGGCCCGATAAGCGCAATGGGCAGGTCCTGACCCGAGAGCCACGCCGTTCTGCCGTCCGAACCGTACCACGGATAGAGGTCGTCGCGCAGCTCGAGACTGTATTTTTGGGCCACGGCGCGCAATTTCAAGCTCAGGTCCCGGCTGTACGGACCATTCGAGTCCAAATGACATATAGAAACGTGGTGCTCACTCGAGTTCTGGCCCTCGCCGATGGCCGCCATGTCCACCACGATGAGTTCGTCGAGGTTGTCCGGCAGGCCCGAGGACGCCCCGTGACCCACCTCCTCAAAGTTGGAGATGAAAAAGTGCGCGGTGTGCTCGAGCGTCAATTTTTCATCCAAACCGCTTTGCTCAGCGCAAGACACACTGCCACCGCCGCCTTATTATCCAAGTGTCGGCCCTTCACAAACCCTTCTTGTCCGCCCGTGAGAATAAAAGTGGCCCTCGAGTCCCAGGACACGTAGTCGCCGATTCTGATGCCTAGTGCGGCAGTTTCAGCCGCGCTAGAGGTGATGGCGTCCAGACGCAGCTCGAGGGTGTGTTTATCCCGTTTGAGGTTTTCCGGGTTGCCGTGAACGTGAACCGACTGGTTGATATGAACCACCGTGGCACTCAGCGGTTCGCCCTCACTACGGTGAACTAGCGCGTACTCGCCCTCCACTGCGGCCCAGTCGTAGCCCCCGATGCGCTCGAGCTTGAGGCGTCCGCTGGCCTTAATGGCCTTGACCATCGCGCCCAGGGTGTCCATGTGCGCCGCGAAGCACACCTGTTTACCCTGAGTTTTTCCGGGCAGAGTCCAGCACAGCGCTCCCTTGCGAGTCCTTCTCCACTCGAGGCCCAGCGCCGCCAACTCGCGCTCGAGCAGCTTCATGGCCGCCTCGGTGTTGCCGGTGGGCGAGGGCGTGCTGAGTAACTCGAGAAGACGGTTCACCAGATACTCGAGGTCGGGGCTTTGCATGAGCTTAGTTTAGCGCCATCACGCCCTCGTACAAATTGGGTGGGCAAATCGGGTAGAGTGAAGCGATTTTAAAACGCCGCGCCTGAACCTCGAGCTGTGTTCTCGAGCCATACGCAAAGTAAATACAGATCCGTGCTGGAGGGCAAAGTTGAAAGCCAAAGTTATCGTTGTGACCTCCGGGAAAGGGGGCGTGGGTAAAACCACCACCACCGCCAACATCGGAATGGGG
>Ga0123339_10001785_pt1 | contig 14746 bp, 20 predicted proteins | sample lystaG_FD_89956 | JGI IMG/M metagenome (GOLD analysis project Ga0123339, IMG submission 89956) | Glacier valley bacterial and archeal communities from Borup Fiord, Nunavut, Canada, to study Microbial Dark Matter (Phase II) -... | ecosystem: Environmental > Aquatic > Freshwater > Ice > Glacier ... | reverse complement strand
TGGCAGAGAAATCGCGGCCGAGGAACACTTCGTGCTCAGCCTCACCGTATGCTTGCGGCCCGAGCTTTTCGCTCATGCCGAAGCGAGTGACCATTTCCTTCGCCACTTTCGTAGCACGCTCGATATCGTTAGAGGCACCGGTTGTGACATCGCCGATGGCGATCTCTTCCGCCGCGCGTCCGGAGAGAAGGACCGCGATATTATCGGTCATCTCACGTTTCGACTCGAGGAAACGATCCTCGCCCGGCAATTGCCAAGTCAAACCGAGCGCACGGCCTCGTGGAATGATGCTCACCTTGTGGACGGGGTCCGCATCCGGCAAGACATGTCCGACTATCGCGTGACCGGACTCGTGGTAGGCGATGATCTTCTTCTCTTTTTCGGAAATCAAACGGCTCTTGCGCTCGGGGCCGGCCATAACGCGGTCGATTCCCTCTTCGAGCTCCTCCATATCGATCTCCGTCTTGTTGTGACGTGCCGCAAGCAGGGCGGCCTCGTTGACGAGGTTGGCCAAGTCGGCGCCGGTGAAACCGGGTGTGCGTCGGGCAAGGACGGAAAGCTTGAGATCTTTTGCGATCGGCTTGTTCCTTACATGGATTTCCAAAATCTGTTCACGCCCCTTGAGATCGGGGCGATCGACGACGATCTGTCGGTCGAAACGACCGGGACGCAGAAGCGCCGGGTCGAGAATGTCGGGGCGGTTCGTCGCAGCGATGAGGATAACGTTGTCGGTGACTTCGAAGCCGTCCATCTCGACCAGCATCGCGTTAAGCGTCTGCTCACGCTCGTCATGTCCGCCACCAAGCCCGGCGCCGCGACGGCGTCCGACTGCGTCGATTTCGTCGACGAAGATTATCGAAGGACTCTCGGCCTTCGCCTGCTCGAACAAGTCACGTACACGACTTGCGCCGACGCCGACGAACATCTCGACGAAATCGGAACCCGAAATCGTGAAGAACGGCACGTCGGCTTCGCCGGCGACTGCACGGGCCAGCAACGTCTTGCCGGTGCCCGGAGGGCCTACCAGCAAGACTCCCTTCGGGATTTTGGCCCCGAGTTTTTGGAACCTCGCCGGATTGGCCAAGAACTCTTTGATTTCTTCAAGCTCCTGGATAGCCTCGTCTTCTCCGGCGACGTCCTTGAAAGTGATGCGCTTGTTTTCCTTATTGTTGCGCTTCGCCTTCGCCTTGCCGAAGTTCATTATCTTGCCGTTACCGCCGTTCATCTGGTTGAGGAAGAACACCATGATTCCCGCCAAGAGGAGGAAGGGCAGCACAGACGTCAGGATCGTCACCCAGATACTCGGGCCGGAGTTGTCGACGGTGAATTTGCCGGGAAGGGTTTTTTGCGCGAACTCGGTAAACGAGTCCGGCCCCGCCCAAGACGATTTGAATTTCCCCAGACCCGCCGGTGCAACCGTCGCGGTCGTAGTGCTGCCGGTGAGCAATGACAGTAGGCCGGTATCCGAAGTTCCGGCACCGGTCGCTTGTGCGGTAGAAGTCGGAGATACCGAATCCCCCGTCCAGCCGCGTGCGACTGCCTTGCTTTTCGCGGCATCCGACTCCCAGTATGTTCCGGTGAGCGTGCCGTCTTCCGTGACGTATGTGGCCGACTGGATGAGTCCACCTTGGGCCAAGGAGACAAACGTGCCGGTCTCGAGTTTGACGGGTGTCTTATTGGCGGTAGCCGACCCGTTGAGCTGACCGGCGACAAGCCACGCGAAAGCGGCAAGAATCACCAGGTATATAACGACTGTTTTAAAATTCTTGCTGTTCAAATCGGGTATTCTCCTTAGTCAGAGTAAACTTCAGGCTTGAGCACACCGATATAGGGAAGTCCTCGGTAGCGCTCCGCATAATCGAGTCCGTAGCCGACCACGAATTCGTTGGGAATTGTGAAGCCGGTATACTTTACCGCAATTTCGTTGTCACCGCTACGGTCGCGGTCCTTCAAAAGACATGCTGCGACTTCGACCGATGCGGCACCGCGTGCTTCGAAATTTCGCATGAGATACTTCAAGGTGAGGCCGGTATCGAGGATATCTTCGACAATCAAAACGTGCCGCCCCGCAAGCTCCACATCGAGGTCTTTGAGGATACGGACGACCCCCGAGGAGTCACGCTGGTTACCATAGCTTGAGACGGCCATGAAGTCCATCTCGAAATCACAGCCCAGTTCGCGCGAAAGGTCGGCGAGGAAATATACCGCGCCCTTCAAAACCGCAACGAGAACCACGTCTTTATCGCGATAGTCCCGCGTTATTTCAGCACCCATCGCTTTCGTACGCTCCGCAAGTTCCTCTGCGGTGATAAAAACCTTCGCGACATCGGGGTGTATCTCATTCATCTAAAGTCGGTCCTCTCCCAATCAAAAATAAGTTACCTTCAAGATGTGGTCAGTGCTCTTGCATCGGCCGCGTTTATAACTCTTCTCTCGCCACCCACTCGATTCGCCACGCACGTTTCGTCTCTTTCGTAATCTTATAACGGTCATCGAGCGTTCGCCCGGCGACCCAGACCACTTGCGAGGCATCACGTATGACCGGCACGAGCGCCCGTTGTTCCTTGGGAACTTTCGCATCTATGAAAACGTCGGAGAGCAGCTTGCTTCCCTCCATCCCCAAAGGATGCATTCTCTCCCCCGTGCGGGCGGGTCCCGCGGAAAGCGAGCCCAAGAACACATCGGCATCCACCGTCGCAGAAAAGGGGTCGGCTGAGATTTCATCGGCCCCCACCTCTTCGAGATACAACTTCCCCGCAGCTCCGAGGTCGGTTTCACCTTCTACATCGAGAACGGTGTCCTCCCACGTATCGACGGGACGTTTTTTGGTGACCTTCAGTGTACCGTACCTTACCTCGGCGCGCAGGTTGTCGGGTAAGTCCTGCACATAACTATCACAGTCGAAATGGTCGACGAGGTTTTGGATGTGGGACGCGTCCATACGAGAAGCTTCGGGAAACATCTGCAGGATCCCGCTGCGAAGCGTGCGACGGGCCATAGTCTGCTCAAGTGTACGCATGAAGCTTATGTTGAACACGATATGCTCACCAACCACGCGATCATCGGAAAAATCACGCGCGAATTGATTCGCCATGGCGGAGAGGAGCGCATCGTCATCGGAAAGAAGGTCCATGGTGCGTTCCAAAGCGCCTCGAAACGACGGGTTGAGCTCTTCGCAGACAGGGACGATGTTGCTGCGGATGAACGCGCGCGTACGGGTGACATCTTCATTCGACTCGTCTTCGCGCCAAGAAAATCCGTTCGCCGAGAGCCATTCGCGCAGCTGTCTTCGTTCACATCCGATAAGCGGACGCACGATGGCACCTCGCTTGGCGCGTGTGGACCCGAGCCCTCCGGTGCCGGCACCGAAAAGCGCCCGGGAGAAAAAGGTCTCGACGCGGTCGTCGAGGGAGTGCCCTGTCACGATCTTCCCCTGTGAGCGACGTGCGCCCTTCTGCTCGCAAAGTCGCTCGACGAGTTTCTCGGCGGCCGTGTAACGGACCCGACGACCGGCGTCCTCGAGGTTCAGTCCGTTGGCTTGCGCGAAGGCACCCACGTCGATACGCTCCACCGTACAAGGGACACCGAGCTCCCCACAAAGCGCGGCGGCGAACGCCTCATCGGCGTCGGCCGTTTCCTTACGGATGAGATGATTGACATGCAGCGCGTGAAGGTTTATTCCGAACTCGCCGGAAAGGACGGTCAGCGCGCGCAAAAGCGCCACCGAGTCGCCCCCACCCGAGAGCATGACCAGTGCCGTGTCCCCGGGAGCGAAGAGAGATTCGTTTTCGATAGTCTGCTTGATCTTCTCTATGAGATTTTCCATGATTTCAAGTATATCGGTATAGCGTCCCGCATGCAGGACGAATGGAAAAGTGGACCCCTGAATGGGGTCCACTTGGATTTCACCAGCATATAAGCATAGGTACTTCGCTTAGTCGACGAGCTCCATGATGACCATGGGAGCTGCGTCGCCCTTGCGAGGTCCGAGCTTAAGGATGCGCGTATATCCACCCTCGCGACCCTCGAAGCGCTCGGCAGCGGTAAAGATTTTGGCTACGATCTCTTTATCACCGAGAGCGGTGATAGCAAGACGACGTGAATAGACATCGCCTTTCTTTGCAAGAGTTATAACCTTATCTACCAGCGGACGAACCTCTTTAGCGCGGGTCTCGGTAGTCTTAATGCGGTCGTGTGTCAAAACTGCAACGGCAAGGCCTTTAAGCATGGCCTTAGTGTGCGCTGAGTCAGTTCCGAGTTTGCGACCTCTTTTAAGGTGCCTCATTTACAATTCTCCTTTAAGCCTTAAGACCCAAGCCCATATCGACGAGCTTGTCTTTGACCTCTTCAATTGACTTAGCGCCAAAGTTTCGTACGTTGAGAAGGTCGTTCTCGCTGCACTCGACCAGTTGGCCGATGGTATTGACGCCCTGACGCTTCAAGCAGTTATACGCACGGACCGAAAGATCGAGATCTTCGATGGGAGTATCGAGGCGACCGTTGTCGGTCTCATCGATCTCGACGAAAATCGAGTCCTCGTCGATGGGTGCGATTGTCTGCGCAACGAACAACTGCATATGCTCGTTGATGATTCGACCGGCACGTGCGATCGCATCGTCCGGTTCGATCGAGCCGTTTGTCTCAACTTCAAGAGTAAGCTTCTCGTAGTCCGTACGCTGACCGACACGGGTATTTTCAACCGTGTAGGTGCACCGGATGACCGGAGAGAACAAAGAGTCGACCGGAATAACGCCGATTTCATCGGTTGCGTTCTTATTACGATCCGCGGTCACATAACCGCGGCCGGTGCCGATGCGCATTTGCATGGACAGCGCGGCCTTGTCGTTGAGCGTTGCGATAACGTGCTCCGGGTTAACCAACTCAAACTCTGAAGGAACAGCCAAGTCGGCGCCTGTTACGACACCGGGGCCTTCTGCGCGAAGGCTTGCCGTGACTGCCTCTTCACCGATACCGGTGTCAGCAAAGATCAAACCTTTGACATTGAGAACGATGTCGGTGACATCTTCGCGAACGCCTTTAATGGTCGAAAACTCGTGCTGAACACCATCGATACGAATCGAAGTAGCAGCGGCACCCTCAAGTGATGACAACAGTACGCGACGCATACCGTTGCCTAGAGTATAGCCAAAGCCACGATCAAGCGGTTCGACGACGTAGCGAGCTACGTTGTCTGCCAACTTCTCTGCCGTGACAGCGGGCCTCATGAACTCTGTCATATTAAGCCTCCTGAACTTACTTACGATTCATAATTACTTGGAATAAAGTTCGACGATGAGGTGCTCCTTGACCGTGATATCGATCTGGTCGCGGTTCGGGAGAGCGATAACGCTTCCCTGGAGTTTCTCAATGTCGACTTCAAGCCATCCCGGAACACTCGAACGCTCTGAAGCGACGATGGATGCCTTGACGATCAGGAGATCCTTCGACTTCGGAGCAATCGCGATCAAATCGCCCGGACGAACGCGATACGACGGGATATCCACGCGCTTTCCGTTGATGGTGATGTGACCGTGGCTGACGATCTGACGTGCCTCATCGCGAGAGCGGGCAAAACCGAGACGGTAGACGACGTTGTCAAGACGAATCTCGAGAAGACGAAGCAGGTTTTCACCTGTGATGCCCTCTTGGCGGCTCGCCAATACGTAGTAACCGTGGAATTGCTTCTCAAGCATGCCGTACATACGCTTGGTCTTTTGCTTCTCACGAAGCTGAATGCGGTATTCACTGTCGCGCGGACGCTTCTTACCAGCCTGTCCAGGCGGGTAAGGACGACGCTCGATGGCGCATTTATCGCCAAAGCAACGGTCGCCTTTAAGGAAAAGTTTTTCTCCTTCGCGGCGGCACAGACGGCAGTCCGCCCCTGTGTAACGTGCCATAACTAGGCACTCCTCTCGACTATATTAGACGCGGCGACGCTTGCGCGGGCGACATCCATTGTGCGGAACGGGCGTGCAGTCCTGGATACTTGCAATTTCAAGTCCAGCGGCCTGCAATGAACGAATGGCAGTCTCGCGACCGGAGCCGGGGCCCTTGGCGAATACTGCGACTTTACGCATACCGTGCTCTTGGGCGGTCTTTGCGGCCGCCTCTGCTGCGAGCTGGGCTGCGAACGGGGTCGACTTGCGTGAGCCCTTGTAGTTCGAGGTACCACCGGATTGCCATGCGATTACATTACCTAGCGGATCCGTGATGGTAACAATCGTATTGTTAAAGGTACTCTTGACGTGAGCTTGTCCAACGGCGATGTTCTTACGCTCGCTGCGCTTTACTCGAGTACGTGCATTTTTCTTCGTTGCCATTATGCATTGCCCTTCTTCTTAGCACCGATCTGGCGCTTCGGACCCTTACGGGTACGAGCGTTCGTGTGGGTGCGTTGACCGCGGACCGGGAGTCCCTTGCGGTGGCGAAGGCCACGATAGCAACCAATCTCCATGAGTCTCTTGATGTTTTGCTTCACTTCGCGACGGAGGTCACCCTCGACGGTGAAGTGATTGTCAATGTATTCACGGAGAGCTGTGACCTCTTCATCAGTGAGGTCATGAACACGGGTATCTGGATTTATTCCAGTCTCTGCCAAAATCTTCTGGCTAGTGGTCAAACCGACACCATAGATGTAAGTTAGGCCGATCTCAACACGCTTGTCGCGCGGGAGGTCGACACCGATAATACGAGCCACGTGTGCTTCCTCCTAGCCCTGACGCTGTTTATGGCGCGGATTCTCGCAAATAACGAGGACGCGGCCATGGCGCCGGATAATTTTACATTTGTCACACATTTTCTTGACCGAAGGACGTACCTTCATTTTTAAACTTCCTTTCGGTTCCTTAACTAAAGAAATCTATCTTTTCGTCCAGCCGCAGACGATTGTTGTCATATCATACGAGCGTGCACATCGCATTCCTGCCGAAAAACCGCAGAAGTGCCTCGAACTGTCACACCGGGGGAAATTACTTGTAACGATAAGTAATACGCCCACGCGTCAAGTCATAAGGGGAAAGTTCGACTGTCACCTTATCACCGGGAAGTATGCGGATGTAGTGCATACGCATTTTACCCGAAATATGCGCAAGAACCTTATGCCCGTTCTCAAGCTCCACCTTGAACATCGCGTTCGGTAGGGGCTCGGTTACGGTGCCTTCAAGTTCGATTGCCTCTTCTTTTTTTGCCACAAACATTCCTTAAATTCAAACATACAGGGACACGCGAAGATTAATAGTACCACCACCATCACTCTTGCGTCAAGATAAGGGGTCCATCTTCAGTAATGGCGACGGTATGCTCGATCTGAGCCGAGTAGGTATGATCGCGTGTGACGACGGTCCATCCGTCGCGCAGTGTTTTGACGGCGTCCTTGCCGAGATTGAACATGGGCTCGATCGCCAGGCACATCCCGACTCTCAAAAGCGGCCCCGAACCGATCGATGGATCGTAATAGTTGGGGATATTGGGGTCTTCATGCATATCTCTACCGATGCCGTGTCCGACATATTCACGCACGATTCCAAGACCGGCTTCGCCGGCGACGGCACCGACCGCGGCGCTCACATCGCCGAGATGGTTACCGACGACGGCTTGCGCTATCCCGGCATACAGACCTTTCCGCGTCACATCGATCAGTCGCTGTGATTCGGGATCGATGTGACCGATTCCCACGGTATTGGCATTATCTCCCACATAGCCTTCGAAAATCGCACCGACGTCGACGGTGAGGATATCTCCCTCACGGAGCTTCGTGTGCTTCGAAGGGATGCCGTGCACGACCTCATCGTTGATGCTTGCGCAAATCGTCGCCGGAAAACCGCCGTACCCCAGAAAAGCCGGTACCGCACCCGCAGCCCTGATCACTTCTTCGGCGATGGCATCGACTTCGGCCGTCGACATACCGGGCTTCGCGGATTCGCACGCTATGCGAAGGGCCCGAGCGCTGATGCGCCCGGCCTCCCTCATTACTTCGAGTTCACTTTTCGACTTGATGATAATCAAAACGAGCTTAGGCCTCCAAAACTGCTTTTACGTCCGCCCACACGTCCCTGACGAGACGATCGCCGTCGATCGTGTGAAGCACACCTTTTCCGCCGTAATAATCGATAAGCGGCGCCGTCGACTTCGCGTAGACGTCGAGACGATTGCGCACCGTCTTCTCGTTATCGTCTTCGCGCTGGTAGAGTTCTCCTCCGCAGACGGAGCAGACGGCCCCTTCCGCTTCCGAGGTGATACGTCCGCACGCGCGACACGTGCGGCGAGATGTGAGGCGACCGATGATGACTTCGGGGTCGACGTCGATGGCGATCGCCGCCGAAATCGATTTGCCCAGATCGGCGAGCTCCTCATCAAGCGCGACGGCCTGAGCGGTCGTGCGGGGGAAGCCGTCGAGGATGAACCCTTTCTCCGTGTCTTTTTGTGACAGACGGTCTTTGACCAGTCCGATGACGACCGCGTCGGGAACGAGGTCGCCGGCATCCATGAACTTCTTGGCTTCCAAACCGAGCTCCGTCTTGTTCGCGACGGCTGCGCGCAAGATATCACCGGTTGAAATATGCGGCAATTTGTACTCATCGATGATATTTTTCGCCTGCGTACCTTTTCCCGCGCCGGGTGCGCCGAGTAAAACGATGTTCATAGAGAAATCCTTTCAACGTCGATATAGTAAGCGCGAACTCATGCACACGCTTTATGGCCTCCGTAAATGATACAACAACTTCCGTCCCGTACGTCGAGGGCGACGGCGAGAAGACATGAACGGCTCACAAACGTATTGACTCTCTTCCACCGTCAAGTCATACTATACGAACAAATGTTCGCTTATAAGGAGAACGAAATTGGACGACCGAGTAATCCTCCATTCCGATATGAACTGTTTTTATGCGAACGTAGAATGCTTCCACAACCCCGACCTGCGTGATAAACCGGTCGCGGTCGGAGGCAGAGAAGATGCACGCCACGGCATAGTGCTTGCAAAGAACGAGATCGCCAAGAAGTGCGGCGTCAAAAGTGGCGAGACGTTGTGGTCTGCCCGCAGCAAGTGCCCGGCACTCGTAGTCGTCCCCCCGAACTACCGCCTCTATCTGGAATATTCGCGACTGGCACGCGGGATCTATTACGACTACACCGACCAAGTCGAACCTTTCGGTCCCGACGAGGCCTGGCTCGACCTCACCGGTTCGATGCGGCTCCTCGGTCGTCCGCCTCTCGACATCGCGCAAGAAATCAGTCGGAGGGTGAAAGCGGAACTGGGCGTGACGGTCTCCATAGGCGTCAGTTGGAACAAAGTGTTCGCCAAATTCGGCAGCGATTACAAAAAGCCGGATGCCATAACCTGCATAACCCGCGAAAACTACCGCGAAATCGTATGGAGTGCGCCGGTCGAGGAAATGCTGTATGTGGGGCCGGCGACGAAGAAGAAGCTGGCGACCTGCGCGATTTTCACCATAGGCGATATCGCGCAGGCACCGACGGTGCGTCTAACGAACAGACTGGGAAAAATGGGGGGCGTTCTCCAAAGTTTCGCCCAAGGAGAGGACCGCTCGCCGGTCAAAGTCCTCGACCCTGCGCGCTCCGCCGTCGATTATGAGATGAAAAGCATCGGGAACGGCCTCACGACACCGCACGATATAACCACGCGAGATGATGCGAAGGCCCTCGTGTACCTGTTGGCCGAATCGGTGGCCCATCGGATGCGGGAGCACAAAGTGAAGGCTCGAACCGTGAGCGTGTCCCCGCGAACTTGTGATGACCTGCACAGTTTCACGCGACAGGGAAAGCTGGCCGCACCGAGCAACATCACGGCGGAAATAGCCGCATGCGCCTTTCGGCTTTTGGAAGAGAACCACCCCATAGACAACCTGCATCCCCTGCGGTCGATTGCAGTTCGCGCCACAGACTTCGTCGGGACGGATGCTCCGGTACAGCTCAACCTCTTCTTGCCCGAAGATGATCGTCGCCGCAGGGAGCGCCTGGATACAGCCGTGGATGAGTTGCGTAGACGCTTCGGCAACCACATCGTCAGACGCGCGACAGCGCTGGGCGACACGAGCATAAAAGAGGTGGATGTGAAGCGCGACAACATCATACATCCGATAGGTTTTTTCAATGAGTGACGCGACCGGCGATGGTGGCGAAGACGGAAACGAGCGACCGAATGCATGAGGAACCGCAAAAGGATCCGGAACCGAGGCGAAGCAAGCGCTACGTCGAAGTCGTCACGCGTTACGACACCGCAGGCGGCGTCACTCCCCTTTCGATTACATGGGATGACGGGCGTGTTTTTGAAATCACCCGCATTCTCGATGTGCGGTCGGCGGCGTCGCTCCGTGTCGGCGGCCGCGGCACCCGGTACCTCTGTCGCATCGGAGAAGGCGACTCCTTCCTCTACTTCGAAGACCCCGCGTGGTTCGTCGAAGAGAAACGATCTTAAGGATCGGGTCGCGGTCTCAAGGTGCGAGCAGCGACTTCGAGGCGTGGGCTCGGTAAAATAAAAGAACGGCCCCGCGCGATGCAGAGGCCGTTCTTTTCAATTACCTGGAGAAGACTTTCGCCTACTTGAAGAACCCGTCGTAATGACGCATCTTCAACTGGCTTTCGACCTGGGTCATGGTCTCGAGCGCAACGCTCACCATGATCAGGATAGAAGTACCGCCGAACTGTTGGATGAGCGTGTTGCCCGTCGTCGTGAACAGAATCGAAGTTCCGACCGCGATGACGCCGAGGAAAAGCGCACCCGGCAAAACGATGCGGTTCATGACGCGCTCGATGTGCGCGGTCGTCTGCGCACCCGGACGAACGCCGGGGATGAATCCGCCTTGCTTGCGGAGGTTGTCCGAAAGCTCGAGCGGATTGAAGATGAGCGCCGTGTAAAAGTATGAGAAGAATACGATGAGAATAAACTCGATCGTCCAGTTGGCCGGGCCGGAGGCGACAGCATTGGAAACTGTGGTGATCCATCCGATCTTCGGGAAAAACTGGGCGAGTTGGATCGGAACCTGCAAAAGCGCGGTCGCAAAGATAATCGGTACGACGTTCGCACCGTTCACCTTCAAGGGAATATAGGTTCCCGACCCTCCGAATACACGACGTCCCACCACGCGCTTGGCGTATTGGACGGGAATGCGTCGCTGGCCTCGATCGATGAAAATGACCGCACCGATGACGAACAAGACGACGATGAGGATGAACACCGTCGCAGGAACGCTCTTCAAAGTCAGCGAGCTGACCAGGGCTTGGGGAAAGCGGGCGACGATACTCACGAAGATGATGAGCGACATGCCGTTTCCGACTCCGCGCTGTGTGATGAGCTCCGAGAGCCACATAATCAAAGCGGTACCGGCGAGCAGCGAAACGACGATCATTATGCTCGTCACGACCGCAGGGATTGCCGCCGATTGGACGATGGAACCGCGGAACAAACCGAGATAAGCGACTCCCTCGAAGAGACCGATGCCCAAGGTGAGGTAACGGGTATATTGGGTAATCTTGCGCTGTCCCGATTCGCCTTCCTTTGCAAGCGCCTCAAGAGCAGGAAGGGCCGCCTGGAGGAGTTGCATGATAATCGATGCGGTGATGTAGGGCATGATGCCCATAGCGAACACGGCGAAGTTCCCAAGCGCACCGCCGGTGAACATACTGAGCATGCCCAAGGCGGCACTGTTGTTGACTTGAGAAGCGATCGCACCGACATTCACACCCGGTACCGGGATATAGCACCCGACCCGGTAGAGCGCAACGATTGCCAAGGTGAACAGGATCTTCTTGCGAAGATCCGGGACCTTGAAAGCATTAGCGATAGCGGAAAGCACGATTAACCGACCGTCCCTCCTGCGGCTTCAATTTTAGTCTGGGCAGACTTTGAAACCTTGTCGACTTTAATAGTGAGCTTTTTAGTTATTTCACCGTCACCGAGTACTTTTACAGGAGCTTTGAGCGCCGAACGAATGGCACCTCTCTCCGCAAGGGCCTCGGCGGTTACCACTTCACCGTTGGCGAACAGTTCTTCGAGACGTCCGACGTTGACGACCGCATACTCGACGCGATTACGGCTTGTGAATCCTCCCAATTTAGGAAGACGCATGTACAACGGAAGTTGTCCACCTTCAAATCCCGGGCCCTTTCCTCCGCCGGCACGTGAAAGTTGTCCGTTCGAACCGCGACCGGATGTCTTACCGTGGCCTGAACCGTGTCCGCGACCTACGCGTTTACGGCTCTTACGTGAACCGGGGGCTGGGAATAAATCATGAATCTGCATAATCTTTCATTCTCCTTGTGTGCGCTTCTCTAGGGCAAACCATTTTGCCCGTACCAGCAGCTCGCCGCTGGCAACTACCTACACATTACCTATAACACGCCAAAACCCGACGGTTAAGTCGGGTTGGCAAAACACCGTTTTAAAGCTCTTCCACCTTGACGAGGTGTTTCACTTTGAAAATCATCCCGCGGATCGCCGGGGAATCGTTTTGCTCGACCGAGTCGCTTATCCGCTTTAGGCCGAGGGCCTTGAGCGTAGCTCCTTGATCGGATTTATAACCGATAGAACTTTTCACCTGAGTGATCTTCAGGGCCTTTTGGGCAGCATTCTTCGCAACCATCATCAACCCTCCTGACCATATACTTCTTCGACGCTCAAACCGCGACGGGCGGCGACATCCTGCGCAGACTGGAGAGACTGCAAACCGGCAGCCGCAGCCTTGACGATGTTGAGCGCATTATCGGAACCGAGCGACTTGCTCAAGACATCGGTCACGCCGGCAAGTTCGAGGATCGCTCGAACAGGACCACCGGCGATGATACCGGTACCGGGCGCAGCCGGCTTGAGGAGTACACGTCCCGCACCGAATTCACCGATCACTTCGTGAGGAAGCGTACCGTTGATGACAGGAACCGTGAACATGTTCTTCTTGGCATCATCGACGCCTTTTTTAATGGCGTTGGGTACCTCGGCGGACTTGCCCATACCTACGCCTACCTTACCCTTGCCATCTCCTACGACTACAAGAGCGCTCAGCGAGAAACGTCGTCCGCCTTTTACAACCTTTGAAACTCGGTTGATTTGGACAACCTTCTCCTGGAGCTCAGAAACTTGTGCTTCTCTACGCGCCATGAGTCCTCCTAGAATTTAAGGCCGGCACTGCGAGCGCCGTCCGCGAGAGCTTGTACCCTACCATGATAGACGCGACCGCCACGATCGAAAAGGATCTCCGTGGCACCTGCCTCTATCGCACGCTTACCGACGAGCTCACCGACGAGCTTTGCAGCCTCGATGTTGCTCCCGTTGTTCTTAAGCTTCTTTGCAAGCTCCGCCTCGTTGGAAGCGGCAGCAGCCAAAGTCTTGCCTGCTACATCATCGATCAGTTGAGCAGAGATGTGTGCATTACTACGCACCACGCGGAGACGCGGACGTTCCACAGTTCCGGTCAGTTTTGCGCGCACGCGACGCTGGCGTCGTGCCAACGAAGCAGCTTTTGCCTTCATTTTGTTCATTTAAGCTCTTCTCCTCGCATTTTCCGGGACTGTAACCCCGGACGGGTGCTTACTACTTGGCGGCCTTACCCAACTTACGACGGACATGTTCGCCGACATAACGAATACCTTTGCCTTTGTAGGGCTCAGGCTTACGCCACTTGCGAACATCTGCCGCAACTTGGCCGACACGCTGCTTATCAATGCCCTTGACTTTGATCTGTGTGGGGGCAGGGACTTCGAATGTAATACCGTCTTCAGGCGTGATGATCACAGGATGGCTGTAGCCGAGCGCAAGCTCGAGATCCCTGCCTTTGAGGACGGCGCGGTAACCGACACCGACGATTTCGAGGCTTCGCTCATAGCCTTCCGTCACGCCCACAACCATATTGTTGAGGAGCGAACGGCTGAGACCATGCAGTGAACGGGCCTGGCGAGTCTCATCCTTGCGGGCAACGATGATCTCGTCGCCCTCACGGGTGATGATGACTTCATCGACGAAGGTGCGAGACAGCTCACCGAGCTTGCCTTTGACCGTAACGTCTTGACCGTTGATTGTTACTTCTACGCCGGCTGGAACCGGAATAGGCATCTTACCAATACGTGACATAAGTGCTCTCCTTCCGGATCGATTACCAAACGTAGGCGATAACTTCGCCGCCGACGCCCGCTTTGCGAGCGAAACGGTCGGTCATTACGCCTTGTGAGGTGGAAATGATTGCTATACCAAGACCGCCGAGAACGCGTGGCAGGTCATCCTTCTTCGCGTATACGCGCAAACCAGGCTTTGAGATTCGGCGGATACCGGTGATGGTCCGCTCCTTCTTCAAGCCGTATTTCAAGGTGATCTCAAGTGAATTTACCGGAGTGCCCTCGACTACTTGGAAAGCTGTTATGTAGCCTTCCTTTTTCAGTACCGTTGCGATGTCGACAAGTTTTTTACTTGAAGGCATCGAGCAGGTCGCCTTGACTGCGCTATTCGCGTTACGAACGCGAGTAAGCATATCGGCGATCGGGTCTGTCATGCTCATTGTTTTTCCTCCTATGGTTCGGATGATACCGTGCTGAGGTTCGCGCAAACCCGTGGAATGCGCGCTACTCATACGAATCTCTCAGGATACGTACTGCATTGCGGTAACAGGTGTTTAACGAATTACCAGCTTGCTTTACGTACTCCGGGGAGCTCGCCACGACTTGCCAACTCGCGCAAGCAGATGCGGCAAAGTCCAAACTGGCGATATACGCTGCGTGGACGGCCACAACGAGTGCAACGGGT
>Ga0123339_10001783_pt1 | contig 14761 bp, 13 predicted proteins | sample lystaG_FD_89956 | JGI IMG/M metagenome (GOLD analysis project Ga0123339, IMG submission 89956) | Glacier valley bacterial and archeal communities from Borup Fiord, Nunavut, Canada, to study Microbial Dark Matter (Phase II) -... | ecosystem: Environmental > Aquatic > Freshwater > Ice > Glacier ... | reverse complement strand
TCGAGTTGCTGCTCTGGGTGCAGGCCAGCACGGTAGCGTTCGCCACATCTTCCGGCTCGAGCATCCCGGACTGGGCCACGCTCTGCTCGGTGCGGCCCTTGCCTAGCGCGAACTCGGTCTTGACCCCACCGGGGCAAATCACGCCCACCTTGATGCCGTGTGGGCGCAGTTCCTTGTCCAGCGCCTGGGCAAAACCCACCTGGGCAAATTTGGTGGCGCAGTACACCGCCTCGCCACCAAAGCCGTAGATTCCAGCCATACTCGAAATCATCAGCACGGTGCCCGATTTGCGCTCAATCATGCCGGGAACGACGTGCCGCGAAAACAGGAAGGTGGAGCGCACGTTGGAATCCATCATCTCGTCGAACTCGTCAGCGCTGGTGTCTACTAGATTTTTGTAATTGCCCACGCCTGCGTTGTTGATGAGAATATCAATGCCACCGTAAGCATCGGTGGCCGATTTCACCGCACCAAGAGCGGTTTGCTCGTCTCGAGCGTCGCCCACCACCGCCAGCGCCTCGCCGCCCGCCGCCTGAATGTGGGCCACCAGCTCGTCCAGACGGTCCTGGCGGCGCGCCACCAACACCACTTTCGCGCCCTCGGCAGCCAGGGCCAGAGCGCACGCCTTGCCAATTCCCGCGCTCGCACCCGTGACCAGGGCAACTTTTCCAATCAATTTTTGAGTCATAAACGCCTCCAATGCGACTGTAGCAGGAAATTCTGGGGATGAACACACCGCGCTCGAGCAGGGGCACGAGTCTTAAACCTTAGTGAATTACGGGATGGCCTCGAGCAGATTCCGGGTTTTAGGTCTACTTTCCTGGTTTCAGCTCGAGGGCCTCAATCACCGCCACTGCTCGAGCGAGTCCGTCTTCGGCCTGAATCTTCGCGCCCAATATTGCCGCTTTCGAGCGCATGTCGGAGTCCGCAACCATCCGCTCGAGCGCCCCGGCCAGATTTTGAGCGGTGAGCTGCTTGCGTGGAATGGGCGTGGGTCCCACGCCCAGAGAGGCCACTCGAGCGCCCCAGAAGCCCTGGTCTCCGAAAAAGGGAACCACGATGTTGGGAATGCCCGCCCGCAGTCCGGCAGCGGTAGTGCCCGCCCCGCCGTGATGCACCACCGCCGCCATGCGCGGAAAGAGCCACGCATGCGGCACATCGTTTATCAGATGCACCGTGTCGGGCAGGTTCTCGCCGCTCATGCCGCTCCAGCCCGAGAGCATGACCGCGCGTTGCCCACTTTTTTGCAGCGCCTCGAGCACCAGAGCGGCGGTTTGCTGCGGGTTGCGGTTGCCCATGCTGCCAAAGCCCACGTACACCGGAGGCGGTCCAGCCTCGAGAAAGGCGCTCAGGGCTGGGGGTGGGGTCCAGTCGGGGGCAGGCTCGAGAAACCAGTAGCCCGTAACCTCAGCGCGGGGCCAGTCGGCGGGCGGGGCGATGACCGAGGGGCTAAAGCCGTACAGGATGGGGAGTTCCACCAAGCGCTTCAAACGGTACGCACTCGAGGGCTGTGTCGGCAAACCCAGCGTCCTACGGGCCACCGCGCTCGAGCTTCGCGTGCTCAGCCGCATCATCTGCTGAAACAGGATGTAGGAAAAGTGGTTGAAGGGGCCACCCAGCTTTGAGAGTGCGGCTGGAAACAGCGGGGCGGGAAAGGCTCGTGTGGGCGTGAGGGGAAATACGTAAGCCTGTATCACCGGGACGTCCAGTTTTTCGGACAGCGCGAGGGCTAGGTCCAGCCCACCGAGTCCGGCAATCAAAAGGTCCATCCCTCGAGCGGCCTCCAAACCGACCTCAGCCCCACCAGGCGCGACCTGCACAGCGTATTTGGAGGCGTGGGCGTTGATGGCCAGCAAGTTGCCCTTCTCGAGCACCGCCCGCATTTCTGGAGTAGCCATCAGCGCTTGTACGTCGCCAGGTTGTGACCAGAACTCGAGGCCCTGAGCGCGGGCGGGTTGGGCGAAGGTTTGGGAAGAGACCAGCCGGACGCTGTGTCCAGCGCGTTTCAGGGCAACGGCCAGAGCAATGTAAGGCTGCACGTCTCCCTGACTGCCGGAGGCGAAAAGGGCAATGTTCATGGTTAAAACGTCCTTTGGGTACGGGAAAAAGAATGGCTTTAGACTCCGCTTAAGGCTGCGCTCGAGCGGTCTGGATTGGGCGGTCTGGATTGGGTGGGCTAGGTAAAGCTCGAAGGTAACTTAGGTGTGCGTCACCTCGACTTTTCCTGAAGTCAGGCCCTCGAGCAGCAAATCGGTCAGCACCTCGGGCAGCTCGTTCCAGTGCGAGGTCAGCACCTCGTCGCCCAATACGCGCTGCACAATCAGGCCCAGCATCAGGCTCGAGAGGGCGCGTATTTTTAGCTCGAGGTCGGCAAACTCCACAGCGTTGTGCTGGCCCCACATCCGCAAAAACGCTTCGGCCCCGGTCAGCATGGGCGCGAGCACCTGGGCATAAAAGCGTTCGCCCAGCGCTCGGTTGACCAGTATCTCGGACACGATGACCCGGAACAGCTCGAAGTTATCCGTCTGAAACAGGGTCAGGGGGCGCTCGAGGAAGGCCCGCACGAAGCCGCGCAAATCCAGTGCCAGCAGCGCAGCGGGGTCCACGCCTCGCTCTGCGGCCTGGGTCATGCGGTCAAAGATGCCCAGCAGCAGCGCGTCCTTGTTCTCGAAATAGTTGTAGAGGGTGCCGTCGGCCACCCCCGCTCGAGCGGCCACGTCTTTAATGGTGGCGCGGTGAAAATCTTTTTCGGCGAATACCGCTCGAGCTGCGTCGAGAATGGCGTCGCGCTTGACAGTGACAAGCTTTTCCTGAAGGTCGGGGTTCGGGGTTCGGGCCATCACTTCTCCTTGAACGCTAGTTCAATTGAATGAATGCTCATTCAAAATACTAGCAAAGTTGAAGCTTGTCAAGGGATGAGAAGGAAAATCTGGCTCGAGAGTATGATGGTCTCGATGCATCAAAAACCTGCTCGAGTACCGCAAGGACACGACCTGTTGGCCCAGCTCGAGGCGGGAACCGACCTCTCGAGCCTTGAGTACGCGATTTTAGACGGCTGCGAACTTCTCGAGCTTCCCCTGAACCTGTTGCGGCTGACCCAACTGCACACCCTCAGCGTCTACGACAATGCGCTGGAAAAGCTGCCTGAAGCCCTCTGGCAGCTCACGGGGCTGACCACACTTAACCTCTCGGTCAACCGCCTGACCGACCTTTCGGCAGACATCGGTCAGCTCGAGCGGCTCAAGATGCTAGACCTGGGCCACAATCGGCTCGAGCAATTGACTGAAGCGCTGGGTCGTTTGAGTGCGCTCGAGGTGCTCTACGCTAGCAACAATCAGCTCGAGCGCGTGCCGGAAGGTTTGCGTGGACTCTCAAACCTGCGCTACCTCAACCTAACCGACAACTGCTTCACGGCCCTACCCGCGTGGTTCTGGAACTTCGAGCATTTAACCGAGTTACGGCTTTATAACAATGCCCTCGAGTGTCTGCCGGAGGTTGGGGCTAAAAATAGCGTCCTGCGCGAATTATACGCAATGAAAAACAGACTTACCCATTTGCCCGAAAACCTGGGTCATCTGAGTGAATTAAAGGTTCTAGACCTACAAGATAACGCGCTCGAGCACCTCTCCGAGTCCATCGGTCAGCTCGAGCACCTGACCGACCTCAACCTGCGTTTCAACGCGCTCAAGTCTCTGCCCGAGTCCTTTGCACAGCTCGAAAACCTGCGCTTCATAGACCTGCGGGCTAACCGCTTGAGTACCCTTCCAGACGGTCTCGAGCGCCTGACTCAGCTCGAAAAGCTGGATTTGCGCTGGAACCGCTTCGAGGCGTGGCCCAAATCGCTCAGCGTGCTCGAGGGGAGAGGATGCCAAGTTTACGTTTGAAGCCCTTAAACTCGAGATTAAGTTTTGACCAAGCGGGAAAGTGTACATTCTCACAGTTCAGCGTGTGTTGGACAAGCTCGAGCGCAGCCCTCCCATGAGTGGACAAACACAAATTTTTTATAGAGCTTCATCCCCCATTCAGTTAAGCTTCAGTAACATCGTTGCACTGACCTGAACTCCCCACCAGGAATAGGGCGTTTCGACGTTCTGGAGGTTTCACCGTGAAAACTTTTGCCCTGGCCCTGACCCTTGCTGCACTACTCGCCGCCTGTACCAGCAATCCTCCCAGCTCTCAGGCCGTGACCTCAGCGGGCGGAGCCATCGAGACCCTGCCCGTCATGCCGGAAGTGCAGGAAGTTCCGGCAGCGCTGGGCAACCAAGCCACTGAACCCTACAACATCACCCTCAACTTCATTTCGGGCACACCCCAGAGTGTGCAAGACGCCATGAACACCGCCGCACGCCGCTGGGAAGGCGTGGTGACGCAGGGTCTACCCAGCGTGAGTGGCACCATCCGGGCAGGAGCTTGCGGCGGCAACGCCACCTTCAGCGGCACCATTGACGACCTGCTCATTTTTGCTGGAACTAAAGCCATTGACGGACCGGGTAAGGTGCTGGCCCAGTCGGGTCCGTGCTACATTCGCTCGAGCAGCGGCCTCACCTACGCCGCCGTGCTGATTTTCGACAGCGCCGATGTGGCCCAGTTCTCGAGCCAACTGGTTAACATCGCCACCCACGAACTAGGCCACAGCCTGGGCTTGGGTACGCTGTGGCAGTACAAGGGCCTGCTTCGGGGCGCGGGCGGCAGCGACCCCCGCTTCACTGGTGTGAACGCGGTGCGCGAGTGGAACGCGCTGGGCGGCGCGGGTCAGGTTCCGGTGGAAAACACCGGGGGTGCGGGTACCCGCGACGGTCACTGGCGTGAAAGTGTGCTCAAAAGCGAGCTGATGACCGGATTTCTGAACAACGGGGTCAACCCGCTGAGTCGGGTGAGCATCGCCTCGTTTGCCGATTTGGGCTATCAGGTGGATTTGAACGCGGCCAACCCTTACAGCCTGTCCACGCTCAGCTCGAGCACGTCCGAGCAGCTCGAGGTGGGTGAGCAGCTCATCAGCCCCTTTGGCCGGGCACAGTAGAGGTGATGAGTTTTGGGTGGTGAGTTTTGAGTGATGAGAAAATGTTTTGCTCGAGGGGACAGGTCGCGGCCTGTCCTTTTTGATGTTCTGCGCGAGCTACACGACACCCCATCTGTCTTGGCCCAACTGCGGCACCTCTCGGGCCGGGCCGCTCCCTAACTCCCCCACTCCCCATCGCTCGAGGGACCCTCACCCCAGGAGACAACAGACTTAAAAGTGCTGACCTTCAGGCTTTACACTGTCCACATGGATTTCTCCGACCCCGTGACCCTCTCGGTGACGCGCCGGGTGCGCCCGGACCGCACCGACGAGTTTGAGATGTGGATTCACGGCATCTCTCAGGCAGCCCGCACCTTCGATGGCTATCTGGGCAACGGAGTCATTCCGCCCACCCACGGCGGGCCGCTCGAGTACACCCTGGTGCTGCGTTTCGACCAGTACCAGAATTTCAGCATCTGGCACGAATCCGAGGTGCGAAAACTCTGGCTCGAGCGGGTCACACCGTTGCTCGAGGGTGAACCGGTGGTCAGCGTCACGCCCGGACTCGAGTTCTGGTTCACCCCGCCCAAAGCGCAGATGCTGCGCCAACCGCCGCGCTGGAAGATGGTTTTGCTCACGCTGTTGGGGCTTTATCCGCTCAGTTTGCTGCTCAATCTCGAGGTGTCGCCGCTGCTGGGGGGCTTCCCGCTGTGGCTGCGGGTGCTGCTCACCTCGAGCGTCATCGTTACGACCATGACGTATCTGGTGATGCCCAACATCACGAAGGGCTTTACGGGCTGGCTGGCTCGAGCGCCGGGTAAAAAGGCGGATACGGTGGTCTCGAGCGGGGATTGATGGGGTTTGTGGTGCGCGGTTAATGGCCCAGAATCTGGCTCAGGAAAAGCTTGCTGCGCTCGTGCTTGGGGTTGGCGTAAAAACCTTCCGGCGTGTTTTCCTCGACAATGTTGCCCTGGTCAAAAAACACCACCCGGTCCGCCACCTCCCTGGCAAATCCCATTTCGTGCGTCACGCAGAGCATGGTCATCCCCGAACGGGCCAGCCCTTTCATCACGTCCAGCACCTCTTTAATCATCTCCGGGTCCAGCGCACTGGTCGGCTCGTCGAACAGCATAATCTTCGGCTGCATCGCCAGCGCCCTGGCAATCGCCACCCGTTGCTGCTGTCCCCACGAAAGCTGCGCTGGGTATTTGGCCGCTTGATTGGCGATACCCACCCGCTCGAGCAGTTCCATCGCGCCGCGCTCGGCGGTGGCTTTGTCCTGCTTGCGAACCTGCATGGGCGCGAGGCTCACGTTTTGCAGCACGCTGAGGTGCGGAAACAGGTTGAAGGCTTGAAACACCATGCCCACCTCGCGGCGGATGGCGTCCAGATTGCTGCCTTCTTTGAGTTCGATGCCGTCGATGGTGATGGTGCCTTTGTTGTGCGGCTCGAGCCGGTTGAGGGTGCGAATGAAGGTGGATTTCCCCGACCCCGACGGTCCGATGATGACCACCACCTCACCTTTTTTCACGGTCATGTTCACGCCGCACAGGGCCTCGAAACTGCCGAAGGACTTGTGGACGCCACGGGCAACTATGATGTCCGGGGCACTCTCGAGGTGTTTTTCCTGGCCCTGAAGCATGTTGGGAGGCGGGTTGGGGTTCATCTTGGCTCCAGTTTAGCTCGAGTGAGGTGCTTCCGCAAAGCGCTGTAGGAGTGAGTTCAAAAACCTTTACTCTCCCGCAGGCCGCAGCTCGAGCGCACCCTCGGCCTCGAAGGAGCGGTTCCAGGGCAGGAAAATACTTTCTAACACGTACTCGCCGTTAGGAAAGCGCAGTTGAGCGTCACGGCTCGAGCGCTTCATCAACCAATCTCGAGCGGCTTCACTTCCCAGCCCAGTTTGGGCCAGCGCGGCTTCGGGAAACACCTTGCGAAGCTCGAAGCGCACCACCGAGCTGTACAGCAAGTCGTTTTGATACGCGTAGGCCAGCAGGTTGCGGTTCTGCTCCAGGTTGCCGAACTCGAGCCACAGCTTGGCCTGCGCCAGCGCGGTGCCGAAGTTGTTCCCCGGCGTGCCCCAGGCCGCGAAGCTCGAGAGCCTGTGAAACACGCCCAGGGTGCGTAAATCCTTCCAGAAAGCCGGGGTTCCCACGTTGACTTTGGCGATGTCCACCACCGAGACCTCACCCTCCCTAGCCAATTCTTTAAGCTCCAGCGCAGCCTTTCTCGAGTCGCCGCCGTTGTAGACGTACAGGGTGAGGTCCGGCGCCCCCTCGAAGAGTTGGAACCCGTTGCTCTCGACGTGCAGCTTCACGCTGTCCTCGAGCGAGAGACCGTCGTAGGGCAGCACGTTTTTGACTTTGCCGGGGTCACTGTAGACCACCCGCAGGCGCTTGGGCGACGGGGCCATGCTCGAGGCGAACAGGCTCGAGAGCACCTCGTCGGCACCGGGGTACACCCGCACGTTCGGCGGCGCGCTTTGGGCGAGTTTGGCCCCCTCGAGCGGCGCGGGCGACCCTTTGAGGGCGTCGTCCCAGGTGACGCGCAGCTCTTTGAAGGTCCCCTGGCGCGCCCACTCGAGCAACTTCTGTACCACCTCGAGATTACGGGGCCGATTTTTAGCGTCTGGAAAGCGCGGAATCGTGATAGAGGCGTAGACCGGCTTACCCGACTGGGCATATTGCCGCACCGGCTCGAGGTTTTTGAGCGCTTCCTCGGCAGAAATGGCGCTCGAGCGCGACTGCACCAGCCCGCCGTAAGCCAGCGCGTCCAGGGCCACGTAAAGCGCCTCGGAATCCTTTTGGGTCTCGAGCCAAGCTTTCAGGCCCTCGAGATTCGCACCAAGTTTAGCGTCTCCCAGCAGCTCTCGAGGTGGGGCAGCCACGGTTTTCCCGCTGAGTTCCCCTATCATCTGGGGCAGGATGCGGGTGGTGGGCCTCGAGTCGAGCGGCAAAAAAGCGATTTGGGCCTGTGCCACAGACAGCAGGCCGAATAGTGCGAGTGTCAAACCCTTCATGGGGACACCTTAGCTCGAGCCTATGAGCGCAAAGGGCGATTTGGATAGGCTCGAGGGTAAGGGAGTGAAGGGAACGCCTCCGGCGGGTTTTTAGTATTTGGTACTTGGTCGGTTTGATTTTGGACGCTCTAAAGCAAACCCACCAAGTACCAATAACCGAAAACCCGCCGGAGGCGCAATGCTCATCACTCAGAACTTACCACCTCCACCCCCAGCACCTCGAGCAACTCTGTGAGCGAATCGCGCACCACATCTGCCCCAGCCTGCTCGAGCATATCGCGTTTGTGAGTTCCCCAGGTCACGCCGTAGGTTTTAAAGCCCGCAGCCTTTCCCGCGCCGATATCTCCGGTGGTGTCGCCCACCATCCACAGTCCCTGAACCGGACCGTGTGCGTGACCCAGTTGCTCGAGCGCAGCCAGAATCACGTCTGGGGCGGGTTTGTGCCGCATGTGGTCCTCGGTGCCCTGTACGAGGTCCACATAGGGACTCAGGCCCACCTGGTCACAGACGTTCTGGGCCACGAAGCCGCGTTTGGCCGTGGCCACCGCCAGCAAAAAGCCCTGCTGACGTAAACGGGTCAGCAGCTCGAGCACGCCAGGAAAAGGCACGGTGGTATCCGCACAGTGGTCTTGATAGTGAGCGCGGTAGGCAGCGATAAAGGTGTCGTGCTGGTGGTCCTCGAGTCCGGCGGCGGCATACATTTCGGACAGCGGACGTCCAATCAGCGAGCGCGTCAGGTCGAAGTGAGGGCGCTCGAGCTTGTGAATGTCGAAACTGTGCAGAAAGGACGCCATGATATCTAAGGCAGAATCGAGCAGGGTGCCGTCTAAATCGAACACCAGCGCGGGTCGGGGGGGCATGGGGTGAGTTTAGCCGATGGGAGTGGCGATGGACCGTCTGGAAGGCAGCCTGCGCGGAGAGGTGATTTTGTTGCGCGGCCTCGAGTGTGCCCGCAACCCAAGCGTCAGGCTCGAGGGTCCTCTACGGAGGTTTTGGCTTGCTTGGCCAGCAGCGCGCTCGAGCGGCGGGCTGCTCTGAGTCGCCACGCCAGCCAGCCCAGAGTAGCCCCTACGACGCCCGCAATCGCGCCCACTTCCCAGAACGCACCCAGATAGCGAACCCCAGCGTCCAGCGGCGTGGTGTTGAGTTTGAGCCAATCGAGCCACTCGAGCTGTGTGACCAGCACCCCGAACAAAAAGATACCCAGCGGCCCTCCTATCAAACCTACCCAGAAGCGCCTCGAGACGTAGGCCAGCAACAGGGCGCACAGCCCGGACAGCAGCAGCATTGGTACCAGTAAAAGGAGGTTCATAATCGTCTGTTTTCAAGTACGCCCACAAAGCGCCTCGAGTTCCCGACTAAGATACCCCAATGAAGCGACAAAAACTGAGTGCAGACGAACTGAACACGGCCCTGGAGTCGCTCGAGGGCTGGACCTCGAGTGAGGCGGGCATCTCGCGTGAATTCAAATTCTCGAGCTACCCCGAGTGCGTAGCCTTCGCGGTGCGGGTGGCACTCCTGGCCCAGGCCGACGACCACCACCCCGACGCGCTCACCATCGGCTGGGGCCGGGTGCGCGTTGTGTACATCACCCACTCGGCGGGCGGAGTTACCGCGCTCGATGTGGACGCGGCGCGCAAGATTTTGGCGTTTTAGGGCAGCCAACCCCTCGAGCATCCCCCAACCATCTTCAACTAATCGCTTTGCTCCACAGTTGAAACCCCGCGCCTGTGGCACCATAAAGCCATGAAGGGCAAGAAAGCTTTAGTCGTGAATCCTCAAGCGTGGGTGACGCTGCGTGAAATGCCGGGAACGCGGGTTATGTTTTGGGTCGTCGAGAGCTGTCCGTACTGCGCCAAGCAACACTTCCATCTGGCGGGTAAGAGAGACGATGACCCCGAGGAGCGTCTGGGTGAGGTGAAAGCGCCCTGCCAGGGTGAGCACACCTACACTCTGAACCTACCCCCTCGAGCGCAGACCAAAGGCGGCAAACGCGCTCAGCAGCGGCGAGAACGGCGCGAAAACCGCCGATTGGCCCGTGATGGGGCGCTCGAGGACGAGTAAAAAGGGTTCAAACGCCCACCTCCTCGCTCGAGCGAATCGAAAAGCTTCTCGAGACCCCGCGCACGGTGGTGATACCCCACAAAAAGTCGGCCACCTCCATCGTCGCTTTCTGGTGCGTGACCAGAATGAACTGGGTTCCGGCGGCGGCCTGAAGCTTTAAGAAGTGGGCGAAGCGGCGGATGTTGGCCTCGTCGAGCGGCGCGTCCACCTCGTCGAGCACTGCCAGCGGCAGGCCCCCGCTGCCCCCCTCGGGGGCGTGGGCCAGCGCGAACAGGAAGGCCAGCCCTACCAGGGTGCGCTCCCCGGTGCTGAGCAGATTGAGCGCCCGTGTGCGCTTCTCGAAGGGTTGTACCGCCAGGGTGAGGCCCTCGAGCCGCCCCGCAGCACTTCTGGTCGCCACAACTTCGCCACTGCCGCCCAGCAGCTCGGCGCTGAAGTGCGAAAAGCTGCGCTGCACCCGCTCGAGCGCACCACTACGGCCCCGCTCGAGGTCACCTTCCAAAACCAGAAGCGCACCCCGCAGACTCTCGAGCGCACTCCGGGCATCGTCCATCTCGCGCTCCAGACTTAGTAAGCGTTCCTCCTCCTCGAGCTTCTGAAGCGGGGCCAGCGGGTTGACCGCGCCCAGAACCTCTAATCTGCGCTCGAGGTCGGAGAGTTCCGAGGTCCACGAGCGCGGGCTTCCGGGCAGATTGGGCGGCTCGAGGTTGCCCAAGTCAGACGTGTCGCCCAGCGCGGTTTCGCGGCGGGCCAGGGTGAGGCGCTCACGCTCGAGGTCGCCGCGCAGGGCGCTCAGCTCCGAGGTGGTCGTGCGGCCCTCCTGCTCAAACTGCGCGAGCCTGGCCTCGAGCGGGGCCAGTTCCGGCGGACTGAGCGCCTCGAGCGTGTGGCGCTCAAACTCGAGCTGGGTCATGGCCGCGCTGACCCGCTCCACCGCGTCGTTATGGCGGCGCTCGAGGTCGGTGTGCTGCGCGTCGAGGCGCTCACGGCGCTCAAGCGCTTGCCTCGCGTGCTCGAAGGCCAGCGCCGCCCGCTTGCCCGCCTCGAGCAACCCCGCCGCCTCGCGTTCGACCTCGCGCCCCACCTCGAGCGCTCCACGCGCCGCCCCAACGCTTGACCCGAGCGCAGCCATGTCCAGCGGTGCGCTCACATTCAGTGGAAGGGGCAGCAACAGCGCCTCGAGCTGACCTTTCAGACCTCCCAGGCGAGACTTGGAGCGCTCGAGGTCTCGCTCGAGCGGACGTTCTGTGGCTTCGCGCTCAAGTCGAGTCCGTTCTAGAATCTTGAGCTGCCCCTCCCAGTCCACCGTTTGGCGCTCGAGGGCCTGAAACTCACGCTCAGCACTCTGTTTGCGGCGCTCGAGGGTCTCAGCTTCCGAGTTGAGTTCGTCCAGGCGGCGCAAATCCGACAGGTGCGACACCCCCGTATCCTGAAGGCGACCCCCGGTGAGCGCCCCTCCCGGCTCGAGGACCTCACCATCCAAGCTCACCAGGCGCGGCCTGCTCGAGTATTTTCGGGCGATTCTCACCGCGTCACTATCCTTTTCGACAATCAGGGTGTCGCCCAGCAGCGAGTCACTGACCAATTGCGGACTCGAGGGGCACAGGCTCGAGGCCCAGCCCACCACGCCGCTCTCACGGATAAAGCCGCCCTCGCGCCGGGGACGAGGCCGCAGCAAATCGAGCGGCAAAAAGGTGGCCCGCCCGCCCACACGCTTGAGGTGAGCAATGGCGGCGCGGGCCGTTTCACTGTCCTCTACCACCACCTGCTCGAGCCGCCGACCCAGCGCGCTCACCAGCGCGGTCTCGAACGCCTCTGGCACGCTGAGCAAATCGGCCACCGAACCCAGAATGCCCGGTAGCTTGCTCGAGAGAGCGTTGCGCGGCCCCTCGCCGTAGCGGGCGTGCGAACTGAGCAACTTATCGAGTCGGATGCGTTCACGCTCGAGCGCCGAGAGAGCCGTTTCAGTGTGAGTTCGTTCCAGGCGCAGTTCCTGCACTTTAGATTTCAAGCTCTCGAGCTTTTCACGCAGTTCGAGCGGCGACTCGAGCACCTGGGTTCGCAAAGCTTTGAGGTTGTCCTCGAGCGCCTGCAAACCCTCAGACTCGAGCATGAGCGCACTTTCCAGGCGTCCGCGTTCCTCAGATTGGGCAGTGTGGCGAGCCGATTCGCGCTCCAGACCCAACTGACGACGACGACCTTCCTCGAGCTGCCCCTCGGCGGACTTCAAATCGCGCTCGAGCGCTTTAAGATTTTCTCGAGCCGCTGACAGGACTTTTTCACGCTGCTCGAGCAGGGGTTTTTCGGGCAACACCAGCCTAGAGAGCGTTTCACGCTCGGCAATCAGGCGCTCGAGGTCGCTCTCGAGCTGACTCAGAATGCCCTGCGCGGTCCCGAATTCGCGCACGGCCACCGCAGTTCGCTCCCGCGCCCGCTCGAAGCCCACCTTCTCGGCCAGGGCACTCGATAAAGCGGCTCGAGTGCTCTCGACTTGCGCCGCAATGTGCTCGAGCGCCGCTACCTTGTGCAGACTTCCCGCCTCGAGCGCCTCAATTCGCACCCTGAGCGCGGAAATCTCCTCGAGCAGACCCTGACGCTTGGCCCTAAAAATAGCACGCTCCAGCAGGGTTTTTCGAGAATTCAGCGTGTTAAATTCTTCCGCTCTGAGCGCGTCGCGCCGCAAGTCCTCGAGCCTTGCGATTCGCTCGAGGTACAGCGGACTGAGCGCCTCCAGGCCGCGCTCGGCATCATTCAAGCGTTCATAGGTTTGACTTCTAGCCGAGGCCAGACCGCCCAGTCCAGCGGCTTCCTCCAAATTCTCGAGCAGGGTTTTGGGGTCCGCCGCTACCACGCTCGAGACCTCGCCCTGACCCACCACCGAGAGCGACCCCAGGCCCAGCCCGGTGTTGGACAGGGCCTCGAGCGCGTCACGCACCCGCACCCGGCGACCCCGCACCTCTTGCTCGGTTTCGCCGTCGCGGTACAGGCGGCGGGACAGGTTCAGGCCCCCACTCAGCTCGAGCTGGACCTCGGCCAGACCCACGCTGCCTTTGCCTCCCGCACCGTGAAAGATGAGGTCGGTGGCGCTAGCGGCCCGCAGCGCCCGCGCCCGCGCGCTGTGCGTGACCCAGCGCAACGCCTCGACCACGTTGCTCTTGCCGCTGCCGTTGGGACCCACCACGGCGGTGATGCCGGGACCGAACTCGAGCCGGACTTTTTCGCCAAAACTTTTGAACCCGTGCAGGGTGAGCGACTCGATGCGGGCCATGTGCGGGGGTGAGTTTAGCACGGTGTGAGGTCGAGGTGGTCCGCTAGACTGTCGGTCATGAATCCCGCTCGAGCCAAACTCAATCCAAGCGTCTCGAGCGCACGCAAAACTCGAGTTCAGGCCGGGGTTCGCCTGGGGCTGAGCCTGCTGTTCGTGGGCGCAGGAGTGACCCATTTTATCTCGCCAGATGCGTTCCTTTCGATTGTGCCGCCGTGGGTTCCCTTCAAGCTCGAGGCGGTTTATCTCAGCGGTCTGGCCGAAATCGCGGGTGGGTTGATGCTGCTGTGGTCCAGAAGTCGCAAATGGGGCGTGCTCGAGCTGACTTTGCTGCTCATCGCGGTATTTCCCGCCAACGTTCAGATGCTGCTTCAGGCCGAAAAATATTCCTTTCCGGCCTGGATACTGTGGGCGCGGCTGACGCTGCAACCCGCGCTCATCGCGCTGATTTGGTGGTGTGGGTGGCAGAAATCCGCTCGAGGATAGTTTTTTCTCAGCGGCTCGAGGTCGCTTCCGCATCCGTAGAAGGGGCATCCGTCGGAGCGGCACCCGTCGAAGGGGCCGTCGGCAAGGCTTCGTCAAGCAAAACAATGGCGTGCGGTACCGGTCTCGAGGGTTGTTTGGCCCGCTTGCGGCCCACCGCCACAATCTGCTGCCCAAAAACGAGTGAAGTGGAGTAGCCCGAATCCAGCAAAACCGCTTCCTCGATGCCCGCGCTCGAGGCGGCTCGGGCCAGCATCTCGGTGGAGGCGGGCGAGGTAGACGCGCCCAGCGCTATTTTGCCGTCGCGGGTGAGGCCCAGAAACACCCGAGGGCGGCGGTCTTCAGCGTCGCGCGGTGCAAACGGCTCGAGTTGGGCCGCGTCTCGGGGCAGACCGCCATGCACAATCCAGGCCCCAGCCAGAAAAGCGTCGGTGGCACCGGGTAGCAAGCGCTCGAGCGCTTCACGGCTGTTCATGCTCTCGGGCTGAAACGGCACTATCATCAAGCGGTCCCGGTTCCACAACACCAGCGGACGTTGCCCTATGCGCTCGAGCAGGCCGGGGTTTTCCTCGGCTTTGAAGATGGGTTCGTGCGCGCCCTCGAGCGAACGGGTCAGAATCGGGCCAATCATGGTGTTGTCATTCGAGGCCACCAGCGCGTCGGTGAAAAAGCTGCCGTTGATGCCCGCCTTTGCCCCCACGGCCTGCACAAATTCGCGCACGCCGCGCCGCCCGAAGGTGAGCAGGCTCTGAGGCCGTCCGCCCTCAATGAGCGCCAGACTGACCCCCTCGAGCCGCACCTGGGTCAGGCGCACCGGGGTAGGCCGCAGCTCGAGGTTAACCACGGCAGCGGTCTTACGCCCGTTCTCAGCGTCGGTCCAGCCGCGCTCGAGTTGGGTGTCGATGTAGCGCGGCACGCCGAGCAGATTGGGCGC
>Ga0123339_10001782_pt1 | contig 14761 bp, 11 predicted proteins | sample lystaG_FD_89956 | JGI IMG/M metagenome (GOLD analysis project Ga0123339, IMG submission 89956) | Glacier valley bacterial and archeal communities from Borup Fiord, Nunavut, Canada, to study Microbial Dark Matter (Phase II) -... | ecosystem: Environmental > Aquatic > Freshwater > Ice > Glacier ... | reverse complement strand
CGGAGAAGTTCAACCCGAACGCGACCACGAGGAAGAGCACCGAGAGGCCGAGGGTGACCTCGTTGGTGACCGGAGCGTTGATCAGGCTGGCGAGGAATCCCGTGCCGAACTCGGCGACGGCGGTGATGGTGACGATCATCGCCCAGATGTAGACCCAGGCCGCCATCCACGCGTAGCGCTTGCCCCAGAGTCTGCGGGTCCAGGGGTAGATTCCGCCGGCAATCGGATACTGCGAGACGACCTCGCCGAAGACGAGGGCGACCAGCAACTGCCCGCTGCCGACGATGACCAGCCAGAAGATCGAGGGGGGACCGCCCGTGCTGAGTGCGAGCGCGAAGAGCGAGTACACGCCCACCAGAGGGGAGAGGTAGGTGAAGCCGAGGGCGAAGTTGGCCCAGAGGCCCATGGAGCGATGGAAGGAGTCCTCATAGCCGAGGGCCTTGAGGTGCTCGCTGTCGCCGAGCCCCTTGCGCGGGGACGGGTTGTCGTTCATGTGTTGACCTTTCCGATCGAGCCGGAGGAACTGACGGCCACCCACCCGACCGCGGACACCTCATTGTGTGTGATCAACATACTGGACCGGGAATTCCAAAAGGTATAGAACCGAATGATTCAATTCTTCGGCGTGTTGCGCCCGCGCGCGGTGGTCGAGGTTCGCCGCGGTGGTCGAGCCTATCGAGACCCGGAGCGACCGCAGGCTACGGGTCATGGCGTGGCTCGTGGCTGACCAGCCCGACCGTGTCTCCCTCGCTGTCGCGGATGAACGCCATCCACTCGTCGGTACCGGCCGGGCCGAGCGAGTCATCGGTGGGGCCGAAAATGGTCTGCGGAGGGCCGACGATCTCCGCCCCCAGCCACTCGGATCAGCCGATGTAGCTCATCACGTGCTTGATCCGGGTGTAGTCCTCGAGCCCGTACATCGAGAGATCCTTGCCGTAGCCGGAGTGCTTGAACCCGCCGTGTGGCATCTCGGCGACGAGCGGAATGTGCGTGTTGATCCAGACACAGCCGAAGGAGAGTCGTTTAGCCATCCGCATGGCGGTCGAGTGGTCCTTCGTCCAGACCGAGGAGGCCAGGCCGTACTGCACGTCGTTCGCCCAGGCGAGTGCCTCCGCCTCGTCGGTGAACTTCTGGGCGGTGATCACCGGGCCGAAGAACTCCTCCTGCACGGCCTCGTCGGTCTGGCGCAGGTTGGCGACGATGGTCGCCTCGTGGAAGTAGCCGAGGCTGCCCTGGCGGTGGCCGCCGAGGACGATCTCGGCGTGGTCGGGCAGCCGGTCGATCACGCCTTCGATTCGGGCGAGGTGGTCGGCGCTGGAGAGCGCGCCGAAGAGGATGCCCTCCTCGCGCGGCCCGCCGGTGCGGGCGTTGGTCTTCGCGTGTGCGGCCAGGGCGGCGACGAACTCGTCGTGGATGCCCTCCTGGACGAGCAAGCGGGTGGCCGCGGTGCAGTCCTGGCCGCCGTTGTAGAACGCGGCCGCGGTGATGCCCTCGACGGCGGCGGCGATGTCGGCGTCGTTGAACACGATCACCGGGGCCTTGCCACCCAGCTCGAGGTGCACGCGTTTCAGGTCGAGCGCCGCAGCGCCGGCGACCTCCATGCCGGCGCGCACCGAGCCGGTGATCGAGACCATCTGCGGGGTGCGGTTTGTGACCAGGGCGCGGCCGGTGTCGCGGTTCCCGGTGACCACGTTGAGGGCACCGGCGGGCAGGAACTCGGAGGCGATCTCGGCCAGCAACAGGGTGGACACCGGGGTCGAGTCGGAGGGTTTGAGCACGACCGTGTTGCCGGCCGCGAGGGCGGGCGCGATCTTCCAGATCGCCATCATCATCGGGTAGTTCCACGGGGTGACCTGGCCGATCACGCCGATCGGCTCGCGACGCACCATCGAGGTGTGGTCCTTGAGGTACTCGCCGGCCGACTTGCCCTCGAGCACGCGGGCGGCCCCGGCGAAGAAGCGCACCTGGTCGATCATCACCTCGATCTCGTCACCGACGATCCCGGCCCGGGGTTTTCCGGTGTTCTCGCTCTCGACGTCGGCGATCTCCTCCGTGCGCGCCTCGAGGGCGTCGGCGAAGCGCAGCAGGGCCAGCTGGCGTTCGCCCGGGGTTGTCTCGCCCCAGGTCTCGAAGGCCCTGGCCGCGGCACCATACGCGGCCGCGACATCAGCCTCGGTCGAGATGGGGGTGCGCGCGTAGACATCTTCGGTGGCCGGGTCGATGATGTCGAGCCGGTCGGTGGCGGCGGATTCGACGTACTGTCCGTTGACGAAGTTGCGGAGTTCGCGGATGGGCATGGCCGGCCTTTCTGGAGGTGGTGAGCACCGGCAGTGACAGCCGCATCGCCCGGGAGTCGAGGAGACCCGCCGGGCTCGACGTTACCCTAAAACATCCGGAATACAATCTTTAATTTGAGACGGGATCGCGCTCCACCCGGGTCGCGACGAGGAAGGGGGTGCCGGGGCAGGGCAGCAGCTCATAGTTGTTGAGCGGATGCCGCCGGTTCGGCAGGATGTCGCCGGCCGGTAGCGTCGGTTCGGTCGAGATCACGACTCGGCCGACCTGGTTGATGAGGACGACCGGGCCGGAGAGGGCCAGGAAATGCGGCAGGAGCACCTGTTCGAGGCGCTTGACGTAGACATCCGCGCCGACGACGCCGATCATCCGCTCGTCCAGTCGAACGGGCATGGTGAGCGTGATGATGAAGTCGCAGGTGCAGAGCTGATCCACGTAGGGGCCGGTCACGTGGGTCTGATTCGTGGACTCTGGCACGGCGTACCACTCGAGTTCCCGGAAGTCGCGCAGGTATTCGGTGTGCACCCGGGTGGCCAGGTCGAGCCGGCTCGCGCCGCTCGTGTTGCCGAGCAGCGGGTTCGAGGCGAGCGGGCCGAGCCACCAGGCGAAGTGCGTGTCGCGGCCGGTCACGTACTGCGGCGCAGCGATGAACCCGGCGCCGATCAGGATCGACTCGGTCGTGGCGGAGGCAAGATCCGGGGGCGATTCGGCGGAGGCGAGGAGGGCGGGCGCCACGAGGCTCTCCACGAGCTCGTCGAGGTCGGCCCGGTCGGCACTCGCGCCGGCGATCGCCTCGCGCCACTCGGACAGGATGCCGAATACGCGGGCGAAGATCTCGCCGACCTCCGCCGCGCAGTTCGCGGCCGAAGCCTCGCCGGTCGGGCCGGGCGTGCGGAGGGGGTGGCTCGTCGTCTCAGGCGTCGTCGACGATGGCGTCATCGAGGTGTCCTCCTCGTTCGATTCGGGCTTTCATGATGAGCAGCCACTCGCCGAGCAGGAGCACCTGGTCGGCGACGAGGGTGCGCGCGGCCGTGCCGTCGCCGTGAGTGATGGCCGCGGCGACCTCGCCGTTCAGCCGCACCACCTGCTCACGGGTGCCCGGGTCGCCGAGGCCGAGAAGGAGGAGAGGCCCGAATTCGGCCTGGAGGCGGATCTGCTCCCGCACGAGGCGGGCGGACTGGCTGAGCACGGCGAGCTCGAGATAGAAGCCGCCCGCGTTGGTGCGGGCGCCGGCGGTGCTGGTGAAATCGGCATGGAGGAGCCAGGCCCCCAGCCGCTCGGCGTCGGCGGCCGAGGCGCGGAGGGCGGCGCGTTCGGCACAGCCTTCCGCGATCGTGGAGAAGTAGACGCCGAGGTCGGAGAGCTCGACCTGGGCGAGGCCGTGCAGGCGGGCCTCGAGAAGCGTGCCGTGCGGGGCATCCGCCTTGATCACGAAACTTCCGCCGCCTCGCCCGCGGCGGGTCTCGACCAGGCCGGCGTCGCGCAGGATGACCAGGCCTTCGCGAACGGTGATCAGGGCAACGCCGAAGCGGCGGGCGAGTTCCTGCTCGCTGGGGAGGCGCTCGCCCGGGGTGAGGACACCGAGGATGATGGCGTCGGTCAGGCGGCGTGCAACCTGCTCGGCGCGGCCCGCCTCGATGAGCTGCGCGAAGATCGCTTCCCGGGCGCCGGGTCGCAGCTGAGCCTTCATACGCCCAATCTAGCCGACGCCGGGTGGCGGGAACCAAATCATGCGATATAGGATCAAATCAAGTGCGACCATTGCCGGTGCCCGGTGATCCGTCGTGGAACCGGGACCGAGGTGGGCGAGTGCTGCAGGAGAAGAACGGGCAGGCGGGCCCGTTGGCCGGTCTGCGGGTCGCCGATTTCTCGCGCGTCCTGGCCGGCCCGTACGCCACCATGATGCTCGCCGACTTCGGCGCGGACGTGATCAAGATCGAGAGCCCGCAGGGTGACGACACCCGGAGCTGGCTGCCGCCGGTGGACGCCAAGGGCGAGTCCACCTACTTCGGTGCGGTCAACCGGAACAAGCGCGCCGTCGTCTGCGACCTGGCCACCCCGGCCGGCCTGGCCGTTGCTCGCCGGCTGGCGGAGACGGCGGACGTCGTCGTCGAGAATTTCAGGCCCGGGGTGCTCGACCGGTTCGGGCTGGGCTTCGACACCGTCGCCGCGGCGAATCCCGGGGTGGTCTACTGCTCGATCACCGGTTTCGGCCGGGGGGCCGGCGCCCGGCTGCCCGGCTACGACCTGCTCGTGCAGGCGGTCGGCGGCCTGATGAGCGTGACCGGCGCGCCGGGCGGGGAGCCGAGCAAGGTCGGGGTGGCCCTTGTCGACGTGCTGGCCGGGCTGAACGCGCTCAGCGGCATTCTGCTCGCCCTCCGTGCCCGCGACGCGGCCCGCGCCGCCGGGGATTCCGATTCCGGATCCGTGCGGGTCGAGGTCGACCTGATGGGCTCCCTGCTGTCCGCGCTCACCAACCAGGCCGCCGGTACCCTGGCCACCGGGCTGCCGCCGGCCCGGATGGGCAACGCGCACCCGAGCATCGCGCCATACGAACTCTTCGCCGGCCAGGACCGGCCGCTCGTGATCGCGGTAGGCACCGACCGTCAATTCCGCACCCTGGTGCGGCTGCTCGGGGCCCCGGAGCTTGCGATTGACCCCCGTTTCGCGGACAACCCGGCCAGGGTGCGGCACCGCGCGGTGCTGAAGACGCTGCTCGAGGCCCGACTACGCGCGCAGCCGGCCGCCGAGTGGGTCGCCACCCTGACGGATGCCGGGGTGCCGGCCGGACTGGTCAACACCATTGACGAGGCCTTCACCTTCGCCGCCGATCTGGGGCTCGCCCCGGTCGTCGAGGTGTCCGGAAGTCGTCAGGTCGCCAATCCCATCCATCTGGCGAATCGGCCGCCCGTCTACCGTCGGCGGCCGCCGCGGCTCGGCGAGCACAACGGCGCCGACTGGCTCCGCCCGGACAACGCCACACCGACCGCGTAACCCGCCCCACCGACCTCGTAAAGGACACCCGTGACTGCCTCAGGCCGCCCCACTCCGCTCGTCCACAGCCCGCTCGTGGACACCGTCTTCGACCTCGATGCCCTGCTCGAGGCCGACGAGATCGCCTGGGCGCGGAAGGCGCGCGCGTTCGCGACCAACCGCATCCTGCCCACCATCGAGCAGGACTTCGAGGACAAGCGATTCCGCCGCGAGCTCGTCGCCGAACTCGGTGCTGCCGGATTCCTCGGCATGCACCTCGACGGCTACGGCTGCGCGGGCGCGGGGGCGGTGAGCTACGGCCTGGTCTGCCTCGAACTCGAGGCCGCCGACAGCGGCTGGCGCACCTTCGTGTCGGTGCAGGGCTCGCTGGCCATGTCCGCCATTCACAAGTACGGCTCGGAGGAGCAGAAGCAGCGGTGGCTGCCCGGCATGGCCGCGGGGGAACTCGTCGGCTGCTTCGCCCTGACCGAACCCACCGGTGGCAGCGACCCGGCCGCGATGAAGACCACGGCCCGCCGCGACGGTGACGGCTGGGTGCTCGATGGCACCAAGCGGTGGATCGGTCTGGCCAGCGTCGCCGACATTGCGGTGGTCTGGGCGATGACGGATGACGGTGTGCGCGGCTTCCTCGTTCCGACCGAAACACCGGGGTTCACGGCCACGCCGATCGACAACAAGCTCTCGATGCGCGCGTCGATCCAGTGCGACGTCAGCTTCGACGGGGTACGCGTGCCCGGCGACGCGATCCTCCCCGGCGCCCGAGGCCTGTCCGGGCCTTTCGGCTGCCTGAACGAGGCCCGCTTCGGCATCGTCTGGGGAGCCATGGGTGCCGCCCGCAGCTGTCTCGACGCGGCGATCGGACGCTCGCAGACACGCGAGGTGTTCGGCAGGCCGATCGGGGCCACCCAGCTGATCCAGGCCAAGCTCGCCGACATGTTCGTCGAGTACGAGAAGGGGGTGCTGCTCGCCCTGCACCTCGGCCGGCTCAAGGAGCGCGGCACGCTCACTCCCGCGCAGATCAGCGTCGGCAAGCTCAACAGCGTTCGCGAGGCGATCCTGATCGCCCGGGAGGCGCGCGCGATCCTCGGCGGTGACGGCATCACGAGCGAATTCCCGGTGATGCGGCACATGAACAACCTCGAATCCGTGCGCACCTACGAGGGTACGGATGAGATCCATCAGCTCGTGCTCGGCCGGGCGCTGACCGGCCTGAACGCGTTCGCCTGAGCGGCCACTTCGGCCGCTGGGCTGCGGTCAACAGGGGCTCAGTGAACGGGTCAGGCTCGGCCGACGAGCGTCCGGGTCAGCGGATGCTGCGGGGCGGCCATGATCTCGGCGATCGACCCCTGCTCGACGATGCGGCCGGCGTCGATCACGGCCACCCGGTCGCAGACGGAAGCGACGACGGAAAAGTCTGACGAGCCGATGATGACCGTGCGCCCTGCCCGCAGACCGCTGAGCAGCGACAGTACGGCCGCGTGCGCCTCGGGCTTCCGGCCACCCGTCGGGTCGTCGAAGATGAGAAGTTCGGGGTCGTCCATGGTCAGGCGGGATGCCAGGCGGACCGCGGTGAGCAGCGCCGTTGCCCGGCGTCCCCTGGGCCGTGTTCCCAGGGGTGCCGGCCCCAGCGAGCGAAGCCTCGGCCCGCTCGACCTGGCGAACCAGGGCCGGGGCTGCCCGACGAGCTCGCGCCCGTCGAAGAGGATCGACCCGGAGTGGATCGAGGCCGGCGGCGCGAGCCTGCCGGCGATCGCCAGGGCGAGTTCGGAGCGACCGGAGTCGGCGTCACCAACCAGACCAAGGGCCTCGCCGATCCCGACCGAGAGCGACATTCCCTCGTTCGACCATGAATCGCCTCCGGCCGGTGAGATGCGGAGGCCGCGCACGTCGAGCAGGGTCGACGCGCGGAAACCGTGGGATGGCACCGGGTCTGGGCCGGTGCGCGACTCATCCTGGGGGTCGTCCGGATGTCCCCACGCTGGCAGCAGCGAATTCACGACGGCTCCTTCTGGTGGGACTGCGACTGGTGCGAATGCCAATGCGAATGCGAGTGGTACGACTGCGACAGGTGGGACTACGGGTGGGCGTGCGACAGCTGCGGGGCACCATCGGCTGCCGATGGCCCGGCGGGCTGCTCCGTCAGGAAAATGGGACTCGTTCAGATGGCTTCACTGTATTCAATCCGGGCGATATACGGGGAAGAGAGGCCCGGAATCTCGGTGTTTGGACCCGAACTGGGGGAGCTTGTGCAGACCGTTCCCGCCGACACGTCGGTGAAACATTCCGGCAACACCGCGCGACTACGCTCCCACCATGGCTGACCTGTTCACGGACTACGGCGTTTCCGCGGCACTGCGCGCGAAACGGGGCGCGCCCAGCGCGTGGGATGAGATGTTCCCCGATCTCACGTCGCTCACACCGCTCGAAGCGCGCGCGGCCTACAAGGACGTCTTCGCCGCGCTGGCGAAGATGACCCAGGAGGAACTTCGGGGGCGAACGGATGCCCTCGCCAGTTCCTATCTCGCTCAGGGGGTGACCTTCGACTTCGCGGGCGAGGAACGACCGTTCCCCCTCGACGCCGTGCCGCGGGTGATCGAACAGCAGGAATGGGTCACCGTGGAGGCGGGAATCAAACAGCGCGTCCTCGCCCTCGAAGCCTTCCTCGCCGACATTTACGGACCTCAGGCTGCGGTGCACGACGGGATCATCCCGGCCGCCGTGATCAGTTCCTCGAGCCACTTCCACCGGCAGGCGGCCGGAATCGTCCCGGCGAACCATGTGCGGATCCAGGTCTCCGGGATCGACCTCATCAGGGACGAGCTGGGCGCCTGGCGGGTGCTCGAAGACAACGTCCGGGTGCCGAGCGGCGTGAGCTACGTCATTTCCAACCGGAGGGTGATGGCCCAGACCTTGCCGGAGCTGTTCGTATCCATGCGGGTGCGCCCCGTCGGCGACTACCCCAACAAGCTGCTCCAGGCCCTCCGCGCCTCCGCACCGCCCGGGATCGACGATCCCAATGTCGTGGTGCTCACCCCCGGTGTTTTCAACTCCGCCTACTTCGAGCACACCCTGCTCGCCCGGCTGATGGGCGTCGAACTCGTCGAGGGTCGTGACCTGTTCTGCTCCGGTGGCCGGGTCTGGATGCGCACCACCGCCGGCCCGACCAGGGTCGACGTGATCTACCGCCGGGTCGATGACGAGTTCCTGGACCCGCTGCAGTTCCGCGCGGACTCGCAACTCGGGTCGCCCGGCATCATGATGGCGGCCCGGCTCGGCAATGTGACCATCGCCAACGCGGTGGGCAACGGGGTCGCCGACGACAAACTCGTCTACACCTACCTGCCGGAGCTGATCCGGTACTACCTCGGCGAGGAGGCGATCATCCCCAACGTCGACACCTGGCGTCTCGAGGACCCGCTCGCCCTCGAGGAGGTGCTCGACCGGCTCGATGAACTCGTCGTCAAACCGGTCGACGGTTCGGGCGGCAAGGGACTCGTGGTGGGGCCGGCGGCATCCGCGGCCGAGTTGGAGACCCTGCGGAAGCAGCTGCTCAAGGACCCTCGCGGCTGGATCGCCCAACCGGTGGTGCAGCTCTCGACCATCCCCACCCTGGTCGAGGAGGGCCTGCGCCCGCGGCACGCCGACCTGCGCCCGTTCGCGGTGAACGACGGCGCCGACGTCTGGGTGCTGCCCGGCGGACTCACCAGGGTGGCGCTGCCGGAGGGCGAACTCGTCGTCAACTCCAGCCAGGGTGGCGGGTCCAAGGACACCTGGGTGATCGGCGCCGAGCCGGACTTCACCGGCGATGGGATGACCCGGTCTGTGCAAGGGCTGGTCGCCGACCAGGCGGCGAACGTGCACTCGACCGGTGTGGCGCACGCCGTCGATCACTCGCCGCAGGACAAACCGTTCAACGACAACGAACAACACCAACAGCAACAGCAACAGCAACAGGCGAATGCGCGGCCTGTCGGGGAGAGGAAGGCCCAGGAATGTTGAGCCGAATCGCGGAAAGCCTGTTCTGGATCGGACGCTACATCGAGCGTAGCGACGGCACCGCCCGGATCCTGGACGTTCACCTCCAGCTCCTGCTCGAAGATCCCTGGATCGAGGAGAGCATCGCCTGCCAGTCCCTCCTGCACCTGATGGGAAGCGATGCCCCGGCCGACCGGGCCCTCACCCGGAAGGACGTACTCGCGACGCTGGCGGTCGACCGGGCGCATCCGGCCTCGATCGCATACTCGGTCAAGGCGGCCAGGGAGAACGCGCGGAGGGCGAGGGAGATCGTGCCCACCGAGCTGTGGGAGTGCCTGAACACCACGAGTGCCCGGATGCCGCGCAAGGTCGCGAGCGAGAAGACCCACGATTTCTTCGGCTGGGTGCGCGAACGCGCCGCGCTCGCCGTGGGGATTGTGGAGTCCGGGGTCAGCCGTGACGACGCCTGGCTGTTCTTCAACCTCGGCCGCAGCCTCGAGCAGGCCGATATGACGGCCCGGCTTCTCGCGACCCGGTCGTTGACCGAGGCGAGCGGGCCGTCCTGGACCACGATCCTGCGCTCCTGCGGCGCCTATGAATCGTATCTGCGCACCTACCGAGGCGTGCCGTCGGCCAGGAATGCGGCGGAGTTCCTGCTCCTGGACCGGTTGTTCCCGCGGTCGATCGTGTTCTCCATCTCCCGGGCCGAGCAGTGCCTGCGCGAAATGGAGCCCCGGCTGGACCGGGTGGGCGTGTCCGACCAGGCCCAGCGGGTGCTGGGGCAGATCCGCAGCCAGCTGGAGTATCGGCCGATCATGGACATCCTCAACGATCTGCCGCACCAGATGGACCTCGTGCAGGAGGCCACCAGCACCGCCTCGGAGGCCATCGGCGAGCGGTACTTCCCGACCAGCACCGTGCCGAGCTGGACGGGAGAGGCCTCGTGAACCGGCTCCGAATCCGTCACCGCACCGGCTATCGATACCAGGGCGAGGTCGGTGCGTCCTACAACGAGGCGCGGATGCTGCCGGTCAGTTCGGCCGACCAGCTGGTGCTCTACTCCAACCTGGAGATTTCGCCGGTGTCGAGCAACCACCAGTACGTCGACTACTGGGGAACCCAGGTGTCCTCGTTCGAGGTGCTCACGCCGCACGCCGAGCTGACCCTCACCGCCACCAGCCTGGTCGAGGTGCGGCCGCTCACCCATCTGGCCCATTCGCTGGGCTGGGGCGAGCTCGCCGCAATCGCCGTGCGGAGCACCTCGACCGTGGAACATTCCCGGCAGACTCGGCTCACGGAACCGCCGGACGACGTGCAGGACCTCGCCGCCGAGATCGTTTCCCGCCACGACAACCCCTGCGACGCCGCCCTGGAGATCTGCACGGCGATCGGCGCCCGCATGGAGTACGTGCAGGGCGTCACCGGGGTGCACTCCACCGCCGCGGAGGCGTGGGACGACCGGCGCGGCGTCTGCCAGGACATCACCCACATCGCCCTCGGAGCGCTCCGCTCGGTCGGCATCCCGGCCCGGTACGTCTCGGGTTACCTGCACCCACGGCCGGATGCCGGGGTCGGCGAGACCGTGACGGGTGAATCCCACGCCTGGGTCGAGTGGTTCTGCGGCAACTGGCGTGGCTTCGACCCGACGAACTCGATCGGGATCGGCGACCGCCACGTGTCGGTTGGCCGCGGCCGGGACTACAACGACGTGCCCCCGTTGCGCGGCGTGTTCGCCGGGCCGTTCGGCTCCGAGTTGTTCGTCACGGTGGAGATCACCCGGGAGGCCTGAGCCGCGCGCGACGGCGACGGCGCCGCGGCTCGCGCGCGCGGCGGCGGATGTCGCGGCACGTCCGGGGGAAGCCGGCGCGCCGAGGAGCATGCGCCGGCTTCTCCAACGCGTGCCGCGACGCAATCCGCGGGTCAGTGGGTCGGCGAGTGCGCCTCGAGGAACTTGTACACCTCGGTCTGATCGACACCGGGGAAGGTGCCCGTGGGCAGCGCCGCGAGCAGGCTCGTCGGCGTGCGCGCGGCCGGCCAGGATTTTCCGGCCCAGCGCGTGGCCAGGTCATCGGGCGCACTGCGGCAGCAGGCCTCGTCGGGGCAGCGGGACACCGCGCGGTTGCCGGTCTCCCGGCCACGGAACCACTTCACGTGATCGAACGGTACTCCGACGCTCACCGAGTATTCGCCCTCTTTCGCCTTCTCGATTCGGGAGGTGCACCAGAAGGTCCCGGTCGGGGTGTCGGTGTACTGGTACCAGGGGCTGAACCGGTCGGGTACGTCGAAGACGGTGCGTGCCGTCCAGTTGCGGCAGACGGTGGTGCCTTCGACCGCGCCGAGGGCATCGCTCGGAAAGCGCACCGTGTCGTTCTCGTAGGCCTTGATGATCGTGCCCGACTCGTGCACCTTCATGAAGTGCACGGGAATACCCAGCCGGGCCGTCGCGAGGTTCGTGAAGCGGTGCGCGGCGGTCTCGTATGACACCGAGAACGCATCCCGCAGGTCTTCCATCGAGATGCGCCGCAGATTCTTAGCCTCGGTCAGCATCCGCACGGTTTCCTTCTCCGGCAACAGGATGGCGGCGGTCAGGTAATTCGTCTCCACCCGCTGGCGGAGAAAATCGGCGTAGTTTCCGGGTTCGTCGTGACCGCAGAGCAGGCTCGCGAAGGCCTGGAGGATGGGGGTGCGTGAGTCGCGCGAGGCCGACTGGGCGGTCGGCAGATAGATGCGGCCATTCCGCTTGTCGGTGACCGACCGGGTGGAATGCGGCAGGTCGCCGACGTAGTGCAGAGAGTAACCGAGGTAGGTGGCCATGTCCGCGACCACCTGGTGCGACACCGGGCCGCCGGAGTGCCCGACCGCGGTGAGGAGGTCCAGCGCCTGCTCCTCGAGCTCAGGGAAATAGTTGTCCCTGGCGCGCATGGTCGCGCGCAGTTGGGCGTTGGCCCGCCTCGCCTCCTCCGGGGTGGCCGCCCGTTCACGATGCAGTCGCTCGATCTCATGGTGCAGGGTGAGGATCGTCTGCAGGGTCTCGTCGCTGGTCGCCCGGCTGACCCGGATCTTGGCCAGCCCGAGCGCCGTGAAGACGGCACCGCGCTGGGCGCGTTCCACGGCGATCTCCAGCGCGGCCCGCTCGGAGGGGGCCTCCGGCTTGAGGAGGTCGTCGACGGTGGTGCCGAGGGCGGTCGCGATCGTGCGCAGCATCGACAGGCGCGGCTCCCGATTGCCGTTCTCGATCATCGAGACCTGCGAGGGGGCCCGGTCGATGGCCGTCGCGAGGCTGTCGAGAGTCATCCTCCTGGTTGTGCGGAGTTCACGGATGCGCCGCCCCAGGGTGAGCGCGTCGAGCCCCTGCTCGGCCGGAGCGGGAGCGGAGAGGGCGGAGCGAAGGAGTGGATCGGCGTTGACCATGTCCTTATGGTCACACGGGGTAGAACTTCTCGCAAGCAGAAGAACTGCTGTTCTTCTGTGGTTCAGACCGGCCCGGGGGCATCCGTACCGGCGCAGAGTTGGTGCACAGGCAAGCAACGACGCTAACCCGATCCAGTCCGGGCGGAGCTCACCGACACATGGTCGGCTCCACCGAGGCCCCACATCACTTCCGAAGGAGACCAGATCATGAACACACCGCCCCTCGCGACGACCAACCGGGTCTCGACAGGCTCGACCACCGGGACAAGCACCGGGAGCTTCGCCACCATCGAACCGCACCTTGAGATCACCGGCGATCTCGGACCCCGGTACGAGGAGATTCTCACCCCCGAGGCCCTGGTCTTCCTGGCGGAACTGCACGACCGGTTCGCCGGAACCCGGCACGACCTGCTCGCCGCCCGGCTGCGGAAGCGCGTCGACGCCGCCAACGGGCGCGACCCCGGCTTCCTCACCGAGACGGCGCATGTGCGTCGTGACCCGAGCTGGCGCGTCGCCGGCGCCGGGCCCGGTCTGGAGGACCGCCGGGTGGAAATCACCGGACCGACCGACCGCAAGATGGCCATCAACGCGTTGAACTCGGGCGCGAAGGTCTGGCTGGCCGACCAGGAGGATGCGACCAGCCCCACCTGGGCGAACGTCATCGAGGGCCAGCTCAGCCTGTTCGACACCGTTCGCGGACAACTGAGCTTCACCAGCCCGGAGGGCAAGGAATACAGCGTGACCGGCGGGCCTACCGGCCAGACCCCGACGATCGTGATGCGACCGCGCGGCTGGCACCTGGTCGAGAAGAACCTCATCTTCGTCGACCGGGCCAACCGGCGGATGAGCGCCTCCGGCAGTCTGGTCGACTTCGGCCTCTACTTCTTCCACAACGCGAAGCGCCTGATCCAGAACGGCAGCGGCCCGTACTTTTACCTCCCGAAGCTGGAAAGCCACTACGAGGCGCGGCTGTGGGACGACATCTTCAGCCACTCCGAAGAGCGCCTCGGGATCGAGTACGGCACCATCCGCGCGACCGTGCTGATCGAGACCATCCAGGCCGCGTTCGAAATGGAGGAGATCCTCTACGAGCTGCGCGACCACTGCGCCGGGCTGAACGCCGGCCGCTGGGACTACATCTTCAGCATCATCAAGACCTTCCGCACCAGGGGACGCCGTTTCGTCTTCCCCGACCGCAAGCAGATCACGATGACCGTGCCGTTCATGCGGGCCTATACCGAGCTGCTCGTGTCCACCTGCCACCGCCGTGGCGCGTATGCCATCGGTGGCATGAGCGCGTTCATTCCCAACCGGCGTGACCCGGAGGTCACCGCCCGAGCGCTCGAACAGGTCGCGGCGGACAAGCGGCGCGAGGCCACCGATGGCTTCGACGGCACCTGGGTCGCCCACCCCGACCTCATCCCCACGGCGCAGGCCGAGTTTGACGCGGTGCTCGGCACCAACCCGAACCAGGTGCACCGCACCCGGGACGAGGTGTCGGTGACGGCGGCCGACCTGCTCGACGTGGCATCCGTCGGCGGCCAGATCACCGAGTCGGGCGTGCGCGACAACCTGAAGATCGGGCTGCGCTACATCGAGTCGTGGCTGCGCGGGGTTGGCGCCGCGGCCATCGACAACCTGATGGAGGACGCCGCGACGGCGGAGATCTCCCGCTCGCAGGTCTGGCAGTGGATCCACGACAACTCGGTCACCGCCGAGGGGCGCCGGATCGACAAGACCTGGGTCAACGAGCAGGTCTCCGAGGTCTTTGCCGGGCTCGAACGCACGCCGGGGGACCGTTTCGACGACGCCCTGGAGGTGTTCCGGGCATCCGCTCTCGAGCCCGAATTCCCGACGTTCCTCACCGTCGGCGCCTACGCCCGCTACCTCTAACCCGTCCCACCCCGCCCCGCCCCATCCCGCGAGAGTGCACTTTTCGCCCTTACGACCAACGTGAAGGGGCGAAAAGTGCACTTTCGCGGGAGGGAGGGGCGGGGTCTGGATCGGTAGGGTGGAGCGGTGATCACGATACGACGGGCGACCGGGGCGGATGCCGCGGCGCTGGCCGAGCTGGCCGAAGCCACCT
>Ga0123339_10001781_pt1 | contig 14763 bp, 10 predicted proteins | sample lystaG_FD_89956 | JGI IMG/M metagenome (GOLD analysis project Ga0123339, IMG submission 89956) | Glacier valley bacterial and archeal communities from Borup Fiord, Nunavut, Canada, to study Microbial Dark Matter (Phase II) -... | ecosystem: Environmental > Aquatic > Freshwater > Ice > Glacier ... | reverse complement strand
AACTGCATCAAGCCGCGCACCTGACCCTGCTCAGTGCGGGCCGCGAAAAGCGGCTTTACGCCGTTCCACCTTTTACTAACGTGCGTCCGCTCGAGTTCGACGACGTGCCGTTTGAGGTCGAGGACCAGCGCGGCTGGCAAAGCCCGCGTGTGGGCGTGGGGCGGGCGTTCATGAACGAGATTCCGCTTGAGGGGGGTGGCTCGAGCTACGAGATTTCGGACAGCGACTTCCGCGAAAAGGTAGCGCGGCTGGAGGCCCAACAAGAAGAAGCGGAATTAGGCCAGACTTATTTCAATGAGCAGGGCGAATTTTACATTCCCGGCGTGCTGGTGGTGAAACCGTGAGCGCGGAAGTCTTGAGTCTCGAGCCACCGTGTCTGGTGCGGGTTTCTCCGCTGCTCACCGTTAAAGACCTGAACAAGAGCTACGGCAAGGTGAGGGCCGTCTCGAGCGTGAATCTGCACCTGTACCCCGGCGAGGTGCTGGGCATCGTGGGCGAGTCGGGCAGCGGCAAAAGTACCGTGCTGCGGCTGCTCAATCTCGAGGAGCAGCCCGATTCTGGCCGGTACGAACTCGACATCCCCACGCTCGAGGGTCAAAATCTGTTCGATTTGGGGCGTTTCGAGCGGCGCGAGGTGCGAACCCGGCACATCGGCATTGTGTATCAGAACCCGCATCAGGGCCTACGAATGCGATTGTCCTCGAGCGGCAACGTGGCCGAGCGCCTGATTCTGGCCGGGGAGCGCAACTTTGCGGGATTGCGGCAGGCGGCAAGGGGTTCCTTGTCCGCCAGCGAATTTCCGCTCTCGAGGCTGGACGACCCCCCACTTCAACTCTCCGGCGGAATGCAGCAGCGGGTCCAGCTTGCAAAAGCGGTGGCGCTCGAGCCGGAGGTGTTGCTGCTCGACGAGCCGACAACCGGTCTGGACGTCAGCGTGCAGGCGCTGGTGCTGGACACGTTACTCCACCTCCGCTCGAGCCTGAAGGTCGGCATAGTGCTGGTCTCGCACGACCTGGGCGTGATTCGCACGCTCGCGGACCGGGTGATGGTGATGCGCGGCGGCGTGGTTGTTGAAGGGGGCCTGACCGACCAGGTGCTCGAAGACCCGCAGCACGCGTATACTCAGCAGTTGGTTCATGCCAAGCTCTAAAGCGTTTTTCACTAGCATTGCGCCACTTCCGCTTTGCGTCTTGAGCAGAACGACACCTTCCGGGCCTGCTCGCGTCTTGAGCAGAACGACACCTTCCGGGCCTGCTCGCTACAGTCGCTCCATATCTTGGACAAAACGGCACCTTCCGGGCGTCTTGGGATGAGCGGCACCTATCGGGCCATCCCGCCTTTCCGCTTTCGCGAAAAACGCCTTTCTGTTGCCACTCCTTTCAGTCGGGAAATATTTCGCCCCTAGCGGGGTACTTCCGCAAAATGCTTTAAGCTTCGCCGCCGAGGGCGAAAGCAGAGGGCAAAAAGACGCTTTAGCTCGTGCGATTGGCTTTCAGCGATTAGAAATTCGCCGCTTGAGCAAATGTTTTTAGCTTGAGCTTTCGCCGACCCTCCGACCCTCTTAACCTTTTGCCCACCCCCACTCTCTATGCTCACCGAAACCCCCACCGTCCACCCCACCGCCACCCTCGAGCGCACCACTTTGGGGAGGTACACCGAGGTCGGCCCCTTTGTGCGCCTCTCCCACTCAAGCCTGGACGATTACAGCTACATCGGCGAGCATTCACAGGCCGATTACACCACCATTGGCAAGTTCTGCTCCATCGCGGCTCAGGTGCGGCTGGGGCCGGGAAACCATCCGCTCGAGCGCCCGACCACCCATCACCTGACCTACCGCTCGAGCCTGTACGGGCTGGGTAAAGATGACGAGGCGTTCTTCGAGTGGCGAGCGGCGCATCCCGTCTCAATCGGGCATGACGTATGGATTGGGCACGGCGTCACCGTGCTCTCTGACGTGTCCATCGGCGTTGGGGCGGCCCTCGGCGCGGGGGCCGTCGTGAGCAAGGACGTGCCGCCCTACGCGGTAGTGGTGGGCGTTCCGGCTCGAGTGGTGCGTTACCGCTTCGAGCCGGTGGTCTGCGCGGCCCTCGAGCGGGTGGCCTACTGGGACTGGACCTTTGAAGAACTGCGCCAGCGCCTGCCCGATTTGCGCGGCAACATCGAGACCTTTCTCGAGAAATATGGACGGTGAGCTATGAAAAACCACAACCCTGAACCCCAGCTGCTGCTCGAGGTGATAAACCTCAGCAAGAAATTCCAGATTCACCATCTCGAGCGCCAGATTGGGGTGTTCGAGAATTTGAGTTTCACCCTGAAAAGTGGTCAGTTCGGGCTGGTGCGCGGCCCCAACGGCGCGGGCAAGTCCACACTGCTGCGCTGCCTGTACCGCTCCTACCGGGTCTCGAGCGGGCAGATGCTCTACCGCTCGCAGCACGGCCCAGTAGACCTGGCACGGGCGGCGGACGAGGACATCTCGCTGCTGCGGCGCTCGGAAATCGGCTACGTGTCGCAGTTTCTGAAGCCTCGGCCCCGCGTGAGCGCGCTCGAGCTGGTGGCCGAGCCGCTGCTGGGGGCGGGGGTGGCGCGACCTGCGGCACTCGAGCGGGCGGGGAACGCCCTCGAGACCTACGGCCTTAAGCCCGGCCTGTGGCGGGCCTATCCCAGCACCTTTTCCGGCGGCGAGAGCCAGAAGGTTAACCTGGCGCGGGCGCTGATTTCGCCGCGCAGATTGCTGCTGCTCGATGAACCCACCGCCTCACTCGATAGGCAAGCTCGAGCGTCGCTGGCCCAGCGTCTGGGCGAACTCAAGGCGCAGGGCGTGGCGCTGCTGGGGGTGTTTCACCACCCCGAGGACGTGGACGGATTGTTCGACTGTGAGGTGTGGACTGACTCGGGAGCTGCGCTCGAGGAAGGGCACAGGGACGAACCTGAGCACGAGGAACGGAGGTGGGCCGATGTGGTGGAGTGATTTCCGGGTCGTCTTGCCAGACGCGGTGCTCGAGCGAGCTTCCCTGCGCGTTGAAAACGGCCTCATCGCCGAAATTCTCGAGGGACCTGCACCGGAACCTGGGCTGAACGGGCGCGGACTCACGCTGATACCCGGCATCGTGGATTTGCACGGCGATATGCTCGAGCGCGAACTCGAGCCGCGCCCTGGCACTTACTTTCCGGTCGAAATTGCGCTGCAAGAACTCGACAAACGCTTGGTAAGTAACGGCATCACTACCGCCTACGCCGCCGTGGCGCTGGCCGACGGGCCGGGGCTACGGAGCGAGGACCGCGCCAGGGCGCTGATTAACGCCATCGCCGAGCACCGGGATTCCCTGTCCGTCGAGATGTTCGTTCACGCCCGCTTCGAGGTCACGCTGCCCGCTGCGGCGCAGATGATGAAGGAGCTGCTGGCCCTCGGACAGATTCAGATGGTCAGCCTGATGGACCACACGCCCGGCCAGGGCCAGTTCCGCGACCTCGAGACTTACACCGCGTATATGACCAAGTGGCTGGGCGGGGACCGCGACAGGGCCGAGGCGTCCGCAAAGGAAGGTCTCGAGCGTCCAGCGTCCTGGGACATCGGGCACGAGGTGGCCCGTTATGCCCGTGAACACGGTGTGCCGCTGGCCTCACACGACGATGACACGCCCGCGAAGGTGGATTTGATGGGGATGCTGGGAACGAGCATCGCCGAGTTTCCGGTCTCGCTCGAGGCCGCCCAGCACGCTAAATCTCGAGGGATGTGCGTGCTGATGGGCGCGCCCAACGCCCTGCGCGGAGGGTCGCATTCGGGGAATTTGAGCGCTCACGCCGCGCTCGAGGCGGGCGTGCTCGACGGGCTGGCCGCCGACTACCACCCGGCCTCGCTGCTGCACGCCGCCTTCAAGTTCGCCAGGGACGGCCTCTCGAGCTTGCCCGACGCGGTGAAGCTCATCACCCGGAATGTCGCTCGAGCCGCCAACCTCACCGACCGGGGCGCGCTCGAGGTCGGCCTCAAGGCCGATTTGGTGGCGCTCGAGGAAGGAGCTTTCCCTCGAGTGCACGGAACTTGGCGCTCGGGGCAGTTGATTTACGGAGATGGCGTGTTGAACGCTCGAGCGGGTCTGGAAAAGCTAAACAGGACTGCGGCAGAATCTATCTGATTCCAAACGTATCGGCATATCGCGGAGGGAACTTAAGTTCCTCGAGCGCCATGCGTTTCCCGTCCAGACCCCACGCTCAGTCCAGCCGGGCTAGCACATCCGGCTCGAGCAGGTAGGGCATACACACCCCGGCGAGGTCGGAGAGCGGCAAAACCTCGGGATGCAGGGTGTAGCCAAGTTCCAGCATCTGTTTGCGCCGCCGATTCACCCGGTTCAGAAGTGCGGGGTCGAGTTCCTCGAGCCGCCCTATGAGCGCATTGTTGGCCAGAAGCAGGCCGTCTTCCACGTTCAGACAGGCCCGGCCTTCCCTGGGAACCGGAATCAGGTCCTGCTGAAGCGCCATGCCCGAGCGCAGCCTTAGCGGCGAACCCTGGGTGAAGGGGCTGCCCAGCCACTCCTCGAGGTGCAGCAGATGGCCAGGATTGAGCGCGAGCTGCCAGGAGTCGCCCACGGTAGCCTCCACCACCCGCACGACCTCACCCCCGCTGACCCCGATTCGCAGCGCCGCACACCATGCCCGCAGCGCACTCAGGTAGCCCTCGAGCAATGCCGCGTAGCCGTCGGCGTCGGCATCCCCCGCGTAAGCCACCCGCCCGGCCCGGCAGGTCAGACCACCTTGTACCCCAAAGCCGATTTGGGCGTAGTCCAGGTGGGTGAGCGGGCGGTTGCGCGCACTGCCCAGGCCGCTGGGGATGTGGGGCGCGAAGTTGACCATCGGGTGCGCTGAAAGCTCGAGGCCGTGCGAACTCAGCCGCCCCGCCGCCTCGCGCTCGGACTGACCGGGCCGCAGGTGCATTATGACGTTCAGCACCGCCTGCGAGCTGAGCCGGGCGGCGTACTCGGCGCAGAGCACCATCTCCGGCTCGAGGGTGCATCTCAGGCCGTGCTGGGGGTGCATCAGCAGGTTCGATGCGTTGCGCGGCAGCGCCCCACTCACTGAAATGATGGCCTGCACGATGAAGTGCGGCAGCTCGAGCGCGCCGTCCCCTGCGTCTTCTTCTGTGCTCTGCTCGAGACTCGAGGCGGGTTTCCAGCCCACCGTGCCCACCTTGAGGCCCGGCTCCAAGCCCGCGCCGCGCAGCAACTCCGTCAGGCTGCGTCCCCCCCGGCGGTCTTGGTCGGGCAGGCTGAACGGGGCGTAGCGCTCGAGTCGGGCGGGCAGCCGCAGCACACCGGGCGCGTAGCCGAGGTTCTCGTTGCCCAGCAGCAGCACCGGGACTTGGCCCGCCACCGCCACCCACAGCGCCTCCTCGAAGCGCGGGGCAAAGCCGCACAACCATAGCAGGTTGGCGCTGTGTTCGCGGTCCGCATAAATTATGAGCGCCTCGAGTCCCGCCGCCTCACGCGCCCGCTCGAGCTGCTGCGCCCGGCTGAGGTAGACCTCATCTGAAAGCTCGGGTACCTCGGCGTAGGGAGTCAGCCAGTCTCCCGCCCGCTCGAGCTGCTGGCGAAGCGGACGGGGCAGACGCAGGGTGTTTAGCATGACTACGAGTATAGTGACGCACTGCCGAGTTTGCTCCTGGCTGCTCGAGCGAGGTGGTGCGCTCGAGTCCGCCTCAGCTCTCGAGCTTCCTTCTTTTTGGCGTTACAGAGCCGATAAAGCGCTGGAGTGCCTTTTCCCCAGAACTGTTCACCCCGCCAGGAGCCGCGCACACTTCACAGCACGTCCTGGTAGACATCCTCGAGCGTCAAGCGCAGTGGAGGACAGTTCAGCTCGAGTGCGTCCTCGCCCTCGAGCACGTCGTAGCGCCAGCCTCCGTCCTCCAGGCGGCGATACACCTCGAGCCGCCGCCGCTCTTGAGACACCAGCACATAAGTCTCGAGCGAGGCGAGGCGGCGGTAGTTGTAGAGCTTTTCCCCCTTGTCAATGTGTGCAGTGCTGATTGAAAGCACCTCGACCAGCAGGCAAGGGAACTGTTTGAAGTAGTTTTCGGTGTCCTCGGGGTCGCACGTCACCATCACATCGGGGTAGTAAAACAGCTCGAGGTCGGCGCGCACCTTCATGTCGCTGATGTATGCACGGCAAGCGGTGGCTCGAGAGGCAGAAAGCAGGGTCGCAAAGATGTTGCCAGCGATGCGGTTGTGAGCGTCGCTGGCCCCTGCCATCGCAAACACGCTGCCGCTGGCGTACTCGTGGCGTACCTCGCTGTGCTGTTCACCCTCGAGATAGTCTTTTACATTCAGAAAAGGAAGGTGCTCGGCTTGAGTCATGGTCCCAGTTTATCCCCCTACTCTCTCTAAACAAACGCCGTACACTGGGTCTGGGTTAACCTCAATCCGCTCGAGCGCGCCCCACACCCCCTTCACCCCACCCATGAACCGCTTCAAAGCGACCCTGAACAAGTACGACTTCGGCAAGTATTTCTACACCGTGGTCTACTTCCCGCAATCCGTGCTGGACACCTTGCCGCTCGAGCTGTACCCCAGGCTGCGCGTCGAGGCCGAGTTGGATGGCGTTTTTGTCGAGGACGCGCTGATGCCGGACCGGGTGGGTTCGGCCCAGACCCGCCACCTGCTCGGTGCTTCCGCGCTCGAGAGGGAGTGGCGCGAGGGGCAGCGCGTCTGGTATTTGACGGTCTCGAAACAGGTTCTCAAGAGCATCGCAAGGCACTGGGCGACACGGTTGCGGTCGAATTTGACGTTGCCGACCAAAATGCGGTGGACATCCCCAGGGCGCTTGAGGAACTGCTGGGTGAGAACCGTCGGCTGCTCGAAAAGTGGGACGCGCTCAGCCCTAGCAAAAAACGTGGACTGGTCCATCCTCTCAAAACGGCTAAAACCCCAGCAACCCGTGCCAAGTGGCTCGAGCCACTGGAAATTCTGCTGCTCGAGCTGTGATATAGCGTTTCCCGTAAATACCCAGCTCAAATCTGGGTGCTTTGGTGAGCGAGCAGGCGGTCTGGCCGGGTAAGTGCCGTTCAGACCAAGACGCCCGCTAGGTGCCGTTCTGCTCAAGACGGCGTAGCGGAAAAGTCGAAGTGTCAGCGGGAAATGCTATGGCAACGGTTTGGCTCGAGCGTCCGTGCTGTGAGTGAAGAAACCCTCAAGGCTCGTCCCTCGAGCGTATGACAAATTCAGCCCGCTCACGAGACCTCAGTCTGACAGGCAGAACTTAATTTAAAAGATGCAAAACATTGCGCTTAGAAGTTATGCAGCACAACGCATTCAGGCGAGCACCATCTCGAGGGAGCACCATGCAGAACGCACTTCAGGGGCATGGACGTCGCAAGTCAACCACGGTTTTACTCATCACCGCCGCACTGGTCGGTGGCCTCGCGCTGGCGGCGAGTTCGTTCTTTTACAGCGCGGTGGGACCACAAGCAAACGGCACCGGGGTGTTGCCCAACGCCTGGGTTGTGACCCCGGCGGGCCTGAGCGTAGAAGTTGGGGACCGCCCCATGAACGTCGTGCCCAGTCCCGACGGGCGCTTCCTGGCCGTGACCAACAACGGTCAGGGCGTGCAGAGCCTCGCGCTATACGATACCTACACCAACAAAGTGACCCAGAGCGTCCCCTACAACGCCCCAGAGGCGCTGTACGTGGGCCTGACCTGGAGCGCCGACGGTAAAACTTTGTACGCCTCGGCGGGCGGCAACAATAAAATTCGGGTCTACAGCTTCGATGGCTCAAAGCTGCTCGAGGGCGCACCCATCACGCTCGGCGACTCGAAAACGCCCAGCTACCCGGCTGGACTGGCCTTATCCTCCGACGGCAAGACCCTTTACGCCGCGCTGAATTTGGGCAACAGCATCGCTGCCATCGACCTGACCAACCGCTCGGCCCTGAACGTGAAGTACCTCAAGTTCGGCGACCCGGCCAGCGCCACCGGCATCGGCACGCTGCCCTACATGATGGTGCTCTCGAGCGACGGCAAGACGCTCTACACCTCGCACTGGGGCGCGAAAGCGGTCTCGGTGATGGACACCGCTACATTTAAGACCACGGTCCTGGTTCCGGTAGGTGACCACCCCAGCGGCCTGACCCTCGCGCCTGACGGCAAAACGCTGTATGTGGCCAACGCTAACTCGGACACCGTGAGCGCGGTTGACACCTCGAGCAACAGCGTGCGCGGCACCGTGGCGCTCACCCCGTATCAAGGCGCACCGATGGGTTCGATGCCCAACGCGGTAGCTGTGACCCAGGACGGCAAGACACTGCTCATTGCCAACGGTGGCAACAACGACGTGGCCGTGGTGGACACCTCGAGCCTCAAGGTCACGGGTCTGGTGCCCACCGCCTGGTTTCCCAGCGCCCTGTCGGTCTCGAGCGACGGCAAGTTCATGTTCGTGGCCAACATGAAGGGTCTGGGCGCAGGCCCCAACCCGCGTGGCCCGGTTCCCGGCAAGCGCAACCCCGCCGAGCAATATATCGCCGCTCTGGGGCGTGGTTCGCTGCAAGCCGTCGAGATTCCTGGCCCCGGCGACCTCACGGCCTACACCGCCCAGGTGGTCAAAAATAACGGCTTCGACGAGATGCAGGCCAAGCTGACCCAAGCTCCCTCGAGCACCGCCGCGCAGCCTGTTCCCCGCCGGGTAGGCGACGCCAGCCCCATTAAACACGTTCTGTACGTGCTCAAAGAGAACCGCACTTACGACCAGGTGTTCGGCAGTCTCAAAGAAGGCAACGGTGACGCTGCGCTCGAGTTGTTCGGGCCGGACGTGACCCCCAACCACCGCGCCCTGGCGCTCGAGTTCGGGCTGTTCGACAACTTCTACGCCGACGCCGAGGTGAGTGCCGACGGCCACAACTGGACCATGGGGGCCATCGCCACTGACTACACCCAGAAGAACTGGCCGGCCAACTACTCGGGCCGGAACCGCGACTACGATTTCGAGGGGGGTTCGACGGCCCCGGCCCCGACCGGGGGCTACCTGTTTGACTACGCCAAGCGCGCAGGGCTGAATTACCGTTCCTACGGCGAGTTCAACGACTTCGCCAGCGCCGTGCCCAACGTCAAGCCCGCCGCCTTTGCTACCTCGCTCGAGGGCCGCATCTCGCCCACATTCCCCGGCTACGACATGAGCATCTCCGACCAGGTGCGCTTTGAAGCCTGGAAGAAGGAGTTCGATGGTTTTGTGGCCGATGGCAAACTGCCGCAGCTCAGCGTGGTGAGGTTGCCTCGAGACCACACCAACGGCACGCGTGCGGGTTCGCCGGTGCCCGCCGCTTACGTGGCCGACAACGACCTGGCGCTGGGCAAACTGGTGGAGGCGGTTTCAAACAGCCCCTACTGGAAGGACACCGCGATTTTCGTGCTCGAGGATGACGCGCAAAACGGCCCCGACCATGTGGACGCCCACCGGATGCCCGCGCTGGTCATCTCGGCTTATTCCAAGCGCGGCGTGCGCGACCACACCCAGTACTCAACCAGCGCCATGCTGCGGACCATCGAACTGATTCTGGGCCTGCCCCCCATGACCCAGTTCGACGCGAGCGCGACCCCGATGGTGGCCGCGTTCCAGGACACCCCTGACCTCAAGCCGTACAAAGCTCTAGTTCCCAAGCAACCGCTGGACCAGTTGAACACGGCAGCGTCTTACGGCAGCGAGATTTCAGCGAAGCTCGACCTCTCGAGGCCGGACCGCGCCGACGAACCCAGCTTCAACCGGGTCATCTGGGGTTCGGTCAAGGGTGCGGGTGTGCCGATGCCCGCTCCAGTCAACGGGATGCGCTCAGCCGCCCTGAAGAGTGCCGACGATTCTTATCGCCTGAGCCGCTTTAAGGCGCAAGGCGCGCAAAAGGCACAGGCCAAACTGATGAACACCGTCATGCCGCTCGACGCGGGCGGCTTTGGTGACGGTCAATAAGGAGTGGCGGCAAGTAAAGGCGTTTTGCTCGAGAGGGAACTGCCCTGCTCCGTTTCGCGCGCAGGGCTAAGCACGCCTTGAGCGTCCAAAGCGGCCCTCTAAAAATTTTCCATCACGGAGGCAGAACCATGAAAATCCCCTTCAAACCCTTCTCGAGTGGAAAACGCACCTTCACGCTGGTTCTAGGCGTCGGCCTGCTGACCCTGGTCGCGGGTCAAAGCCTGGTCCGGGTGATGGTGGGTCGCCAGCCCGACGGCAGCGTGGTGCTGCCCACTGGGCAGAGCGTGAGGCCGCTGGGGCGACAGCTCGAGTTTAACGGCAGGCCCAACGCAGTCGCGCTCAGCCCGGACGGCAAGACCGTGGCGGTGCTCAACACCGGCACCGACGCGGCCATTTTGCTGCTCGACTTTGAGAGTGGCAAAACCGTTCAGGAGTTTAAAGGTGCGGGCGAGAGCGCCTCTTTTGCGGGCATCGCTTACTCTAAGGACGGTAAGAAGCTATACGCCTCGCAGGGCTACGGCACCCTGGCCCTCACCTCGGTGGGGGCGGACGGCACGCTCACCTTGGATGCCAAGGTGGATACCCCGAAAAAGGACAAGGACGACAACGCCTACCCCGGCGGCCTGGCGCTGTCCGAGGACGGCAAGACGCTCTACGTGGCCTTATCCAAGCACAACACCCTGGGCGTGTTTGACCTGGCCAGCCGCAGCTTCACCGCCGAGATTCCGGTGGGCAACGCCCCGCACGCGGTGGTGCTGCGGGGCAGCACCGCCTACGTTTCCAACCAGGGTGGACGAACCGCTACCGCCTCGGACTTCACGGTGGACTCGAGCGGCACCCCCATCGTGGCCGACAAAACCTCGGGCTTTGCGGTCACGGGCACGGTTTCTGTGGTGGACCTGGCCGCCCAGCGGGTCACGGCCAATATTGTTGTGGGTCAGCAGCCCACCGCGCTGCTGCTCGAGGGAAACCGCCTGTTCGTGGCCAACACCAACTCGGACACGGTATCGCTGATTGACACCCGCTCGAGCACCGTGCAAAAGACCTACGCCATCAAACCTTTTGCGGGCGCGCTGCTCGGCTCCTCGCCCAACGCGCTGGCCCTGATGGGCAACCGCCTTTTGGTGAGTTTGGGGCGCAACAACGCCGTGGCGGTGTACACCCTGGGACAGGGCGCAGTTCAGGACGCCCGCTTCGACGGCCTGCTGCCGGTGGGCTTTTACCCCGGCGACCTGGCAGTGCGTGGCTCGAGCCTCATCGTGGCCAACAACAAGGGAGTTGGTTCACTGGCGGGTGACGGCAGCAGCGGCCCGGACAAGGCCACCAATAAGACGGGCAAACAGGTTTACAAGGACCGGGGGTCGCTCTCGGTGCTCGAGCTGCCCGACGCGCCCACGCTCGAGGCCAGCACGGCGGCGGTGCTGCGATTTAATAACTGGGCTAGTCTGGCTGGAAAAGTTCAGGCCAGACCGAACCTCAAGGCTGCGCCCGTTCCGCTGCCTGCCCGCACCGGTGAACCAAGCGTGTTCAAGCACGTTTTTTACATCATCAAAGAAAACCGCACCTACGACCAGATATACGGTGACTTAAAGAACGGCAACGGCGACCCCCGCTTGCAGCAGTTCGGGCCAGAGACCACGCCTAACCAGCGCGCCCTCATGTCGCGCTACGCCCTGCTGGACAACATTTTTGACAGTGGTACCCTGTCTGCCGACGGCCACAACTGGGCCACCCAGGCATTCGTGGTGGACTACATCGAGAAGTCCTTTTACGACTTCACCCGCAGCTACCCCTACAACGGCGGCGACGCGCTGGCCTACGCCCAGAGCGGCTTTTTGTGGGACAACGCCAAGCGGCACGGCAAAAGTGTGAAGGTTTATGGCGAGTACGCGCTCGAGCCGACCTATAAAACCGAAAAGGGGACCTGGAGCGACTTTTACAACGACTACCTCATCGAGACCGGGCAAAAGAGCGGGACCAAGCACGCGCTCTGGGACCCCACCCGCTCGGACGTGCCCTCGCTTCAGGCGGTTCTGGACAAAGGCTACCCCGGTTACGACAACTCCATTCCCGACGTGTACAAGGCCGCACTGTTCGCCAAGAGTTTCCAGGCCGACGTGCAGGCGGGTAAAGTGGCCGACCTGACCCTGATTCAACTGCCCAACGACCACACCGAGGGCACCAACCCCGGCTCGGCCACCCCACGGGCTATGATTGCCGACAACGACCTCGCGGTGGGCCGGGTGGTCGAAACCATCTCCAAGAGTCCGCTCTGGAAGCAGTCGGTCATCTTTGTCATCGAGGACGACACCCAAAACGGGGTGGACCATGTGGACGGGCACCGCACCCCGGCCATCGTCATCAGCCCGTACACCAAGCGCGGCGTGACGGTCAGCGATTACTACACCCAAATTGACTTCGTGCGGGCTATGGAGCAGATTCTGGGCCTGCCGCCGATGAACCAGATGGATATGGCCGTGCCCGGCGACAGCCTGAAAAACGTGTTCACCCATACCCCGAACTTTGCGACCTTCACCGCTCTCGAGAACAAGGTGCCGCTCACCGAACTCAACCCCAAAAAGGCTGCGCTCGAGGGCCTGCCGCTCGAGTGGAGCACGGCGATGTCTGGGCAGAATTTCGCTAAAGCCGACCACGCCGACGAGGCGCTGCTCAACCGCGCCATCTGGTACTCGAGCAAGGGTTACAGCGCGCCCTACCCCGGCGACCCCAGGGTGTTCGCGCCAAATGAGGTTCACCCGTATCTGATTTCGCAGGGCCGCGACACCCCAGCCGGCGACACCGACGACGCGCTGGGCCACGCTCGAGCGTCCAAGCGCCCCACTGCATCTGAAACCTCGGTGCGCCGAGTCATTGACAACGCCACTCCAGGTGGCTTGATGGACAACCGCCTGCGCTGAGCGCTTCCCACCCCTTCACCTGGAACCCGACATGACCCTGAAAAATACCCTGCTCATCGGCTTGGTGCTCGGCTCGAGCGCCACCTCGCAAAACACCGCCCAAAACTCTCCCGCTCGAGCAGGTTGGCCCAAAGAGCTGCGCTTCGGGGTGATTCCGCTCGAGGTGTCCAAGGAAACCAACGCCCGCTTTGCACCGCTGGTCAAGCACCTCGAGAAGACCTTGGGAATGCCGGTCAAACTCTCTATCGGGGCCGACTACGCCGCAGTTATCACCGCAATGGACTTCGGCAAGCTCGAGCTGGCCTACTTCGGGCCGGGGGCTTACGTTCAAGCCTCTGACCGGGGCGTAGCGCAAGCCTTTGCTATGGAGGACACCCTGGAATCGGGAATCGGCGATTTTTCGTACATCGTCACCAAAGCCTCGAGCAAAATCAAAACCTTGCCCGGTGCGAAGGGGGCCAGTTTTGCCTTCGTGGACCCCAACTCGACGAGTGGCTACCTTCTGCCGATGCGCCACTTTTACATAGACCTAAAGCTCGAGCCGCAAAAGTTCTTCTCGCAGGTGGTGTTCAGCGGTTCGCACGAGGCCAGCATAGAGGGTCTGGTCGAGGGGACCTTCGATGTGGCCGTAACCAGCGGGCACGAGGTCGGGGTAGCCATCCGGGACAAAGAAATTCGCGGCTGGCAGGACCTGCGGGTGCTGTGGAAGTCTGCGGCTATCCCCACCGCGCCGCTGGCCTACCGCCAGGATTTGCCGCAGTCGTTCAAGACCGCGCTGCGCGACGCTACGTTGAATTTCAAGGACTCGAGCGCCCTGAAGGCGATGCAGCTCAAAGGGTTTGCACCTGCTCAGAACAGCGACTACAACGTGGTGCGTGGACTCATGCATTTTCAAAAAACTTTGAAAAAATAAACCCTCGGTTCTCCCGAAAGTCATGTGCAAGGGGTCCAGCACCTGCGAGAACCCAGCGCATGATGGGTTATGGAATGGCTCTTCCCATCAACTCATCTCGTAGTCGATCAGGTGTTCCCTACCTTCGATAGGCTCGAGGTCAGGGCGCATTCAGATGTACTCCCGGTGGCGTGCATTGAATGTGGCACACCCAGCGCTCGAGTGCAGAGTCATTATCTACGCTCCCCTCACGCCTTACCCTGCAAACCTTTCCCCCTGCCGTTGCGCTTGAAAGTGCGACGCTTCTACTGCCTCAACCTTAAGTGCGGGCGTACCACGTTTGCCGAAGGCTCTTGTGGAGTTCTCAAGCGCAAAGCTCAGCACACCACGCGTCTCAAGGGCTGCCATGCCCAGGTGGGGTTGAGGCCCAACTAAGCTGTGTTGAAATTAAGCCAAGTTTTATCAAGAATATAGTGTGTCAAACGTCAAGCTCACCCAGAGGCGGTCGGGTCACGCTAGACTCCTTGAGGTCGAACTCTCGAGGCTTCGGGAGCGATTTTTGCGACCCTGGCTCTGTCGCCTGGGGACAGGTGGGGTGTCACGGTTATATATGAGTATATTCGTTTTTTAGCGGTATTGCGGGGTTTTCACAGTGAACAAAACTTCCGGTACGCCGCTCGAGCAAGCTTCAAACCTGTTTGACCCCAGGTCTCAGCCTTTCTGACAAGGGAGGAGGACAGGCCCCGACCTCGAGCATCCCCTCCCCTCAATTGAGTCCCCCCAGTCGCGCCTGTAAACGCAGCAGGTTCGGCGGCACCGCGCCCAGTTCTCCCTCGAGGTGGTTGCACACCCGACTCAAGGTGCGCCGGGCTGCGACCTCCCCCTCGAGAGTTGTGGCAAGTGATTGGAGTAAGGTGACGCTGTGTTGACCGACCAGAAGCTGCACGGCTACCGGTTCCCCTTGTCCATCATCAGCCATGCCATCTGGCTCTATCACCGCTACACCCTGAGTT
>Ga0123339_10001779_pt1 | contig 14765 bp, 17 predicted proteins | sample lystaG_FD_89956 | JGI IMG/M metagenome (GOLD analysis project Ga0123339, IMG submission 89956) | Glacier valley bacterial and archeal communities from Borup Fiord, Nunavut, Canada, to study Microbial Dark Matter (Phase II) -... | ecosystem: Environmental > Aquatic > Freshwater > Ice > Glacier ... | reverse complement strand
TCGTGAGTCGTGAGTCGTGAGTCGTGAGTCGTGAGTCGTGAGTCGTGAGTCGTGAGTCGTGAGTCGTGAGTCGTGAGTGCACCGTCACCCATGGCGCAGGACGATGGCGAGGCGTTGGAGCGCTGGGCCGGTTCGGGCTCCCCACCACAACAGGTCGCGTCCGTCGATGAAATACGTCGGCGCAACGGCTTCGAGCACGCCGCGGTGTCGTTCGGTGAACGGGTACGGTTCGGACGGCGCGATCACCATCGTCGTTCCGAGCTCAGAAGCCTGTTCGAGTGTGACTTCCGGGTAGGCCCCGAGCCCGTCGACGGCATTGGCGATGCCGAGTTCGGCGAGCAGCGACGACCCGTACGTGGGTGTACCGAGCGCCATCCACGGACGCTTCCAGATCGGCACGAAGGCGATCGGCTGCTGTATCGAGGTTGCCGCGCTCCACCGGGACGATGACGCCGCCGCCAGATCGAGACGGCGGGCCGGTAGGGACCAGACGACTCCGAGGCGTGCGGCGAGCAGAACCAACTGCTCGGCGACGTCGGCGATGCTGCGGATGCGCAGTACGTGCACATCGAGACCGGCCGCCACCAGCGCATCATGGTCTTGGCGACGGTTCTCCTCGGCATCGACGATCACCAGATCGGGTGCCATCGTTACGATGGCGGCGATGTCGGGATCCTTGGTTCCGCCGACATGGGCGATGGTCGGCTGTTCACAGAAGCGGGTGCACGCAGATGGCACGATCCCCCACGCCAACAGCGTCTCGGTCATCGAGGGGACGAGGCTGACGATTCGCATCCTCGGAGTCAACCACCGGGACGAGGAGTGGCGCGTTTAGAAGCGAAGACGACAGGGAAAACAAGCGTTGACAACGACGGAGGAGACCACCCACATGGCAACGTACGAGCGGTCACCGTCGCACGCAGACCCAGAAGCAACCGAATCGTCTGCGGCCCGGCGATGAGCGATCCCGGGCTGGCGGTCGAAACAGTCGATCAACCGGCGGATGAAGCGCCACCGCATGCCTATCGCGTCACCGTCAAGGGTGAACTCGATCTGGACAACGCCGCTGTGCTTGCAGCGCATCTGGATGCAATCATCAGCAAAGGTGCGACCCTTGTGACGCTCGATGCTGCTGACGTCAGTTTCATGGATTCCACCGGGCTTCGAACGATTGTCGTGGCTGGCAACAAGCTGTCAGCACGCGGCGGCCAGCTACTGATCCAAGGAGTGAGCGGGGCTGCTCAGCGAGTGCTGGAAATCACCGGGCTGCTCCAGCGCTATCAGGCCAGCTGACCAGCCACCGCAGATCGCCGCCGGTCACGGGGCACCGCAGCGCTCAATCGTCCAGTTCATTGACGACAAACGTCAGCTTCAGCTTGCCTGCGTCTTCACGCCACAGCCACGAGTTCGTCACTGAGTCGAGGACTTCAGCAGCGAACCCGGCCGGGGCGACGTTGTCTGCCGTCGTAGCGCATGACACATCGACGACGATCGTGCTCGTTCCGCTGCCGGCGTCGGTGCCGACAAGCATGCTGATCTCCAGCGGACCCACCGGTCGACGCTCGACGAGAATGCCGCACGCCTCGTCGATCGCCATGCGGACGTCTTCGACCCGGTCCTCCTCCAGCGCCGCGACGTGGGCGATTCCGGTGACAGCCAATCGGGCAAGTCGGATCCAACGAGCCGATGCAGGGATACTCAACACGACGACCTCGCCGGCGACCACTGTCTCCGTTGGCTGACCCCTCGTGGATTCGTCTATCTCTGTATCGTCCATCTCACTCTTTCCGGTCATGGCGGCGGCCTGCACGTCGGATCGCCGTCAGCTTGTCGGCGAGTCCGCCACGGCCTCTGGCCGGCGTCACGCTGTCCAGCCGCTCGAGGAAACTGCGGGCCCAATGGTGTACGTCGTGCCGCTCCACTGCTGCACGCATCGACTTCATCCGTGACGTCCTTTCGACCAGCGGCATTTCGGTGACGGCGACGAGCGCCTGTTTGACCGCCTCGATGTCATATGGGTTGACGATCAGCGCTCCCTCGAGATCCTGGGCAGCACCGGCGAACTCGCTCAGCACCAGAACACCGCCGAGGTCGCTACGGGCCGCGACGAACTCCTTGGCGACGAGGTTCATACCGTCGGCGAGCGACGTCACAACGAGTGCATCCGCCGCCTGAAACCACGCCGTCATCGCCACTTCGTCGAGCGAGGTGGCCATGTAGCGAATCGGTAGTGAGCCGTCATCGCGGCGGTGTCTGGCGTTGATGGCATCGATCAAGGCCTCGATTTCGGAGCGCTCGTCCTGGTATGCGACGACGTCGGACCGGCTGGGAACTGCGACTTGGGCAAAGGTGCACGAGGCGGCGTCGAGGCGGCCCTCGTTGATCAGTTCGCCAAAGGCCTGGAGCCTCTGAGAGATACCCTTGGTGTAGTCGAGTCGATCGATGCCGAGGAAAATCGTTCCGTCACCCAGCTCCTCGCGTAGCGCACGAGCCTCAGCGGTGGCCCGATGTCCCAACGCATCCCACTGCGCGAAGTCGACGGAGATCGGGAAGGCATCGACGATCACCGGGTGAGAACCGTCCAGCAGAAGATGGTCCCCCGCCCTGGCGTCGACGAGCCGCTCTGCTGCGGCGACGAAATTGGCGGCATCGTCCGCAACCTGGAATCCAACGAGGTCCGCGCCGAGCATCCCCTCGATCACTTCGCGTCGCCAAGGCAGCATCGAGAACAGCTGAACGTTCGGGAACGGGATGTGCAGGAAAAGGCCAACCCGAAGGTCTGGCCGTTTCGCCCGAATCATCGCCGGAGCGAGCAGCAGGTGGTAGTCGTGGACCCATACCGTCGCCCCGAGCGGGGCGACGGCGGTGACGGCGCGGGCGAATCGCTCGTTGACGGCGCGATACGAGCGCCACCACACGCGGTTGAGCTCGACACGCCGCAGTCGCCCGTGGAACAGCGGCCAGAGAATCGCGTTGGCGAAGCCGTCGTAGTACTTCGACATCTCGTCAGCGGAGAGCGACACGGGATGCAGACGGACATCTCCGTAGTCGAACGCTGCTGCGGTCCCGGACTCCGGGCCGCCCCAGCCGACCCACTGCGTGCCTGGCTGGATGATGGACGACAGCGCCGATGCCAGCCCGCCAGGGCTCGCCGACAACGAGCCATCGACACCGATCTCGACGGGGAGACGATTGGCGACCACCACCAGCGCTGTCACGGCGATACACCGATCAAGCCACCCTGCGAACGCAACATCATTACCGTCGATACCCATCGACCGACTCGCCGAAACTCCGGCGACAGTCGCAGCCCCTGAATACGAGGGCAGCGTTGGTTGCCAGGTGGCGTGCCGGGGTATGAAGGAGCGTGCACACAATGGTCATTGCCCTGGATATCGATGGAACCCTCTACGACGGCGTCGAAGTTGCCCCTGAAGCAGTCGATGCGATCCGCCAGGCCAAGGCCGACGGGCACCGGCTGATCATCGTCAGTGGCAGGCGATGGGAACAGGTCAGGGGCGTCGTCCCGGAAGTCGATCTCTTCGAGCGTGTCATCGGAGAGGAGGGCGGCGTAATGGTCGACGTCGCAGCCGACACGCTGACACTGCTGCGCGACCCGGTCGAGCCGGAACTGGTGAGAGGGTTGGAGGCAGCAGGTGTTCCCTTCCTCGATGTCGGCCATGTCGTCATCGGAACGCCCGCAGAGTGGGTCGACGTCGTGACCCAGGTACGAGATCGCCTCGGCAGCAGCCTGACGCTCGTGCACAACAAGTCATCTGTCGCACTGGCGCCCCCTGACTGCAACAAGGGAACCGGACTACGTGCGGCGATGGCGGACCTCGGTATCGAGGACATGCCGATCCTTGCTGTCGGCGATGCCGAGAACGACCTGGCGATGTTCCGCATCGCCACGATCGCTGTCGGCGTCGCCAATGCCGACGCAGCAGTGTTGGCATCCGGTGTGCCGATCACCGAAGCACGCGCTGGGCGCGGCGTCGCCGAGGCTCTGCGCCAATATCTCCCGAAACTCGCTACTCCCGTACCCGTCGATCACGCAGCTCACTGAGTTCGGCCCAGACGCATTTGCCGGCATCGAGCCGCCCGATCCCCCATGTGTCGGCAAGCTCCTGGACGACACCGAGTCCGTGCCCGGGCTGCCGATCGGTTTCCGTACGACGCTGCGGATTGACGTCGTCGCAGTCGTCGACCTCGACGAGCACGTTCATGCCAGAGGACCCGACACCCGAATAGCCGACACGGAGTGTGCAGCCACGGGTCGTGAAGGTGACGGCGTTGGCAACGAGTTCGCTGACGACGAGAACGACGTCTGCCACGAGCCCGACCCGGGCATCATCCGCCATCGCCTGCGCAACGGTAGAACGCGCGTGGTTGACGGACTCGGGATGGCCTGGCAGATGGATGTCGACGATCGTGGGCTCCATAGTGGTGAATACCCGCACAGCGGCCGCTTCAACCCCACTCAGCAGGAGGCGTCGTCGCACCATGGCAACGGGTCGACGACACCAGCGAGATAAACGCGACCGCATCAGACTGTGCGAGCATGCTCTGGTGTCCGGCGAGAGCGACCTCGTTCAGTTGCTGGCGACGATGCGACCAGTCGTGCGAGCTGGCGAATTCGTGTTCGTCAGTTCTGCAGCACCGCTGTCAGTCCCATCACTGGCGACGATTGCCGAGGACGAGGGCACGACATACGTTCTCGACCGAACGGACGCCGACACCCTCGGCCTGCACTACGAGTTCGTGGCCGGTTGGATCACCCTGCAGGTGCACTCGTCCCTGGCGGCAGTCGGCCTGACCGCAGCGGTCAGCGGCAGCCTGACGGAGGTCGACATCAGCTGCAACGTCCTCGCTGGCTTCTACCACGATCATCTCCTCGTACCCATCGACCGTCTCGCCGATGCGTTGCAGACGTTGGAGGCGTTGGCTGCGTTCACGGCCCGCCCACGCCGCCTGTGATCAGCGGCAGTGTCGACACCGCATCAGGCATAGCGCCGCTCGTGCAGGACTGCCACAATCGTGGCGGCGCACACGACGCCGAGTCACGAGATATCGCAGCGGCTGCGAGATGCGGTGACTCGGGTCGAGATCCGCAGGCCGCCAACTGGCACACGGCGTGCCATCCGTCATGCCGTGAATGTCGCAACGGCGACGGACACCGGAAACAGATCGGCGCATGCTGAACTCGATCCCGAGGGAGCGAGATGAACGAGCACTACACCGCAAAGGCAATCAACATCGAATACCAGCAGGCGATCGCTGCCGCCGAGCAGTTCGGCATGTACCTGCCGAAGCGACGCTCGATCCGGAATACGGTGACTGTGCTCATGCGCCGTCGGTCGCACGTCACCCGGAACACGACACAGGCGACACCTCGAACGACAGCGGTCAGCGCCGCGCCATCTGCCTGACTGTCACGCCGTCGAGGACGCGGATCGTTCCGCGATCGACGCTGAGGGTGCCAACCTGAACACCTGCTCGGAGCACGCGATTCACGGTCTGACAAACCGTGCCTGCAGCGCGTGCGAGATCATCCTGCGACATTCGGATCGGCGCGTCGCCGTAGGTCTCCGCCAAGACTTCCAACCGTCGCCAGACGTGTTGCTCCGGCGGCATCAGCAGTTCGACGGAGAAGTCGGTGGTAGGTCTGACCAGGTCGGCAAGTGCAACCACGAGGAATCGATCGACGCCTGGCTGACGCTCTCGCAACGCCTCGAGATCCCGGCGATACAACGCAAGCGTCTCGGTCGGCTCCAAAGCGCACACTCGCGCCGACCTTCGACTGTCGGGATGCACCAGCGCCAACTCGCCGACATGCTCTCCTGGCTGTGCGACCCGCACGATGATCACCTGTCCCTGGGCCGTCGACATCTCGACACTCAACCTGCCGGACTGCACCAGGTGAATACAGCTCGAGCACCCGCCGGCATCAGACGACGGACGCCTCCCGGGAAGATGGGGCGTCCATGTAGGCGATGACGTCAGCGAGCGGCATCGGTCGCATCAGGTGGTACCCCTGCAGGTAGCGGCAACCCATCTGCTGCAGCGTCCTTGCCTGCTGTTCACTTTCGATTCCTTCACCGACCACGGCCAGGTCGAGCCCGCGACCAAGATCGATGATCGTCTGCGTCACGCACCTCGACTGCGTCTCGCCGAGATCGGCGACGAACGACTGATCGATCTTCAGCCCGGTGACGGGAAGCCGGCTAAGCCTGCTGAGGGACGAATAGCCGGTACCGAAGTCGTCGATCCATACGCCGACCCCCATCGACCGAAGACCCTCGACGACGAGTTGGGCAAGCTCCGGCTGAGCCAATGCCGATTCGGTGATCTCGACGATCAGCAGACCCGGATCGATGTGCGCTTCGGCGAGCACCTCATTCATCTGCATGAGCAATGCGTCGTTGAACTGCCGGACGGACACGTTGACGCAGACCCCGCCGAAGTGCTGGAAATCTGCGAGTTGACGAGCGGCCTGTACGGCGTCGCGCATCACGTCCCGGCCAATGGCGATGATCAGACCGCATTCCTCGGCAACGGCGAGGAATGCGTTCGGTGCCAACACACCTCGTGTCGGATGGTGCCAGCGAAGCAGCGCCTCGAAGTAGACACGCTCCGACTGAGAGTCGATGATCGGCTGGAAGTCCAGTCGGAACTGGTCGGCGTCCAGGGCGAGATGCATCTCGTGGGCGATCGTCGCCCATTCGTCCATGCGCATCTTGAGCTCGTCGTCGAAGACGGTTGACTGATCGCGTCCGGCCTGTTTCGACGCATACATGGCGACGTCTGCTTCGACGAGCATCGATGCAGCGGTCGAATCAGCCGATCGACCGGTGATGCCGATGCTTGCCGACAGATAGTGCTGCGTATCGCCGACCGCGAACGGTTGACGGAGTTGTTCGCACAACCGATGAGCGACAACCTGGGCATCTTCACCGGACAGCGGGCAGAGGATCGCGAACTCATCGCCACCAAGCCGGGCAACGACGTCGGTCTGACGCGCCGTCGAGGCGATGCGTGACGCAGCGGCGACGAGGATGAGGTCGCCGGTATCGTGCCCGCAGCGGTCATTGACCAACTTGAAACGGTCCAGATCGATGAGCATGACCGTCAGCTGGCGCTCCGGGAAATCGTCGAGCACGCCGGCCAAGGCCTCGTTGAACTGTTGGCGGTTTGCCAAGCCGGTCAGTTGATCGCGTCGCGCCGCCGTCATCAGCCCGTGGTCCGATGCCAGGCGCGCGCTGACGTTGGTGGCAAACACGAGACGTGCAGGAATGCCTTCGAAGACGCATTCGGTGGTCGTGATCTGCACGTGGATCGAGGTGCCGTCCGAGCGACGATGCCGCCACAGCCTGACCATCGTTTCCGGGTAGACCTCGACGTTTCGCAGTGTCGTTTCGAGCACCGCTGCCTCGTCGGAATCGCGGATATCGAGGATGTCCATCGACAGGATCTGCTCCCGATCCCATCCGTATTGATCGATGAACGCCTCGTTGACTGCCAGGAACCCGAGCGTCTCGGTCGAGTAGACCCAGGCAGGGCGTCGATGCCGGCCGATGCGGTCGTCGAACTGCGAACGGTTCGTCACCATCGGCACCATCATCCGAACCTCGTGAGCCGAAGGCGCTTCGTCCTGGGATCGCCTCCACCGCAATTCGAGCAGCGCTTCGACGAAGTCGGTGAAGCGCTGGACCGAGGCGACGTCCTTGGCGGTGAACGCGTCCGGCTGATCGCTCATCACGCACAGGGCACCGACGACCTCACCGAAGGCCCGCACCGGGCCCCCGATGTACGAGCGGATGAACGGGGGCCCGGTGACCTGAGCATTGCCCGCCAGGTGTACGTCCTCCGATGCGTCCGGGAGGGAGATGAGCTGACCGCTACGAACCACCCGATCGAACACGCCGAGTTCACGATCGATCTCGACCAGCGAGAAGCCGACGGACACCTTGAACCGCTGCAGCTCACGTTCGATGAACGACAGCGCAGCGAAGCTCGTGCTGCAGTGCTCCGCCACAAGTGCGACGAGGTCGTCGAAGACCTGTTCCCGAGGTGTGTAGACGACATCGAGACGGTCGAGGGTGAGCAGCCGTTGCGCCTCGCGGTCGGCTGACCCTCCGGCCACAGGGTCTGTTGTACCACCACCATCGCCTGGCACGCTGCGCCTACTCCCCCGCCTCGCCGTCTGTCCCACGCCTCCGAACGAGGCCGCTTCGGCTGTTGGCTACCGCCATTAGCGTCGCGCCGGCCACTGTACCCAAACAACCACTCTTTGCAGTACTGATGTCACCTGTTGGCGAATAGCGCAGCCGATAGACGACGACGAATGTGACATCGGCGGCACGAGGGTTACGAAGGCTCCACGGGTGGTAGTGATGATGCGGTACCAGCGGATTCCCGCCGAGAAAGCCGATGCCGTGGATCGATATCAATATGTCGTCGTCATGACCGCTTGTCTGGTGTTGACGCTGCCGTTGGAATTTCTCTTCGGCGCGCGTGTCTGGAGACGACCGAGGCGGCTGTTGGTTGCCATCGTTCCGGTGCTTGCAGTGTTCACGCTCTGGGATCTGTGGGCCAGCGCGCACGGTACATGGACGTTCGACCGGCGATACACGGTCGGCGTGACGCTGCCGGGTGGCATGGCCGTCGAGGAACTGCTGTTCTTCGTCACCATCCCGATCTGCACGCTGTTGACGTTGGAGGCGGTACGCAACATCCTTGCCGGCTGCGCCCCGATCCAACAGCGGAGACGGGCACACTGATGTCGATCTATCCTGCGTTGTCGCTGATCTCCGTAATCGCCGTCGTCCTCCTCGAACGATTTGTCTTCCGCAGCGGCGTGATGAAAACCCGGTCGTTCTGGATATCCATGGTCATCATCTTCGCCTTCATGATCCCCGTCGACGGCTGGCTGACCAAACTGTCGGCGCCGATCGTCGCCTACCGCGCCAGCGACACCAGTGGCCTGCGGCCGATCTGGGATATCCCCCTCGAAGAGTTCGCCTATGCCTTTGCGCTGTGCACGCTCGTGATCCTGCTCTGGGACCGCTCGAATCGTTCCGAGCGGACCCGGCAACCCCACTCAGGCCAGACGAACCTCGACCTGACCACTCGAACGGAGCCCGTATCATGACTGTCCTGATCGTCATCGCCTCGTTCGTGGCGATGGAAGGTGTGAGCTACGCACTGCACCGTTGGGTCATGCACCGCATCGGCATGCGCCTCCATGCCAGTCACCATCGTCCGCCGCAGCCTGGCTGGGAGGCGAACGATCTGTTCCCGGTGATGTTCTCAGTGATCGGCATCACCGTGTTCACGCTCGCTAGCGTCGGTCCGCAAATCACAGTGCTGTGGTGGGTCGGGCTCGGCGTGACGCTGTACGGACTGTGCTATCTGTTCGTGCACGACGTCTACATCCATCACCGGCTGCCGATCCGCATGCCACCACTGCGCTATCTGGAGTGGGTTCGCCGTTCCCATCGGGTCCACCACATCACGGGAGCGGAGCCCTACGGCATGTTGTTCCCGGTCGTGCCGCGTTCGACCCGCCAAGACGACGGTGCTGCGTCGCCAGGGCGACCGACTCGGGACATCCTCGATCGGCGAGCGAGCAGCCGGGCGATTCGCAGCCGGTTGTAACGCTGGATGGCGATGAACGGCACATTGACACCGATGCCGTAGACAACCATGAAAACGCCCACCGGCACGGAATTCCAGACGAAGAACAGCGGCGAGGCCGCAGCAGCCAGGAAATGACCGACTTCAGCCCGGCGGGTTTCCGTGGCGAACACCAGCAGGTCGCTGTCGTGCGAGGCCGGCAACGACTTCTTGGACACTCCTCCGGCGAAGATGGCACCGGCCTCTGGCAACTTGTCCTTCCATCGTCTGATGGCGACGCGCTCGTAGATCCGTCCTGACCGTTCCCATGTGCGTGGGGTTGTGAGCCAGGTGTCGTGGTCGAGGCGCCGGTTGTTCATGCGGTGCACCAGGTAACCCGTTCCGGCGTGGATCAGCCCCCATGCGGCGACATCGATGAGCACTGTCGGGATCTTCGGCAGTTCGATCAGCGCCACGCTCAGGTGCCTCTGGCCTGCGTACCGATCATCCGCCCGCGCCAGCGGACCGGACGCTTGAACAGCACGAGCAGCGACGACCTGGCGAAGACGGTGACGAAGACCAGCAGCGGTACCGGGAAGATCACGAACGTCAGCCAACGGAACGACCCCAGCCGTTTGAGCAACAGCCCGAGATGTATCGACATCACGACCCAAGCGATCGAGGCGGCAACCGGGACACCACCGTGTGCGGCCCAGCCAACCCATCCCGCCACTGTCGATAGGGCCACAGAAGCGAGCGCGGCGATCCATACGACCGTCGCGCCGACGGCGACTGGCGATGCCTGACCGGCGCCGAGGGCGATGTTCTTGGTCCATCCCTCGACGAGTGAGCGGATGCCGTCCGGATACATGCGGAACTGCACGAGCCCACCGCCGAGCAGGCATTCCGTCGCCAATCCCGCCGCCCGATAGCACTGTGCCAGCGCAATGTCCTCGACGACGCAGGTGCGTACCCGAGCGTGGCCGCCCACGGCTTCGTAGTCGGCGTAGCTGGTGACCATGCATGGGCCGAAGGCCACAGCACGTCCGCGAGTGCCGCCACGGTACCGCCGGAACGTGAACTGTCCGGAGCCGAGTACCGCAGCGGCGTTGAACAGCGCCGACAACTGTTCATACAGATGCGGGACTCGGTGGAACGGTTGGACCGACACCAGTCCCCCACAGTCGCGTTGAGCGGCGACGACGTGCCCGAGCGCGCCGGGAGCAAGCCGCGTGTCGGCGTCGAGGAAGACGAGCACGCTGCCGCGTGCAGCGGCAGCGCCAACATGACATGCCCAGGGCTTGCCTGCCCAGCCTGCAGGCAGCGGACCGGCTGGGATCACCCGCGCACCCCAGATCGAGGCGATCGAGGCGGTCTCGTCGATCGACGAATCGTCGACGACGATGACTTCCAGACACCCGGCGCCCTGCAATGTGGCGAGAAGTCTCGGCAGCGACAACGCCTCGTTGCGCGCTGGGATGATCACCGACAGCTGGGAAACATCTGCCGGGTGCGTGCTGCTGAGCATGCGCGGGCGGGAGAACATCGCCGACGCAGCGAACACGCCGACGATGGCAATGACGAGCACGATCACCGCTGCTTCGCCACTCGTCGAGCCTGCTGAAATCGTGGGATTGGCGGAACTCGTCGCATCACGCCACGTGGGTCATTGCCGCAAATGCCGTTGCAGCCTTGCGAAACGTCGGGACCCTGGCGCGTTGGGTGAAGACGTCGTACCCGTTGTCGACGATGCGATCGAGGATCTGCGAATACAACACCCGTGCCGCGCGCACACACCGTCCTTCGGCCGGCGGCAGCATCCCGATGCCGATATCCGCCGATGCGTACAGCTGCCGGCAGCGTTCGATCTCGAAGCGCATCAGTTCGATCCACGCCTGGTCGACGATGCGACGCTGCGGGTCGACTCCGAATCGAGCGAGGTCCTCCTGGGGGATGTAGACCCGTCCTCTCGTGAGGTCCTCATCGACATCGCGCAGGAAGTTCGTCAGTTGGAAAGCGGTGCCGAGATCGCGTGCGTGGGCGAACGCCAGCGGGGACGCCGGCTCGAGGATCGGCAGCATCATCTCGCCGATCACGGCTGCAGAGCCGTCGGTGTAGCCGAGCAGATCGTCGAATGTCTCGTACGTCGAGATCGACAGGTCCATCGCCATCGAGGCGAGGAAACGGCGGAAGACTTCCGGGTCGTGGCCGAAGGCGTTGATCGTGTGCACGACGGCTTTGAGCACGATGTCGTCACTGCGACCACGCTGCCAGTCCAGGAACAACCGGTCCCCGAAGTCGCTCAGCGCTGCTGCTCGTTCGGCGACGGGAGCGTCACCGAGATCGTCGACGATGTCATCGGCATGCCGACAGAATCCGTACAGCGCCCAGACGTGGTGGCGTTTGACCCGCGGCAGCGCGTATGTCGCCCAGTAGTAGGTCGTGCCGTACTGCTTGTTGAGCGTGCGACAGTGGGCGTACGACTCCTGCAGGCTAACGGTCATCGGATGCTCAGTTCGTCGACACGGTCCGCCGCCAATTTGCCGGATACCAGCACCATCGGGACGCCGACACCGGGAACCGTACCGGACCCGGCGAACACCAGGCCGGGGCACGAGCGTTCGACGTTGCCAGGGCGGAACGGCCCGGTCTGGAAGAAGCGATGAGACAGTGCGAATGGCGTGCCGCGCTCCATGCCCTGCGCCTCCCAGTCGAGTGGGTCGACGAAGTGATCGACCTCAACATCGGACGGATAGCCGAGTTCACGGACTTGGCCGATGAGCCGTTCGCGGGCGCCGGCACGGTCCTTGGTCCAGTCGACCCTGCCGTCGAGATTGGGGGCCGGTTCGAGGGCATACAGGACATGGCGGCCCGCTGGTGCCATCGACGGTTCGTCGATCGTCGGAACGGTGACGAGAATCGACGGGTCCGTCATCCGGACACCGTCGTCGAGCAACGACCTGAATGCACCATCCCAGTCCTTGCCGAAGTGAATGTTGTGGTGTGCAGCACCAGGTGGCAGCTCACCGGCTACACCGGCGTGCCACACCATTGCCGACGGCGAATATTTGCCCTTTCGGGCTCTGCGTGGTGCCTCGACGCCGGGTAGCAGCATCCGGTAGGCGACAGGGAGATCGACAGTGCACACGACGGCATCTGCGGTCACGGCCTCACCCCCTACAAGCCGAACACCACGCGCCCTGCCGGTCGTACCGCTGCTCAGCAGGATCCGTTCGACCGGGGCGTCGTAGCGGATATCGACACCGGACTTGGCAGCGGCTGTCGCCAGCGCTGCCGGCAGAGCGTGCATGCCACCTTCTGGAATGAACACGCCGTTGACCGAGTCCATGTAGGTGATGACGGCGTACAGCGCCAGCGCCTGTTGCGGTGCGAGGCCGGCATACATCGCCTGAAAGCTGAAGATACGCACCAGCCGTTCGTCCTTGAAGAACTTCTTGACCGCAGACTCCAACCGACCGAAGGCCCCGGACCGCAGCAGTTGCAGCGCCGGGCCAATCGGGTGCAGCAGCGACGCCGGCGAGTGGAAGTTTCGGTCGATGAAGTTCGGCATCTCGAGCTGATACAGCTCCGTCAGCCAGTCGCAGAAACGGTGGAACGCTTCGGCCTCCGCCGGTCCGCACAACGACCTGATCTCGGCCGCCATCGGCTCACGACCGTGGCGGACGTAGAGCTGCGAGCCATCGGCATAACACGCTCGGTACATCGGGTCGACAGGATTGATCGTCAGGAAGTCGCGCCCGTCGAGATCGAGAGCGCGGAAGCAATCCTCAACGAGGCCCGGCATCGTCAGCACCGACGGACCCGTATCGAATCGATAGCCACCCATCGTCAGTGTCCCGGCGCGGCCGCCCGGCACGTCGGCGGCTTCGACCACCTGGACGTCATGGCCGCGCCCGCGCAGATGGCAGGCGGCCGAGAGACCTGCGAGCCCCGCACCGATCACGATGACACGCATCTCAAGCCGCCCTGTATGTCAGATGATGGGCGAGGCTGACGAGAGCGCAGCGCGCCGTCGGCAGCACATGCTCGACCGCCTGCTCGGCTTCTGCGAGCCGGGATGCGATCAACGTCTCGATCGATGCCAGCGCACCGCAGTCGGCGACGATGTCACGACACCTCGCCTCCGTTGCCTCGTCGAGGTCGTCGTTGCCGAGCGAAGCAGCTAGCAACCGATGACCGGATCCACTCGAAAGCTCGAGCGCCCGCACGAGCAGCAGACTTGCCTTGCCGTCACGCAGATCGTCGCTGGCGCTCTTGCCGGTGACCGTCGGATCACCGAACACTCCGAGCACGTCGTCGCGTAGCTGAAAGGCGACACCGGCTGCGTCGCCGTAGCTGCGCAGCGAAGCAGCAGTGCGTTCGTCGACACCGGCGAGCGCCGCTCCGAGCTCGAGCGGCCGCGTCACCGTATAGCGGCCCGATTTGAGGAGAGCGATATTCGCTGCCTGCTGCTGCGTTGCCGGCGAACCAGCGAGGCGGATGTCCAGATACTGGCCGGCGATGACTTCCGTTCGGAGCTGCGAGAACACGGCACGCACCCGCTTCGCCGTCGCCGGATCGCAGTCCATCAGGTCCAGCAACTCGTCAGCCCAGACGAATGCCAGATCCCCTGCCATGATCGCCGCCGAGGCACCGAACCACCCGCTGTCGCCACCGGCGTCCGAAGCACGATGGAGGTCTGCGAACTGCACGTGTGCCGCATCGGCACCGCGACGCACCGTCGATCGGTCCATCACGTCGTCGTGGATCAACGCGAAGGTGTGCAGCATCTCGACTGCAGCAGCGGCACTCGAGACATTCCCGTCATCGGCGTTGCCGCCACTGTGATGTCCCCAGTAGACGAACGACGGCCGCAGCCGCTTGCCACCGGCGGCGAACAGCAGGCCGACCTGGGCGGTGAGCTCGGCGACGAGCGGATCGAGGTCGGCGAGGACGCGCTCACGATCGGCCAGGAAACGGACGACCAGGTCGTCGACCTGGGTGCCCATCGGCGTGAACGGGTCCGAAGCAACCGATACATGCTCGCCGCCAACCCTTCCGCCGACCCTTCCATTCACGCTTCCGCCACCGGTGCCTTCGACGAGCGGCTGGCCGACAGGAGTCGCCATCCGTGGGATATCGTGACCGTT
>Ga0123339_10001776_pt1 | contig 14781 bp, 10 predicted proteins | sample lystaG_FD_89956 | JGI IMG/M metagenome (GOLD analysis project Ga0123339, IMG submission 89956) | Glacier valley bacterial and archeal communities from Borup Fiord, Nunavut, Canada, to study Microbial Dark Matter (Phase II) -... | ecosystem: Environmental > Aquatic > Freshwater > Ice > Glacier ... | reverse complement strand
TCGGTCGCCTGACGGTCGCCCACCGTGATCGTGCCCGTCTTGTCGAGCAGCAGCACGTCCACGTCGCCCGCCGCTTCGACCGCGCGGCCCGATTTGGCGAGCACGTTGAAGCGCACCAGCCGGTCCATGCCCGCGATACCGATCGCGCTCAGCAGCGCGGCGATGGTTGTCGGGATCAGCGTGATCAGCAACGCTGCGAGCATCACCACGGGCACGTTGCCGCCCGCATATCTGGCGAATGCTGGCACGGTGCCGACCGCGATCAGGAAAATGATCGTGAGACCCACCAGCAGGATCGTCAGCGCGATCTCGTTCGGTGTTTTCTGCCGCGCCGCACCCTCCACCAGCGCGATCATGCGGTCGAGGAACCCCTGCCCCGGCCCTGCGGTCACACGCACGCGGATGCTGTCGCTGATGACGCGCGTGCCCGCCGTCACGGCGCTGCGGTCCCCGCCCGCCTCGCGGATCACCGGCGCACTCTCGCCGGTGATCGCGGCTTCGTTGACGCTCGCCACGCCCTCGGCCACTTCGCCGTCCGCCGGGATCAGATCGCCCGTCTCGACGAGCACGATATCGCCCACCCTAAGCGAACTCGCGGGCACGCTCTCCACACCCGAGCCGCTGACGCGTTTGCCCACCAGCTCGCCCTTGGTCAGCCGCAGCGACGCCGCCTGCGCCTTGCCGCGCCCTTCGGCGATGGCTTCGGCGAAATTGCCGAACAGGACGGTCAGCCACAGCCACACCACGATCTGAATCTGGAAGCTCAGGCTCAGCCCCGATCCGCCGGTGAACAGCAGCAACGTCAGCAGCGCTGCGACCGCTGCGGTCACGAACATCACCGGGTTCTTCACCAGCGCTTGTGGCGCGAGCTTGCGCACCGCATCGCCCAGTGCGGGCACCGCGAGCTGCGCGGAGAACATCGAGGGAGCGGCGGCCTTTGCCATCGTCGTCAGTCCTTAAAACAGCGTGCCGCGCAGCGTCGCCAGATGATCCGCGACCGGACCCAGCGCGAGCGAGGGAATGAACGTGAGGCCGCCCACGATCAGGATGATGCCGATCAGCAGGCCCACCCACAGCGGCCCCGTGGTCGGAAACGATCCCGGCCCGGCGGGCACGGTGCGCTTGGCGGCAAGGCTTCCCGCGATGGCGAGCACCGGGATCACCACGAAGAAGCGCCCCAGCCACATCGCAACGCCAAGCAGGCCGTTGTAGAAGGGCGTGTTCGCGGTCAGCCCGGCAAAGGCCGAACCGTTGTTCCCGACCGCACTGGTGAAGGCGTAGAGGATTTCGCTGAAGCCGTGCGGCCCCTGGTTGTTGCGCCCTGCCAGCCCCGCCGGAACCACCGAGGCAAGGCCGGTAAATGCAAGGATCACCAGCGGCAGCACCGCGATCGCCAGAACGGCCAGTTTCACTTCGCGCGCCTCGATCTTCTTGCCGACATATTCGGGGCTGCGGCCGACCATCAGCCCCGCGACGAACACCGCGAGGATGCAATAGATCAGGAAGCCGTACAGCCCCGATCCCACTCCGCCGAAGACGATCTCGCCCAACTGGATGTTGAACAGCGGGATCGCTCCGCCCAGCGCGGTGAAACTGTCGTGCATCGCATTGACCGCGCCGCACGAAGCATCGGTGGTGACTACCGCGAACAGCGCGGAGGCGGCCGCGCCGAAGCGCACTTCCTTGCCCTCCATGTTGACGCCGCCCACGCCCATTGCGTGCAGATTGGGGTTGCCCGCGCTCTCGGCCCAATAGGCCAGCCCCGCGCCTGCGAAGAACAGCACGAACATCGCAGCGAAGATCGCCCAGCCCTGCCGACGATCCCCCACCGCGCGCCCGAACATGTGCGCCAGCCCCGCGCCCAGCGCGAAGATCGAGAGCATCTGGAGGAGGTTGGTCAACGCGCTCGGGTTCTCGAACGGGTGGGCGGAGTTCGCGTTGAAGAAGCCGCCACCGTTGGTGCCCAGCATCTTGATCGCCTCCTGACTCGCGACCGGCCCCAAACCGATCGTCTGCTTCACCCCTTCGAGCGTGGTCGCCACCACCGATTGATCGAGCGTCTGCGGCACGCCGAGCGCGACCAGCACCAGAGCGTAGACGATGCAGGCGGGCAGCAACAAATACAGCACGATCCGCGTCAGGTCCGCCCAGAAATTGCCGATGCCCGACGCCTGCTTGCGCGCAAAGCCGCGCACCACCGCGAACGCGATCGCAATCCCGGTCGCCGCCGAGAGGAAGTTGTGGACCGCCAGCCCCACCATCTGGGTGAAGTTGCTCATCGTCGATTCGGGTGTGTAGCTCTGCCAGTTGGTGTTGGTGACGAAACTGATCGCGGTATTCATCGCCAGATGCGGATCGACCGCCTTCAGCCCCTCCGGATTGATTGGCAACGCACCCTGCACGCGCTGGATCGCGTAGGTGAGCAGCACGCCCGCAAAGCTGAACACCAGCACATGCACCGCGTAACGCCGCCAGCCCATATCTTCGTCGGGCCGCACGCCTGCGGCCGCATAAAAGCCGCGCTCGATCCAGCCGAGCGGTGCGTGGAAGACGATGCGGCGCCCTTCATAAAGGGCGAACAGCCACGCTCCGAACGGCCGCGCCATGGCGATCACGAGCGCAGCGAAGACGAGGATCAGCAACCAGCCGTTGACAGTCATGCGCGGGCCCTTTGCGCCTAGAACCGCTCGGGGCGGGCGAGGACGAAGACGAGGTAGAGGAGCAGGCCCAGAAGCGTTGCCGCGCCGAGCCACAGGTCGAGCGTCATTGCATCTACACCTTGTCTGCGAGCGAGGTGTAAAGCAGGGCAAGCAGCATAAGCCCTGCGAGCACGCCTATCCAGATCAGATCCTGCATCGCGTCGCCTTCTTGCGAGGCCGACATGGCCCGCGTATGCGTCGACCTAAGCGGTCGGATTATGTGCCGCCATGCGAAAGCGCGCGCGCGGACATAAGCAAAGCGTAAAGGCAGGGCCGCGTGGCGCGCCGGAAAGCAGGCTGCGCGCACCACCACCTGCGCAATTGTGCCGAACACCGCCTCTCGCGTTGCGCTGACCAGCCCGGTCAGGCTTACCCGGTCCACGAAGCGCAGGAGGGCGCGCGCGCGATCACGGTAATATGGACCAGAATTGCTTTGCCGATCCGATCGGGATCGTGCGTGCGCGGCCGGTCTTGCCGTGACCCCGGGCGACCGATAGCCGTGAGGCCGACCGATGGACGGGAGAGCAGCTTGAACTATTTTTGGCGAACAACGATCCTGCTCGCACTGACAACATCGGGCATCGGTGCAAGCGCCCGCCCCGCTCCCGCAGAGGCCGCCCGCTGGCAGCGCGAGGCCGCCACCGTCACGATCGCGCGCGACCAGTGGGGCATTGCGCACGTCCATGGCCGCACCGACGCGAACGCGGTGTTCGGCGCAGTCTACGCGCAGGCAGAGGACGATTTCCCGCGTATCGAAGCCAACTACCTCACCGCGCTCGGCCGCACGGCCGAGGTGGAGGGCGAAGGCGCGATCTGGGCGGATCTGCGCCAGCACATGTTCGTCGATCCCGCCGATCTGCGCGCCAAATACGCGGCTTCCCCCGTATGGCTAGGCGCGCTAATGAATGCGTGGGCGGACGGGCTCAACTTCTATCTCGCCACCCACCCCGCCGTGCACCCCCGCCTGATCGCGCATTTCGAGCCGTGGATGGCGCTGAGCTTCACCGAGGGCAGCATCGGCGGCGATATCGAGCGGATCTCCTTGGCCGATCTCGCCGCCTTCTACGGCGGCAAGGCCGCGCCCGATCTGCCCGACAGCGGCGACGGCAACGGCCCCGGCGAAACCGAACCGACCGGCTCGAACGGCTTCGCCATCGCACCCTCCCACACCGCTTCGGGCCATGCGCTGCTGCTCATCAACCCGCACACCAGCTTCTTCTTCCGCTCCGAATTGCAGATGACGAGCGATGCGGGGCTGAACGCCTATGGCGCGACCACTTGGGGGCAGTTTTTCATCTACCAGGGCTTCAACGACCACGCGGGCTGGATGCACACATCGAGCAGCGTCGATTCGGTGGACGAATTCGCCGAGACGCTCGCGCCCGGCGGCCGCGCCTACCGCTACGGCACTGCGCTGCGCCCGCTGCAACGCACCGTCGTCACGCTGGCCTACCGTGCCGCCGACGGTCGGCGCGCCACGCGCACGTTCACCGTCTTCAAGACGCACCACGGCCCCGTGATCCGCCGCGAGGGCGCGAAATGGATCGCGATCGCGCTGATGAACCGCCCCGTCGCCGCGCTCGAACAATCGTGGTTGCGCACGCGCGCGCATGACTATGCAGGGTTTATCAAGATCGCGGGCCTTCAGGCCAATTCGTCGAACAACACGATCTTCGCCGACGACAAGGGCGAGATTGCCTATCTCCACCCGCAGTTCGTGCCGCGCCGCGACGATCGTTTCGATTACACCCGGCCCGTGGACGGCAGCGATCCCGCGACCGACTGGAAGGGCCTGCACAGCCTCGCCGAACTGCCCCAGGCAGTGCGCCCCGCCAACGGCTGGGTGATGAACACCAACAACTGGCCTTGGGTCGCGGCGGGCGCGGACAGCCCGCGCGCCGCCGCCTTCCCGCGCTACATGGACCTGTTTGGCGAGAATGCGCGCGGGCTGCACGCGGCAAAGGTGCTGAACGCGCGCCGCGATTTCACGCCCGAGACGCTGATCGCCGCCGCCTACGATCCCGCGCTCCCCACCTTCGATATCCTGCTGCCGCCGTTGTTCGCCGCTTTCGATGCGCTCCCCGCGAATGATCCCGCGCACGCGAAGCTCGCCGCGCAGATCGCGCTGCTGCGCGGCTGGGACCGGCGCTGGGCGCTCGATTCAACCGCCACCTCGCTCGCGGTCTTCTGGGGCGAGGGTCTGCGCGACTCGATCCGCTACGACGGCCCCGCCCAGGCGCTTTCGGTCATCGGCAAAATCGCGGATGAGACCACTCCCGCCCAGAAACTCGCCGCACTCGCCGCCGCGTCGGCCCGCTTGCAAGCCGATTTCGGGGACTGGCGCACGCCGTGGAGCGCGATCAACCGCTTCCAGCGCCGCACCGGCGATATCGTCCAGCGTTTCGACGATGCCGCGCGCAGCATCCCCGTGGCCTTCACCTCGGCGCAGTGGGGATCGCTCGCCTCCTTCGGCGCGCATCGGTATCCGGGCACGAAGCGCTACTATGGCACCAGCGGCAACAGCTTCGTCGCCGTGGTGGAGTTCGGCCCGCGCGTGCGCGCGTGGGCGGTCAGCGCGGGCGGCGAAAGCGGCGATCCCGCCTCGCCCCACTTCGCCGACCAGGCCGAACGCTATGCCACCGGCGCGCTGCGGCCGGTGCAGTTCCTGCGTGCGGGGGAGATCGACCGCGCAGCGGGCGCGCACCATCCGGGGTAGCAGCGGCCGTCCTCCCGCGTTTGCAACGCCCAGCGTCTGACAGGGCCCGCCTGCAGCCCACGGATCGTCATCCCGGCCTTGAGCCGGGACCCACTTGCCTCCGTGCCGCCCGAACTGAACGGAGAAGAAGGTGGGTCCCGGGTCAAGCCCGGGATGACGATATCTGTTCCAACCTAGGTGAGCCGGACACTTGCCCCGCACTTCGGAGCCGCAGCCCGAACAATCCGCCCCGTTCCTTGGAGGACTGTTCCGCGCCGTCTCGACCCCGCCCGCACCCGTTTGCGGGCCGCCGCACGCGCATCGGCCATTTCGCTGCACCCGGATCCCGGACGCAAAATCCACTGCAATACCAACCACTTGGCCGCCCCGCGCGCCGCGCGGCGGACTTGCTCCCGATTATTGACTTGCAGAGTCGAGGGGGGGGGGGGGTAGCGTCACAGGGATCGCCCGCGCGGTGCGACGCGGCATGGATTCCGGCACTCGGTCGGGAAGGTTCTTCCAAGGGAGGCATATGATGCGCTTCGACAGAGGTCTTGTCGACGCAGCCATTGCGGGGGCGGCGATCCTCGCGGTGCCTGCATTCGCTACCCCCCAACATGGGTGGAACATCAAGCTCTACTCGGGGTTCGCAAGCTATTACGACGAGATTAAAGCATTCAGCAATCTGCCCGAAAACCCGAATAACAACTATACGATCACAAGAGTTACCGGTACCTTCAAGGGCGGCGCTGTTACCCTGAGCGATTACGGGTTTCCGGATCAATTGATGTTCGCTGACAATGCGATCGACGCGCACGGGCTATCCGTTGCCACCGCACAGGAAAAACTGAATTTCTTTTACGCTCCTCGTCGGATCAAGTCCTCCTATTGGGGATATCACTTGTATTCAGCTCAGCCCAATCCTGTATTTGGAGGAATACGCGGCGAATTCCCAATAGTTGTAATCACACCCCTATCCTTACCCGTCCCCGAACCGACCGCGCTCGCACTGTTCGGCCTCGGCGCGGGCTTGCTCGCGGTGGCGCGGCGGCGGGGGTAGGTCGCTGCCGGTCCTCCCAACACCGGGGAGGCGCACCCTCCACTGCGCCCGTCCTACCCCAAATCGTAAGGCGGCATCGGGATCGCCTGCTGCGCCTCGCGCAGCGCCGCCTGCCAGCGCGCGCCCAGTTCCTCATAATAGGGATCGCGCTCCTCGATCCGCACCTGCCTTGGCGCAGACGCCCCCGCACGCATCACCAGCGCGTCGATCGGCGGCCCCACCGCCACGTTCGAACACATCGTCGAATGCATCGACAGCAACCCGATCTTCAGCGCCTCTTCGAGCGACGTATCGTGCGCGAGCAGCCGGTCGAGGATCGGCTTGCCATATTTGGTCTCGCCGATTTGCAGGAACGGCGTATCGGTCCCGCACTCGATAAAATTGCCCTCGCCATAGATCAGGAACAATTGCGGCTTGCCCCCCCGCCAGCGCGCCGCCCAACAGCAACGTCGACCCCGTCTCCACCTCGGTCCCCGCCACCACTGCATCCACAGTCGTCTTGCTGTCTTCCAGCGCCTGCCCCACGATCTGCGCCACGCGGAACATGCCCGGCGCATCCGCCAGCCGCGCAGGTTCGGCCTCCTCGCCCACCAATATCGGTCCGCTCAGCAGATGCAGCGCCGCCTGCGTGGTCGATAACGATCCCGCTGACGCAAGCGCGAGCGTTGATCCCCCGGGCCCGTCGAGCAGCCGCAGCTTGCAATAGGTGGACACATTGTCCACCCCCGCGTTGGTGCGTGTATCGGCGAACATGATCAGGCCATCGTCCACCAGCAGGCCGATGCAATAGGTCATGCGTCTCCCATCGATTGCGATTGCGTCATCGATCCCATCGATTGCGACTGCCACTGCGATGCGCGGTCCGCACGCACATGCACATCCATCGTCTCCGTCCCCCCACCCCGCCGCGCACCACGCACGGGCGCCGCATCGAGGTAATCCAGCCCCACCGCCACACGGATATAGTGATCGGTCGTGCCGATGCCGTTCGCCGGATCGAACGCCACCCACCCCAGATCGGCCACCCAAGCCTCCGCCCACGCATGACCCGCAGGCTGATCGACTGCACCGTCCGCGCGCACCAGATGCCCCGACACATATCGCGCGGGCACGCCCATCGCACGCGCAGCCGCGATGAACAGATGCGCGTGATCTTGGCACACCCCCTGCCCCAGCCGCAGCACTTGCGCCGCGGGCGTGGCCGAATCGGTAGCGCCGGGCACGAACGCGATGCGCGCATGGATCAGCCCCATCAGCCGGTGCAGCGCCGCCACCGCATCCGCGCCGGCCGTTTCGCGTGCCAGCGCGGCGATCGTGGGATCGGCCGCGGTCCGTTCGGTCGCGCGCAGGAACACGGTGGGCGGCAACGGCTCGGGCGCGCCGCGCACGATCCCCGCCGCATCCTCCATCTGCACCTCGCCCGTCACGTGCAGCGTCATCGCGTCCGCCGCGCCCCCGGCATAGAACATGTGCGCGCGGTTGCCGAACGCATCGGTGAAAGGCTTCAGCGCACCATCAATGTCGATATCGATCCGCCATTCGTCCGCATGCTGGCTGTGCGTATCCGCCGGGGTCAGCCGCAGCAGTTGCACGATCCCGTGCGCGGGCTGCGCGTAGGTATATCGCGTCCGGTAATCCACCCGCACGCGCATCAGAACAGGAACTGCTCGGCGACCGAGACGCCCAGCGCATTGTTGTCGGCGATGAACGCGGTCAGGAACTCGTGCAGCCCGGCCTGGAACAGGCTGTCGATATGGCAATCGCGCAGCCGCGCCGCCCCCGCGACCGCCATGCGGTTCGCCGGACCCCGGCGGCCACGGCCCTGCGAGAGGTGGTCCAGAAAGCGCACGATCTCGTCATAGCATGCCGCAAGGCTGCGCGGCATCGCGCGGTTGAGGATCAGCAGATCCGCCACCAACCACGGCTTGATCGCATCGCGGTAAACCCAGCGATACGCCGTCAGCGCGGAGACCGTGCGCAGCAGCGTGGTCCACTGGAAATAATCGAGGCTCCCACCGATAGGCTCGGTGCGCGGCAGCAGCAGATGGTATTTCACGTCGAGCAGCCGCGCCGTATTGTCCGCGCGCTCGATCGCGCTGCCCAGCCGGATGAACCAGTAGCTGTCGTCGCGCAGTTGCGTGCGGTGTGCCGCACCATCGAAGGCGAGCATCGCGCTCTTGACCGTCTCCAGCAGTCGCACCAGCGTAGTCCGCCCCTCGAGCGTCGTGCCGAAGCGCTGCACGTCCAGCCACGCGCCGTTGATCGCCTCCCAGCTATCGAGCGTGAGCGCGGTGCGCACCGCGCGCGCATTCTGCCGCGCGCGCTCCAGACAGCAACGGATCGAAGACGGGCTGTGCGGCGAGAGTGTCAGATATTCGCCCACATGCTGCTCGTCCACGGGCGCGCCCGTCGCCTCGAATTGGTCCGCCATTGCCGCGGCTGCGATCGCCGATTCCCACGCATTGGTCGCTCCGCCATAGCTCGATGGCAGTGCCGCCAGCCGCAGCGTCGCATCCACCAGCCGCGAGATGAAGTCCGCGCGCTCGATATGGCGCCCCAGCCAGAACAGGTTGGAAGCATTGCGGCTCAGCATCCGCACGGCCCCTCACGCATCGAGCACCCACGTGTCCTTCGTGCCCCCGCCCTGGCTCGAATTGACCACGAGCGAACCCTCCTGCAACGCCACGCGCGTCAGCCCGCCCGGGATCACCTTCGGCCCGTCGGCCCCCGTCAGCACGAACGGCCGCAGGTCCACGCAGCGCGGTGCCACCCCCTGCGCGGTCATCGTCGGGCAGCTCGATAGCGCCAGCGTCGGCTGCGCGATGAACTTCGCCGGGTCGGCGCGCAGCTTGGCGGCGAACAGCTCGATCTCGGCTTTGGTGGCCTTGGGGCCGATCAGCATCCCGTAACCGCCCGACCCGTCCACTTCCTTCACCACCAGCTCGGGCAGGTTCGCCAGCACATGCGAAAGATGCGCGGGCTCGCGGCACCGCCACGTGGGCACATTGTCCAGCAACGGCTCAGCACCGGTATAGAAGCGCACGATCTCGGGCATAAAGCTGTAGATTGCCTTGTCGTCCGCCACCCCGGTGCCTGGCGCGTTCGCCAGCGCCAGATTGCCCGCGCGATACGCCGCCATCATGCCGGGCACACCCAGCAAAGAGTCGGACCGGAAGGTCAACGGATCGAGATACGCATCGTCCAGCCGCCGGTAGAGCACGTCCACACGGCGAGGCCCCTCGGTCGTGCGCATGAACAGCACATCGTCCCGCACGAACAGGTCCGGCCCCTCGACCAGCTCTACCCCCAGCTTGTCGGCCAAAAAACTATGTTCGTAATAGGCTGAATTGGATTGCCCCGGCGTCAGCACCGCAAGCGTCGGCGCGCCACGCGTGCCCGGCGGTGCGACCGACTGCAATGCCGCAAGCAGCATCTCGGGATAGGTTTCGATGGGCGCGACGCGCACGCGGTGGAACAGCTCAGGCAGCAGCCGCATCATCACGTCACGGTTTTCGAGCATATACGATACGCCCGAAGGCGTGCGCGCATTGTCTTCGAGCACGTAGAACCGGTCCGCATCGGTGCGCACCACGTCGATCCCCGCCACATGCACCCACACGTCGGCGCCCGGCCGCTGTCCGATCATGTCGAGGCAGAACGCCGGGTTGAGCAGGATCAGCTCGTCGGGGATCACACCCGCGCGCAGTATTTCGCGCGCGCCGTAAATATCGGCGAGGAACATGTTGAGCGCGGTCGCGCGCTGGAGCAGCCCGGCTTCCAGCTTCGTCCATTCGTCGCGCGCGATCACCCGCGGCACGATGTCGAACGGGATCAGCCGCTCGGCCGCATCGGGATCACCGTAGACCGCAAAGGTGATGCCGATCCGCCGGAAGAACAGCTCGGCCTGCGCGCGGCGCGCCTCCATCAGTTCGGGAGACGCAGCATTCAGCCATTGCGCAACCCGCGCATAGGGCGCGCGCACCGGCCCGGCGGGTCCGGCCAGCCCGGTCATTTCGTCGAAGGTGGCTCCCATCGCGCACCAGATTGTGCGCTGCGGCGCGACTGCGCAAGCAGATGTTGGCGGACATGAAAAGGGAGGCGCAAGCGTCGCCGCCGCGCCGCCCCTTCAGGTCCGAAGGCTTACTGCGCCTGCAGGTTCACCGCGCTCGCGCGGCCCTGGCGATCGTCCTCGAGGTCGTAGCTGACCTTCTGGCCGTCGTTGAGCGTGCGCAGACCCGCGCGCTCGACCGCGCTGATGTGGACGAACACGTCCTTGTTGCCGCCCTCGGGCGTGATGAAGCCGAAGCCCTTGTCGGGATTGAAGAATTTAACGGTACCGGTCGCCATGGGAAATCTCCTCGGTGGCAAGTTGCAACACCCTCGGACGGTATGCCCGGGGGTCGCCTCGAATCGCGTGATGGAGAAGTGAGGCTGAAGCGCCGCAGTCCGTCGTCAGCAACGTCAGCCACTGGTACATAGTGCGTATGCGGCGCGATTGCGACCCCTTTCCCTCGCTCGCCTTCGGCTCGCATTTCCCTCCCCCCGCCGGGGGAGGGTGGCCGCGCTCCAACGTCTACCCTCCCCCTGACAGGGGGAGGGGGGAGGGCCAGCGCGAAGCGCAGGGAGAGGGAGCGCTCAACCCGTCGCTATCTCTACCCCCGCCGTCCCCACCAGCGCCGCCATCGTATCCACGTCCGCACTGAAATCGCGCCCCAATCGAAGCGAGGCCCACCCACCCCCGCCCAGCGCCACGCGCGCCACGATCTCGGTGCGCCCGCCACGGCGCGCGCGCATTAGCTCCGCCAGCCCGTCCGCCGCCGCGCGCCCGCGCAGCCCAAGTTCCAGCTTAGTTGGCGTCCGCCGCGCCACCTCGGCCAGCGGCCGCAGCGACCGCACTGCCACGCGCGGCGCATCCTCCCCCTCACGCCACAGCAGTTCGGCGGAAATGAGCACCGGCTGGCCCTCAACGCACAACCGCTCGGCATCCTTCTGCGGCCCCTCGTCGAAGCACGATGCGCTGTAGCCGCCACCCAGATCGGTCAGATCGAGCATCAGGAAACGTTTGCCCGAGGGCGGCGTGCGCCAGCGGCAGCCCTCGATCAGCCCCGCGAGGGTCGCGCCCGAACGCCCTCCGCCCGGCGGTCCCCCGGCGGCGGCCACATCCATATACGGCCGCGCGCGCTCGGCAATCAGCACGGACTTGTAGGCATCCAGCGGGTGGCCCGAAAGAAAGAACCCGCACGCCTCGCGCTCGGCCGCCATCGCCTGCGCCACGGTCCACTTCGCGGACGCAGCCGACAACAGCTCCACCCCGCCGCCCCCGCTGCCGCCGCCGAAGAGCCCGTGCTGCCCCACCGTGCGCGCCTCATGCGCCGAACCGGCGGCCGCGAGGATCGCGTCCGCCAGCCCGTGCGCGGCGGCACGGTTGGGCTCAACGCAATCGAACGCTCCGGCGGCAGCCAACGATTCCACCATCCGCTTGTTGAGCAACGTCGGTTCGATCCGCGCGGCAAAGTCCGAGAGCGAGGCGAACGGCGCCGCCGCGACCACCGCCTCCATCGCGCGCTCACCCACCCCCTTCAGGCCCGCCAGCCCATAGCGCACCGCGCCCGCCTCCACCGTAAACCCCGCCTGGCTGCGGTTCACGCACGGTGGAGCCACGCGCACGCCCAGCCGCCGCGCATCCTCGGTGAAGATCGCCAGTTTGTCGGTCAGATGCCTGTCGAACGCCATCGATGCGGCGTAGAACTCCACGGGATGATGCGCTTTCAGCCACGCGGTCTGATAGCTGATAGTTGCGTAAGAGGCGGCATGCGATTTGTTAAAGCCATAGCCTGCGAACTTGGCCATCAAATCGAAAATGGTTTCCGCCTGCCGCGAAGAAACGCCCCTTTCGATAGCACCATTGGTAAAGCGCGCCCGCTGTGCGTCCATCTCGGCTTTTATTTTTTTGCCCATCGCCTTGCGAAGCAAATCGGCCTCGCCGAGCGAATAGCCCGCAAGGCGCTGAGCGGCGAGCAGAACATGCTCCTGATAAACGAAAATGCCGTAAGTTTCAGCGAGCAACTCTTCCAGCGCCGGGTGTGGCAGATCCACCTTCTCGCGCCCATGTTTGCGCGCGGCGAAACTCGGGATGTTGTCCATCGGACCAGGACGATATAGCGCGCCGAGCGCGATGATGTCTCCAAACCTGTCGGGTTTCACTTGGCCGAGAGCGCGGCGCATACCCTCGGATTCGAATTGGAATACGCCAACCGTGTCGCCGCGAGTGAGCAGATCATACACGGCTGGATCATCCAACGGCAGCGCGAGCCAATCGATCTCGACACCTTTGGCCGCAAGCAGCACCCGCGCGCGCTCGAGCACAGAAAGGGTCTTCAGGCCGAGGAAGTCGAACTTCACCAGCCCCGCCTTCTCCACCCACTTCATATCGAACTGGGTGACGGGCAGATCGGAGCGCGGGTCGCGATACATCGGCACCAGTTCGCAGAGCGGCCGGTCGCCGATCACCACCCCCGCCGCGTGCGTGGAGGCGTGACGCGGCAGTCCTTCGAGCTGCAATCCTATCTCGAACAGCTTCGCCACATTGGCATCGCGGTCGCGCTCCGCCGCCAGCTCGGGCACGCCCTCCAGCGCGCGCGCCAGCGTCCACGGGTCGGTCGGATGGTTGGGGATCAGCTTTGAGAGCCGGTCCATCTGCCCATAGGGCATCTGCAACACGCGCCCCACATCCTTCACCACCGCGCGCGCCTTCAGCGTCCCGAAGGTAATGATCTGCGCCACGCGGTCATGGCCGTAGCGATCCGCCACGTATCGGATCACCTCCTCCCGCCTGGTTTCGCAGAAATCGATGTCGAAATCCGGCATCGATACACGCTCGGGATTGAGGAACCGCTCGAACAGCAGACCGTGGGCAAGGGGGTCCAGATCGGTGATCCCCAGCGCCCACGCCACCACCGATCCCGCGCCCGATCCGCGCCCCGGTCCCACCGGTATCCCCTGCCGCTTCGCCCAGCCGATAAAGTCCGCGACGATCAGGAAATAGCCGCCGAAGCCCATCGTCCCGATGACACTCAATTCGTAGTCGAGCCGCGCATCGTAAACGTGTCGCTCGGCCACCGGCGTGCAGGCTGCGAGCCGCCGCGCAAGGCCATCGGTCGCCTGCGCACGCAAATCCCCCTCCAGCGTCGGCAGGATCGGCGCACGCGCAGGTGCCGCCACCGCGCAACGCTGCGCCACCACCAGCGTATTGGCCACCGCCTCGGGCAGGTCCGCGAACAGCTCCGCCATCGCCGCGCCCGGCTTCATCCACGCGCGAGGATCGGACCGCGCCCGCTCCGTGCTCTGCACATAGGCGCTCTGTGCGATGCACATCAGCGCATCGTGCGCGCCGTGCCCGCCCGGATCGGCGAAGCGCACCGGATTGGTCGCCACCAGCGGCAGCCCGCGCGCCATCGCCAGCGCGATCAGCCCCGCCTCGGCCGCTTCCTGCACCGGATCCCCCATGCGGCTGAGCTCGATATACAGCCGCCCCGGGAACAGCCTCTCCAGCTGGTCCGCGAGCACCGCCGCCGCGCTCGACTGCTCGCCCGCCAGCGCCCTGGTCAGCGCACCGTCCGGCCCGGCGGTGAGCGCGATCAGCCCGTCGGTACGGGCGTGGAGATCGGTCCAGGCAAGGCGGGGCGCGCCGACTCCGTCGGCAGCGAGATGCGCCCGGCTGACCAGCCATACGAGGTTCGCATAGCCCGCCTCGTCCTGCGCCAGCAGCACGAGCGCGCCGTCCTCCACGGTAAGCGTCGCACCCAGGATCGGCTGCACACCCTTGTCGAACGCCGCCTCGCCGAACTCCATCGCCGCGAACAGCGCGTCGGTATCGGTCAGCGCCACCGCAGGCTGGCCGAGCGCGCGGGCGAGCGCGGGAATCGATTTCGGCCGCAACGTGCTCGCCAGAATCGAATAGGCGGAATGGACGCGCAAATGGACAAAGGCGGAGCGACTCATTGCTGCGATGTGCGCGCCTGTCGCCGAACGCGAAACCCCGTCCGCACCCAAAGCTGTGGACAATCCGCCCTCACCCCACCCTCACGCCGCCTTCGCCGATGCCTCCACGATCGCCACCACCATCGCACGGTTGAACGCGCGGTCCCCCTCGGGCAGCGCGTCCCACGCCACCAGCCCCGGGTGCAACCGCCGCGCATTGTCGCGCACCGCGCCGTGCTGCCAGCCGCACAGCCGCCGCTCGGTCGCCCAACGCGCATGTTCGAGCGCCGCCAGCCGCTCCACCAGTTCGGGCCGCGCGCCCAGTTCGGGAATTGGCGGCGGCGCGC
>Ga0123339_10001771_pt1 | contig 14796 bp, 12 predicted proteins | sample lystaG_FD_89956 | JGI IMG/M metagenome (GOLD analysis project Ga0123339, IMG submission 89956) | Glacier valley bacterial and archeal communities from Borup Fiord, Nunavut, Canada, to study Microbial Dark Matter (Phase II) -... | ecosystem: Environmental > Aquatic > Freshwater > Ice > Glacier ... | reverse complement strand
GGGGGCGGTCGGTGGTGGGCTGCGGGCTGCCGTCCGCAATCGGGGCGGCATGGGCAGCCTGCGCCACCTGGCCGCCCCGCTTGACGCAACAGTGTCTGTTCTTGTTGAAGTTGGAAACGAGCTAGTACCAAACCTGTGGACATACGAGCTTCAGTTTGACGGTGCTGACGATCCTATTGTTGTCCGTGAAAGCCTCAGACAGCGCGAAGGTGAGGACTACTGGCGCAGTCTGCATTCTATAGTCGAAGAAGGTCGACTATTGTACTACTTGGCGGGTCGGAACGCCAGCCTCTTTACCGCTGTTGCATCTAAAGATGTAGCGGCTGAGGCAGGCAGAGGCTCACGGCTTGTGACCCGCAGGCCTCTGGTCAGAACCTATTTTGAAGATGGTTCTGCCGAGTTGATAGCAGCTGATCTGGTTGACTTGTTCGACTCCATCCGCTACGTTAACATCAATCCTCAGATCATCCGCAACCCCGGCAGCAATTCGGCTGGCAGCAACGGTGCTTACGGTGGAGCTTTGTTGGAGAGTATCAACACTGATGCAGAGAGAGATGCTGGGCGTAAACTGGCAATAATTGCTGACATTCTAAGCAAGATTGTGCCTGAGATAGCCGACCTGAAGGCAGTGAGGGGCAGCTACAATGTGCCTCACCTCTATGCTATCCACAAAGATGCGCGGCTAGGTAGCCAGCCCCTAACCGAAGCCGCACTGTCTGACGGCACGCTGCGGCTGATCGGGATGCTTTGGTCACTGCTGGATGGTGACGGGCCGCTGTTGTTGGAGGAGCCGGAGCAATCGTTGCACGCGGGGTTGGTACAATATATACCGCTGCTGCTAAGTGGTGCAATGTTGGCTACTGATCGCCAAATCATGGTCAGCACCCACTCGACGGAGTTGCTGGACAGCGAGGGCATTGAGGCTGAGCAAGTGCTGATGCTGCAAGCGGAAGATGGTGCCAGCACGATCAGTCAAGCTGCCTCGATAGAAGATGCCGCCGCGTTGCTGGCTGGAGGGGAGCATATGTCCAACCTCGTGCTAGGTCTGACTGAGCCACCAGAAGCTGATCTACTTGCGACCTATGCCACCGTCGGTCGCTATGGTAGGGTGCAGACAAATGGCGTACACGACAGCAAGCAAGGTGCTGAGGAAGGTCAGCAGCAATGACCCGACAGATACCCTATGTGGTTGAAGGCTTCGTGGACGTGACGGTTGTCCGCAAGATGTACCAAGCGGTGGGGCTGCTGGTGAGCAAACACCGACCCTCGTTGAGGGCTGGCGGTCAGAGCCAGGTTATCGACCACGTGCAACAGCACCTTGCCATCAAGCCTGGTAAACAGTTGGTTGCTTTTGTAGACCTTGACGACATTACGACCAAAGGCAAGTACAAATGCGCCAGGGAGCCACGGGAGCGTAATGGCTTGGTTGGCATTGATCGCCAGGTGTGCTTCAGGGTGGCAGTGCGCGAGGCCGAAGCCTGGTTGCTGGCCGACCGTGACAAAATCATGGAGTTTCTGGCAGTTGATGACAACGCTGCATACAGGCGGATCGTTGGCTCAAGTCCCGACGACATACCAGACCCGAAACTGGCTCTCTGCCAACTAGCAGCCTTGTCCAGCAACCCCAATGTTGTGAGCGATGTTCGGCTCACGCCAAGTGGCAGCGAGGCTATGGGCTACCGCTTGGCAATGCTAGAGTATGCACGATCATACTGGCGGCCCAAGATAGCCACCGCCAACTCCCGCAGCCTGCGTTGTGCCGTCCGCCGCCTTGAGCAGCTACGCGACGAAGGGGAGATCGGGATAGATCTATGCCAGTAGACGAACAAACAAGCCTCCGCCTAACCACCGCCCTCTTGCAGCAGGGGATCGAGGATGGCCTGCACCTAGGCGCGCAACTTTACGTCTCGCGCCACAGCGAAGCAGTAGCCGACCTTGCTATTGGCGAGGCTCGGATTGGTGTGCCGATGACGACCGATACTCTCAACCTCTGGTTCTCGGCGACGAAGGCAGTGACGGCAGTAGCAGTGGCCCAGGTTTGGGGGCGTGGGGGCTTCGCGCTTGACGACTTGGTGATGAAGTACATCCCAGAGTTTGGGCAGGGCGGCAAGGAGGCAATCACCATCCGCCACATCCTGACCCACACTGGCGGCTTCCGCTTCTACAAGCACGTAGAGTTTGAGACCGACTGGACGACCACGATTGCGGCTGTCTGTGCCGCTTCGTTGGAGCGCGGCTGGCTGCCCGGTCGCAAGGCTGGCTACCATCAGGGGTCTAGCTGGTACATCCTCGGCGAGATGGTGCGGCGGCTGGACGGTCGCCCCTTCGACCAGTACGTGCGCGAGGAAATCTTCCTGCCTCTCGGCATGACCGACTGCTGGATCGGGATGCCGCCTGCCCAGTACCAGGCTTACGGCGAACGGATTGGTTACCTTTACCGCACCGAGGAGGGAGGAGCCGAGCGGGGCGAGTTCTGGAACAGCGAGCGTGAGTGCGCCAGCGTGCGACCAGGCGGCAACGGCCACGGCCCGATGCGCCAGTTCGTGCGCCTCTACGAAGCCTTGCTGGGCGGTGGCGAACTTGGCGGTAAGCACATCCTCAAGCCAGTGACGGTGGCCGCGATCACCGCTCGCCACCGCACGGGGATGTACGATGTCAGCTTCAAGCACGTGCTAGACTACGGTCTGGGCCTGATCCTCGACTCGAAGATGTATGGGCTGGAGACGGTGCCGTACAACTATGGGCGGCACTGCTCGCCACGCACCTTTGGTCACAGCGGCTACCAGTCATCCGCCGCCTTCGCTGACCCAGAGTTCGGCCTGGCAGTCGCCCTCTACTGCAACGGGCTGCCCGGCGACGAGTGGCACAACCGCCGCTTCCGCGATCTCCTGTCGGCGGTGTATGAGGACTTGGGCTTGGCATGGGAATGAACTACCAGCTACTAGAACTGATGCACCTGCAAGCCGCAGCCCTCTACAGCCACGATGCGGAGGGGCGATTGTTGCGCGTCAACGAGCCTGACCCTAACCAGCCAGCCCCGCGCTTCTTCCTGGCCCGCAGCGCACACGGCAACCTTTGGCGAACCCGCTACGACCTGCCGCCGGAGCTTGCCGCTGAACTGGCGCGACTGGCAGCCAGCGAACCCGTTGTTGCCGACTTGCCGCCATTCCCGCTGCATCAAGGCGGATATGTAGCTCTGCTTGAGCAATACGCGCCCGTCACCCGCATCTACGCTGGCCCTGCCTACTGGCTGCCGGAGCTTGCGCCCAGCAGCCGCACCGTAACGATCACGCCGCAGAACGAGGAAGCCTTGTTGCGGACGCACATCGCCGAGATGATCGGCCAGCCGTCCGAGCATGCGCCGATTGTGGTTGTGGTCGAGGATGGCGTAGCAGTGGCGGGTTGCGTCACTGCCCGCACCACCGACAAGGTAGCTGAGGCCGGGGTGCTTACGGTCAAGTCCTACCGGGGGCGTGGTTATGCTGCCGAAGTGGTGCGCGGCTGGGCGGCGCAGGTGCGGGCCAGCAGACGGCTGCCGCTCTACAGCACTTGGTGGGAGAACACGGCCTCGCAGCGGGTGGCAGCGAAGCTGGGGGCGGTGCAGTACGGGGTGTGGTTTAGTTTGACATGAAGAAGGGGCGCGACCGTCACGAGCCACGCCCCACGTCTTTAGGCCGGGGCGGACAAGTCCAGCCCCTACGATTACTCTGCCGCTGCTTGCTTCTTGACATCCTCCTCCACCAGCAGGCGGCGCAGGAACTTGCCAATCAGCGTCTTGGGCAGAGACGGGCGGAACTCGACCAGGTGCGGCACCTTGTAGCGCGCCAGCGAAGCACGGCAGAAGCTGATCACGGCATCCTCGCTTAGTGTCTCACCATCCTTCAGCACGAGGTAGGCCTTGACTGTCTCGCCCCGATAGCGGTCGGGTACACCGACTACCACCGCCTCCTTCACCTGCGGCATCTGGTATAGCACCTCCTCTATCTCGCGGGGGTAGATGTTATAGCCACTGGCAATGATCAGGTCTTTCTTACGGTCACGAATGTAGAAGTAACCATCTTCATCCTGCACCGCCATGTCCCCAGTGTAAAGCCACTCGCCGTCGGCACTAAATACCTGAGCGTTCTCCTCCGCTCGCTGCCAGTAGCCCGCCATCACCTGTGGGCCACGGATCGCCAGTTCACCGATCTCGCCCAGAGGTTGCTCTGCCCTGCTCACCATGTCCACTACCTTCGCCTCGGTGCTGGGGTAGGGGATACCAATGCTGCCTGCCTTGCGCTGGCCCCAGATCGGGTTGGAGTGCGTGACGGGGCTGGCCTCGGTCAGGCCGTAGCCCTCGACCAGCCGTCCGCCCGTCAGCCGCTCGAACTCCTCGGCCACCTCGATGGGCAGCGCAGCCCCACCGCTGAGGCAGGCGCGGATGGAGGAGAGCTTGCGCTTGCCAATCTCTGGGAAGTTGTTGATCGCGATGTACATCGTCGGCACGCCACAGAAGACAGTCGGCTTGAGCTTCTCAATCGTCTCCACCACGTCAGCGGGAACGAAGCGAGGCATCAGCACCATCGTCGCTCCACATTCGACCGCGTGGGTCATCACCACGGTCAGGCCGTAGACGTGGAAGAAGGGCATCACCGCCATGAAGATTTCGTGCGGCAGGCGGTCGCTCAACCAAGAGTGTACCTGCACAGTGTTGGCAACCAGGTTGCGGTGCAACAACATCGCCCCCTTCGAGGTGCCAGTAGTACCGCCGGTGTATTGCAGCACGGCCAGGTCATCGGGCTGCACGTCAACGTAGGTGGGTATACCCCCCTGCTTGATCGCAGCACAGAATTGATACACATCTTGCGTTTTGCCATAAGGGATTTCGAGCAGCGGATGCTCCTGCCCCTCTCGTGTGCGGCGGTAGAGGACGCGCCCAAGCGCGGGCAGGTAGTCGGCGACCATCTGCTTCTCGTGCAGGGCGTGGACGAAGTAGAGGTTCTGCTTGATCGGCGACAGGTAGTCGCGCACACCTGTGACGATCACGCGCTTGATGCTGGTATGCTCGCGGATCTCGGCCACGCGGGGGTAGAGGATGTCTAGACAGACGACTGTCTCCACCGCTGCGTCCTTGAACTGATGCTCAAGTTCACGGGCAACATAGAGTGGGTTGGTCGGCACCAGCACCGCCCCGATCTTTAGGGTGGCGTAAAAGGCGATCACGTACTGGGGGCAGTTGGGCAGCAGCAGAGCAACCCGCTCACCCTTCCGCACGCCGAGGCGTTGCAGATAGGCGGCGAAGTGGTCGGCCTGCTCGTTCAACTGGCGGTAGGTAAGCTCTGCGCCCAGAAAGTGGGTGGCAATGGTGTAGGGCTGGCGGGCGGCTGTGTCCTCCAGGGTGCGGTGCAGGGGGATCGCAGGGTAGGAGGGTGCGTGGGCCACCCCCTTGTCGTAGAACTTCAGCCACGGATGTTTATTGCGCTGCACGTCTTCGGGGGCAGCGGTGGGGTTGCTAACAGTCGCCATTGACTTTCCCTCCTCTGGTTCAGGAACCGCTAAGCTGCTGAAAGGTAACTTCGTTATGAGCCAGGGTGAACAAGTTTAGCCCTAGCGCGATATGTGTTTACGGTGCAACTGTTCGATAAGTACGCTTGCCAGATCGAGAGGATGGCGCGGGTGGCCGCCTCTGCTGCCAGTGCGCCAAGCTGGCTAACCGCCATTGGGCCGAGGTCGCCCCGCCCCAGGCCGAGAGCGAAGATCGTGTCGCCGTCTAGCAGGGTATGGCAGGGATGGATCACCCGGCTGAGACCGTCGTGGGCCATGCGCGCAATAGCGGTCGCCGCTGCGTTGTTGAGCGGTGCGTTGGTGGCTACCACGCCAATCGTGGTGTTCAATTGCGCGGGCTGGCTGCTAGTTGGCGGCTCGCTGAGGCTGGCCGCCGTTAGCTGGTTGATCGCCGGGCGTAGCAGGGGCATGGTGGCAAGCGCAGCTACAGTGTCTACCACAGTGCCGTCGTCGCTGGTCGCGCCCGCGATGATCCGTCCCGCCCGGTCGCGGATATCGCCAAAAGCATTGACGACGATCAAGGCAGCCACGATGGTGCCGTCGCTGAGATGGATACTGGCAGTGCCGATCCCCCCCTTCGCCGCCCGCGTCGGGCCGAGCAGCTTGCCAACCGTCGCTCCACTACCAGCCCCCACGCTACCAACAGGGCAATCAACGTCACTAGCTGCGAGACAGGCAGCGTAGGCATCGTCGGGACTGGGCCAGACTGCTTGCTTGTAGGCGAGGTCATAGATCACCGCTGCTGGCACAATTGGCACACGCAGGGCTGGCGGCGTGCCAGCTGCACCATAACCCACCTGCCGCTCAGCCAGATAGCGCATCACCCCTTGCGCTGCCCCCAAGCCAAAAGCCGAGCCGCCAGTGAGCAGGATAGCGTGGGCGATGTCCACCAAGTTGCCGGGGCGCAGCACCTCTGTCTCCCGCGTGCCAGGCGCACCACCGCGCACGTCCACCCCGGCCACGGCACCCGTCTCGCAGAGGATGACAGTGCAGCCAGTGCCACGCTCTGCATCGGTGTAGTGGCCGACCTTCAGGCCGGGGATGTCGGTGATAGCATTAGCCATAGTTTAGCCTTTAGTTCTTAGTCGCTGGCGTAGAGCTTCTTCAGCCGCGCAGTCAGGGCAGGCAGCACGGTGGCCGCGTCGCCAACGATTGCATAGTCAGCTAGCTGGAAGATCGGGGCGCGGGGGTCGCTATTGATCGCCACGATAGTTGCGCCCTCAGCGATGCCCATCAGGTGTTCGGGCGTACCACTGATGCCGACCGCGATGTAGAGGTCTGGGCGTACGGTCTGGCCGAGCATCCCGATCTGCTGCTCCCGCGTAGCCCAACCCGCCGCCACCGCCGACTTGCTAGCCCCCACCACACCGCCGAGGGTAGCAGCCAGTTCCTTGAGCGCAGCAAAGCCAGCCGCACCTGCGCCGTAGCCACCTGCCACGATCACCTTAGCTCGCAGCATCTCCTGCTGCAAGGGGGAGTGTTCGCGCCTGACCACCTTGAGCAATTCTCCCGTAGCAGCGTAGTCGAAGCGGGCCACCTTGCCAGTCGCGGGGCGGTTGAGGCTAGGGGTGGCAATGTCAGGCCGCAGGGTGAAGATCGCAGGCTTGCCATTTGCTTGCCAGGTTGCCAGGCCCGCGCCAGCGTAGATCGGCTGCACGGCCTGCACCTGCTGGCTGCCATAATCCACGCTCAAGCTCTGTGCGCCGACGACCAGGCCAGCCCCTAGCCTGCCCGCCACCTGCCCAGCCAGGCTGTCGCCGCGTTCGCCGCTGGCAAAGAGGATCACTGCCACACTCCCCTGCTGGGCAAGGGCGGCCAGAGCAGCGGCTGCATCGTCGAGCAGGCCGCTGGTTGCCACGTCCACGAGCCAGACCTGGGTCGCGCCCACCTTCAGCAGTTCGTCCGCCGCCGCATCGTCGCCGCCGAGCAAGGCCGCCACCACGTTCGCGCCGAGGTAGGGGGCAATGCTCTGCGCCGCCCCCAACAGCGACTTGGCGGCGGCTAGCTGCCCAGCGGAGACGACCACCAGCACACTACCACCACTGCTAGCATTCGGCTCGTCACTCATGCTCCAATCGTCTGATTTCCAGAAATCGTCCATCAGATCAGGCTCCTTGTCCGCAGCGACTCGACCAGCACTGCTACGCTCTCCGCTGCTGGGTCGGTCAGCAACTCGCGGCCATCGCGCCTGGGGGCTGGCCCGATCTGGCTGAGGGTTAGCTTGCCTTCGCCAGCCACCGCCTGCCGCTCAACCTCACCGCCGTGGTAAGCATTGAGGATACCGCCGAACCAGGGTAGCTCGTGGGCAGCGGGGGCAGGATTGCTCACCCCCAACACTACTTGCGTCCCGGCTGGCACAGCGTAGGTCAGCAGTTCGTCACCCTCGCGGGCCGTTACCTCCAGATCGCCAGCCTGCACCAGGCTCTCTACCCCGCCGATGTAGGCACGACCAAGCATCCCCGCCAGCAGCGCGCCGGTGGGAGCGAAGCTACCGCGTGCCAGAGCGTAGCTGCCAGCAGCGCAGATGATCAAGTCGCTCTCCACCTGCTCAAGCGCACCCTTGACCGCATCAGCGCGAGCGGCATAGTCGGTGGCCCCACGTTGGTCGCTCGCGGCGATCAGGATTGCCCGCTGCGCTCCATAGGCCAGGGCTTCGCGGAGGGCATCCTCTGCTGCTGCCAGTTCGCCAGTCGCCAGCACTGTCACCTCGTCGCTGACCGCCAGGGCCAGGTAGAGGGCGGCGCGGCTGGCAGGGCCGAGCATGGCAGCTTCGCCGAAGTCCAGCTTACCAGCAGTAACGCTGACCCGCTCCGCAGGCACAGCATTGACCACTACAACTATCTTCATACCTTCAAGCCCACCTTCTTGAAGATTTCGCCCGCGATCACAGTGCGCTGAATCTCATTCGTTCCCTCGAAGATGCGGCTGATTCGCTCGTCGCGCATCCCGCGCTCGATGTTGCCGCCGACCATCACCCCGTCCTGGCCCATCACCTGCTGCACGCGCTCGATTGCCCGTGCGCCGACTTCGGAGCCGAACATCTTGACGATAGCCGACTCCTGCGAAAACTTCTGGCCGCTGTCAGCCATGTGCGCGCAATGATAAACCATTTGGCGCAGGGCGTACACGTCGGCGGAGATGTCAGCGACCACCCACTGCACGTACTGCTGATAGGCAAGGGGGGTGAGTTGGCCGCGGTCGCAGACGAACTTGCGCTTTGCGTAGGCCACGCAAGCCTCCAATGCCGCCTCTGCCCCACCGAGGCTGCCTGCACCCAGGCCGAGCCGTCCGCCATCTAGCGTCTTCATCGCAGTAATGAAGCCGAGGCCGACTTTGCCCAGTACATTGGCTTTCGGCACCCGGCAATCCTGCATCACGATCTCAGCAGTGCCGCTACCGCGAATACCCATCTTGTCGTACAGCTTGCCGACGCTGAAGCCCTCAAACGAGGGTTCGACCAGGAAGGCGGTTACGCCACCACGTGCGCCCAATGTGCGGTCGGTGACGGCAAAGACAGTGATTACCCCAGCGGTGGGGCCGTTGGTGATCCATATTTTGCTGCCGTTGAGGATGTACTCATCGCCCTTACGCACTGCGTTGGTGCGAATGCCCGCCGCATCGCTACCTGCGCCCGGCTCGGTCAGGGCGAAGGCAGCCAGCAGCTCGCCCCTTGCAGCGGGGACAAGATACTTCTGCTTCTGCTCCTCGGTGCCATCCAGGTAGATCGTCATTGCACCAATGCCAATGTGTGCGCCGAGGATGGTGGTAGTGCTACTATCTACACGGGCGGTTTCCTCCATCATCAGGCAATAGCCAAGCTCGCCCATGCCTGCGCCGCCGTACTTCTGGGGGAAGGGCAGGCCGAACATCCCCGCCCGCGCCATCTTCCCCAGGTTCGCCTCGGTCTGCCGCTCGTGCAGGTCAGTATCACGGGCGACCGGGGCCAGTTCGCTCTCCACAAACTCGCGCAGGCTGCGCTTGAGCATCTGGTGTTCTTTGGATAGGGTGAAGTCCATCTTTGTGCCTCTCCTAGCGATCCGTAAAGTTAGGCCGCCGCTTTTCGACGAAGGCCTTCAGCCCCTCGCGCTTGTCCTCAGTCTCAGCGATCTGACCGAACAGCTTGCGCTCAAGGGCCATACCCTCGTCGCGGGTGCCGCTCATCCCTTGCTCAACCGCTTGCAGGATGGCCGCGACCGCCTTGCCACCCATAGTGCTGATCACCTTCGCCAGCCCCTTGGCCTCGCGCAGCAGCATCCCCTCAGCGGCTACCTTGTTGATCAGGCCGAGGCGTAGAGCCTCCTGCGCGTTGATATTGCTACCAGTGAGGATCATCTCCAACGCCTTCGCCTTGCCGATGATACGCGGCAACCGCTGGGTGCCACCGAAACCGGGGATGATACCCAGCTTGATCTCCGGCTGGCCGAAGGTAGCGTTCGCGCTGGCGATCCGTAGCGGGCAGGCCATTGCCAGTTCGTTGCCCCCACCGAGGCAGGCACCGTTGATCGCGGCGATTATCGGCTTGGGCAGCCCTGCAATCTTGTTGAACAAGCCCTGGCCCTGACTAACCGCTTCTTCAGCGTCAGCAGCCCCTTGCAGCCCCGCAATGTCGTTGATGTCGGCCCCAGCAACGAAAATCTGGCCCGCCCCAGCCTCAGTACCACCGGTGAGGATCGCCACCTTCGCAGTCGGGTCGGCAGCGAAAGCGTCTACCGCGTCGCTCAACTCTAGCAGCACAGCCCGCCCCAAAGCGTTGGCGGGGGGATTGTCCACCGTGATGATCGCAATCCTGCCGCCGTCCTCGGTCGTCAGCTTGATGTACTGCCCATTGTTCTCCAATGTCATCGCTCGCTCCTTGCTCCACTGCTTGAGTTGGTGATGGTAGTCGCCGCCGCTAGCTATATTCTTGGAAGCCCTTGCCGCTCTTTTTGCCAAGTTCGCCCGCTGCCACCTTCTCGCGCAGCAAGGGAGCGGGCGTGAAGCGGGCGCCAAACTGCTGCTCATAGGCCTCCAGCCTGCTGAGGATTTCGTCCAGGCCGCGCTCATCAGCGAGGGCCAGGGGGCCAACACGCATCCCTGCGCCTGCCATCATCGCGGTGTTAATGTCGCCAATCCCGGCCACCTGCTCTTGCAGGGCGTAGATTGCTTCGTTGACCATGGGCAAGATAATGCGGTCAACCGCGAAGTCACTGGTCAGGAGGTTGGTCTCACGCTGTACCTCGGTGATCAAGTCTTCGAGGCTGGGCGGGGTCTCGTCGCTGTAGGTGTAGAAGCCTGCGCCCGACTTCTGGCCCAGCTTGCGGTGCTGGTAGAGCTTGCCCATGATCTCCGCCGGGCGGAAGCGTTCGCCGTAAGCCTTGTACATTGTGCCAGCCGCATCGTAGCAAACATCGAGGCCGAGCATATCCGCCAGCATGAACGGCCCCATCGGCATCCCTGCGCCTGTCGCTTGGCCGTCGATCTGGTTGGCGGTGGCGGCCCCCTCTTGCAAGGCGTAGGCAGCCTCGTTCAGGTAGGGACCGAGCAGCCGATTGACCAGGAAGCCCGCGCATTCCTTGACCACTACTGGTATCTTCCGCAAGTCCTGGCTGAAGCTGACCACATCCTGCACCGTCTCTGCGTCGGTCTGGCTGCCAGGGATTACCTCAACCAGCTTCATCACATTGGCGGGGTTGAAGAAGTGCATCCCGATCATCTTGTTGGGCCGCTTGGTAGCAGCGGCCATCTCGCTGATGCTCAAGGCCGAGGTGTTGGAGGCAAAGATCGCCCCTGGGTGACAAGCTGCATCAAGCTCCTTGTAGACGGCCTGCTTGATGCTCATCTTCTCTGGCACGGCCTCGATCACAATGTCTACGTCGTCAAAGCCCTCGTAATCAAGCTGGTAGCTGATCAGGGCCATCTTGCTGGCTACCTCAGACGCGCCCATCTTCCCTTTGCGGACGCGATCCTGGTAGATCGACTCGGCCTTCTCGCGGGCAAGGTCAAGGGCGTGCTGGTCAATGTCCTTGACCACGACGGGCAGGCCGCTGTAGCTGATTACCTGAGCAATACTGCCGCCCATCGCCCCCGCTCCGACGACTGCTGCTTTGAAAATGTACATCTCTCCTCCTCATTGAGTAGCAACAGGAAGGGGCGCACGACGTTGCGCCCTCCTGCGATTTACGGACGCTCCAGCACAATCGCGCCGCCCTGCCCACCACCCACGCAAAGGGCAGCGAGGCCATACTTCGCGCCAGTCCGCTTCATCTCGTAGGCGAGGGCAAGGACGAGCCGTGCGCCAGTCGCGCCAATCGGGTGACCGAGGGCAATCGCCCCCCCATTGACGTTCACCTTCTTGCGGTCAAGGTCTAGCAGCCGCTCGACAGCAAGGTACTGGGCAGCAAACGCCTCGTTGATCTCGATCAACTCAATATCGTCCAGCTTCAGCCCCGCCTTCTTCAGCGCGAGCGGGATTGCCTTGACTGGGCCGATACCCATGCGGTCTGGCTCTACCCCGGCGTAGGCGTAGGCCCGGATGTAGGCGAGCGGCTCATAGTTTAGCTCCTGCGCCCGATCCTCAGACATCATCAGCAGGGAGACAGCCGCATCGTTGAGCGAACAGGCGTTGCCAGCGGTGACGGTGCCACTATCTTTCTTGAAGGCGGTCGGGTACATCGCCAGCGTCTGCAAAGTGAGAGCAGCGTTTGGCCCCTCGTCCTGGGTAACGGTTTCAGGGGCGACTTGCTGGCCCCGCGCCTTCTTGGGAATCATCAAGGTCATAATTTCGTCGTTGAACTTACCCATGCGCTGGGCGCGAAACGCCTTCTTGTGGCTCTCTACTGCAAACTTATCCTGCTCCTCACGACTAATACCATAGTCAGCGGCCAGGTTCTCTGCTGTGCCGCCCATCATCAGGTTGCATACGGGGTCGGTCAGCCCCTCCCACAACGAGTCGATCATCACCGAGTGCGTCAGCTTCTTGCCATAACGCATATCGCGGTTGATATAGGGGATGTTTGACATACTCTCTACCCCGCCCACAATCTGCACATCTGCGTCGTCGCACTTGATGTTCTGGCAGGCGGAAGTGATGGCCTGGATGCCGCTGGCGCAGTTGCGGTGGACGGTCATGCCGGGGACGGAGACAGGGACACCGGCCAGCAGGCCAATTACACGAGCAATATTCGGCGCGTCGCTGCCCTGCCCAGCACAGCCGAAGGTGATCTCCTCGACCAGGGCCGGGTCAAGGTTGGTACGCTTGAGCAGTTCGACGGTGGCAAGGCGGCCCAACTCCTGGGCGGTGAGGTCGCGCATTGCGCCACCCATCACACCGATAGGGGTACGTACACCGTTGACGAGTACAGGTTGCTTCATCGCAAGCTCCTATCTAGAGTAACAAGTGCAACTACAGATGGTAATGAGCTACGGCTCGCCAACACCATCTTCTTCCTGGCTGACGCGCTCCATAGCCCGCAGCACGACAGCGGTTTCCTCTGCGTCAAGGCCACGTAGGATCGCTTCGGAGATCGCCTGGTACATCCCGTCAAGCTGCTTGAGGACAGCACGACCAGGACCAGTGAGATAGATGAGGGTAACGCGGCGGTCGCTGGGGTGGGGGCGGCGTTCAAGGTAGCCCTTCTCCACCAGCTTGTCCACCGTCCAAGAGGCGGTGCTGAGCGGCATGAACTTGCCGTTGCCAGCAATGTCACTGACCGTGTGCAGCCTATACCAGGCGATGCGCTCGATCACGGCCACCTCCTGCTTGTTCAGGTTGGGGTCGGCGGCGATCACCTCGTCAATACGGGTGAGATAGCGGCGGGCAAGCTGCTCGATGGAGCTTTTCAGGCTCTCGATAGCCTCTTTGCTCACTGGCTTGTTGAGTGGATGGGTAGACGGCATTGTTACCTCTTGCACAATTGCTCCAAAAGCTGAACTGTCCAATGATTGGATATTCCAACCCTTGTAGGAAACATGATAGCATAGCAATGGGAAAGAGTCAATAGCTTGGATGCAACCAGGCTCGCGGGTGGCTAGATCGCACTTCCAGCATCCTGCCACCCACACCTATGGTGCTGGCCGATCAACTGTAGATACCGCCACTTGCTGGCTGCCCTCACTCTGCCTTGTCGGTTTGTGCGATGAGCAGTCGTTGCCCAAACAGTAGCCCACCGTGCTAGCCTGTCGCACAAAGCGGCCTGCCAGCGAGGTACATTCCTGCGGGAACAGCACAGCCCCAGCACATATGCTGCAAATCTTGCAACTAGCACAGAAGGTAAGGCTATTGGTAAGGTTGTTGGTAAGGTTGTTGGTAAGGTCAAAGTGCTATAATATAGCAGCCTGGGGGTTTACAAAGCTGTATGATAGCGGGATGGATGCTACCCCTGGAACGGCACACAGCTTCCCCCGCCAGCAACGATCATCATGGCGGCTGTGTTGGAGGAACAGGAAAAAGGAGAAGAAGATAGTGGTTCGTTATCTCAAGCGTGTGAGTATGGGCCTGTTGGCACTCATACTCGTTAGCCTGCTGGCTAGCTTCAGCGGCATGGCCTATGCGCTGAAGCTCAGCCCCAATGCTGCATCAGCAGCTAGTGCAAGCAAAGCGACCCCCAACCGCAGCACTGGCAACAACAGCGGCACCAGTGTGCCAGACCGTCCAGCATTGACCACCACCCCTAGCGTAACCAGCACACCCGACCCTTGTACCATCAACTTGATCCAGAACGGCGGCTTCGAGACGGGCGACCTGACTGGCTGGACTGGCAGCGGCAACTATTTCACCGCCGTCAACGGCGGCGCGAACAGCGGCAACTACTACGCCCGCTTGTATGCAGGGCCACTGCTGGGCAGTAAGTCTGCACCTGATGGTGGCACAACTGCCAACCTCACCCAGTCGGTCGCCGTCCCTGCTGCTGGCGCAACCCTAAGTTACTGGTACAAAGGTAGCACAGGTGGCGACGGACTTGCTGACTTGCTGATCATACCCAGCAGCGGCCCCAACCTCAGCATCAGGCTGCTAGATAACAGCCAGACGGTGAGCAGCTGGACTAGCGGCACGATCAACCTTGCGGCTTATGCTGGGCAGTCAGTCACTCTACAATTCAGGGCGAGCGCGCCCGGCAGCAGTGCCGACCTGGGCATAGACGACGTAATCATGCTCACCAACGCCTGCCTCACACCCGCCGCCACCACTACCCAGACCGCAACTGCCACCGCCACCCAGACCGCCACCGCCACCCAGACCGCAACTGCTACCCCTGACCCCTGCATCAACCTACT
>Ga0123339_10001765_pt1 | contig 14836 bp, 13 predicted proteins | sample lystaG_FD_89956 | JGI IMG/M metagenome (GOLD analysis project Ga0123339, IMG submission 89956) | Glacier valley bacterial and archeal communities from Borup Fiord, Nunavut, Canada, to study Microbial Dark Matter (Phase II) -... | ecosystem: Environmental > Aquatic > Freshwater > Ice > Glacier ... | reverse complement strand
ACTGGTCCACCACCGAATCGGGCGGCTGTCGGCGAGCACCCCATGACGATCCCGTCGCCAACGTCCCTGTTCGTCGGTGCGAAATCCCTTGGCAGCTTGGGTCGGTAGCGACAGTGGGGGAACCGTGCAAGCCTGCCACCGCACCTGTTCAACGGGGCCACCCATTTGGCGGGGCACCGGGTAGCCCAGAAGCAGGGTGTGCGCGGCACCGTCTCGCCACTGGGGCGCATGTTCGCGGAGAACCGCATCCAAATCCACACCCTGGTCGGTGAGGCTGCGTCGCAAGTCGCCCCAGGTAGTGGGATAGGTCCACGGTGCCTGGTAGAGTAGGTCAGGCAAGAGCACCCACAGCCCGCTGACAACCTGTTTCGCCTCCGTAACCCAGTGCCCCCAGGGCGGTGCGTGCACCACCGCTTTCCCACGCTGGAACTCGAGCGGATAGACGAGGCGGCGGTGCCCCTGGCGGACGGCGAGCCGCACCTCCCCGAATTTTCCGGTGTGGGGCAACCAGAGACCCAACGAGGGTTGGTCCTCGAAGAAGGCCAGTATCTCCGCTCCCAGATTCGGCACGGCAGGGTGTTCAAACGGCTCACCCGGCTTGAGCAGCTCACCGTTCGCCGCATCGATGCCCCAGGCGACCAGGCGCTGCGCGTGCCAGGCGAGCCGCCCATACGCGTCCCTCGGTTCGGGGTCGCCTGCGCCCCGTCCAAGCGCAGCGGTAGGGTGTGTCAGACAGGGCGCACCGTCCAGGAAACGCTTTCCCTTCAGCGTCCGGTTGGGACGCTGGTGGGCAAAGGTGTCGGTGAGACCGCCTTCTCGAGCGGGGACAAATTCCAGTGTCCCGCGTGGGTAACCCGACGCCACCCTCAGATACCACGCGGTGATGGCGGGCACCTGTGAGGACGAGCAGGGCAGCTTGAGGGTGCATGGCACGGTCCACAAGCCGTCTTCAAAGCTCCATGCCTCACCAAGGGTGACTTCGGGAACATAGTCCACGAGGGTCTGGATTCCCGCCGCCAGATTTTCGGGCAGTGCATCGATTCCTTTAACCAAAACGGCCTCCCGTGGGACGCGGGGCAGGTTGCTCACGGGGTGGAAAGCCGCCGGAGGGGGGACTCGAGGGGGTGCGGGGTGCGGGCGGCACCTTGAATTCTTCGCCCAGCAGGCGCTGCCACGCGCGCGCGGCCTCGCGTGGCTCGCGGTGGTGCAGCGCGTAGCGCGCCTGAGTGGCGGCGGTCTCGAGGTCCTCGAAGAAGGCGTCGAAGTCCTCCTGGGACAGGCGAGAGAGAACATCGGCTTCAGAGTCCTCCAGGCCGCGCGGTCTCAAGGTGGGCTTGCTCCGGCGGTAGTGTTCCTTGTAGACGTCGCGCATCCGTTCCAGGGTCAGGGTGAGACCCTCCGCCATGGAGTCAAACTCGAGCGGGCAACAGTCCCCCACCATGTGTTCGATGGGATAGCTCTTGGGGTGCTTTCCCCGACCCGTTTGAAAGCAAACCCGACGCCACCACTTCAGGGCGCGTACCACGCGCAAAAAACGCCGATTGCAGGCCTTGTTCCGCTGGGCGGTGAAGTCGAGCGCGGCCAGCGGGTGGGTGTCTTGCCAGCACTTCGCGTCCCGGTCAGGAATTCGCAAGGATTCCTTCGTCCACGCTCCGGCGCTTCGCATCGGGCCGAAGACCTCGTTGGGGTCGTGGACATCATCTTCCGAACCACTGGCGCGCGTCACACTGCTGTAGGCCTTGGCGATGATGTCCATCAGGCCAAATACCAGCAGTTCTTGCTGAGCTTCGCTTGGTGCGGACGTCGGAACCAGGTCCACGTCAACATCGTTGAAGGCGACCTTGACCGAACGAGATTGCACCGTCACCCGGTCCTGACCATACTCTCGGGCCAGCCATGCAGCCAGAGCTTGCAGGATGTGCTCAGGCAGCACCGTTTCCGGAACTTTGGTCACGAAGACGATGTCCACGTCGGCCTTACCCGGTTGACCGTCCTCACCATCTGCGGGGTGAACCATGGTGTGCCGCGCGTAGCTGCCCTGTAAGAAGTCGGCGACGTGAATCTCCGCGATGTATTTATCGTTGTTTAGTCGCTGGCGAACGTCCAGGTGAGCCTGCTTTGCCGCCTCGAGGGTGGATTTATCCGGACGAATCAGGCGATCAAACTCGTCAAACTCGCCCGAGAGGACCTGTTTCGGAAGGCTTTGTGGGACCATAATTCTCCTAGTATGAGACACCCACCACCTGGCCCAAAGGAAGCACCAAGAGGTTGTGGAAGTTGTGGCGAAAAACGGCAGGACCCTGAAAGGGGCGAAAGTAATAAGGAGTCTAGACGATGTTGAGTTTCCTGTCAACTCATACTCTGATAACCCACCCTATTCCTGGCCCATAGCATTTCCCGCTCACACTTCGACTTTTCCGCTACGCTGCAAAGTCTCCATTACCGCGAGAAACGCTACTCTTTTCAATTCGCTCCACTCACCATAGATACCTGAAACAGATCAGGTATCTATGGGAAAGGCTATAGCAGGGTGGGCGGATGCAGCAGATTCAGGCTCTGGAGTCGGATGCGGGCGCTCTGGCGAGAGACCTGAAAATGCAGATACACCTGCTCTACTCGGTCTAAAATGGGCTGGAACCGAAACTCGCTCAGCCGGGAGCGGGGCAGCAGCAGAGCCGCACCGAAGCGGTCCGCCTGGGTTTCGATGTGGGGCGCGCGAAGCAGTGCTGCGGGGTCAGGGGGTGCCTCGAACAGGCGAACCTGCTCAAGGACGCCCTCGAGCTGGGGGTGGTGCAACACCACATGCCCGAGTTCATGGGCCAGGGTAAAGCGCATTCGCTCAACGTTGCTTACGTTCGTGTTCAGGCGCACCTGCCGAAGCTGGAAATCGCTGAACCCCTCGATGCCTTTTGGAAGGGTGTCGTCGTAAACGAGCGCCCAGGCCAGGATAGCTTCACACAGCCAGTCCAGATCGACGGGTCCCCTTCGTGACATGCCCTGAGCGTGTCCGCGCTCGAGCAGGTGCTCCACTTCGTTTTCGATTTCGTGTTGGGGGATAAACGCACGCAGCATATCCCCGAAAGTTTAGCGGTTTTTAATCAGTTGCTTAGTTAAAGACTCGAGTTCCTGTGGAGTCATCCCTTTTGCTGCTCGCAGCAGCAGCGGTACCCCTGGTTGCAGGGCAATTTCGGTGAGGTCCTGGGGCAGCTTGGCTGCCGCCTGGAACACACCGTCCCGGTCCAGCTCGAGCGTGAGTACCAGTTTCTCGATGAGTTCCTCACTCGGCGGCGGCATATCGCCCCCCTCGAGCTTGGACAGGTAGGTGAAGTTGATGCCGAGCTTCTCCGCCAGGGCGCGCTGGCTCAGGCGGCGCTCGAGGCGGGCCTGTTTGATCAGGGGGCCAAAGGGGGTCATACGCTCGAGTGTAGCATGAGGTAGAGTTGACGAGCAACTCTACCTCGATTCTCGAGGTTATGTTTCATATAGAGAAGATTTAGCAGCAGTCCCTAAGGGCCAGGATATGCACCAAGGTGCGGCCCCAGTGACCGACCCGGCCCTCGAACACGGTGCCGTCCGAATCCAGACGGCCCAGGGTCTCGCCCCAGCGGTCAGATGGCCGAATATCTCCCATAGGTTCTCCTGGATACCGCCGCTCGAGGACCCATCCCGCTCCCCAATCCACGCGCGGCCCGAACCCCGGTCCCCGCTCGAGCGCTCTACCCTGAGATACAAGAGGCTCGAAAAAATGGAATCTCGAGCCTGCCCCCGAGGGCGACTCGAGCGGGACGCTCTTAAGCGAGATGTGCATTCCTGAAAAAAACGGAATGTGAGCGCGAATGTGGCACAATGACCGCACCCTATGCCGCTTCGTTTTGATTTGACCCTGACCCTCGAGCGCACCCCCGAGCGCGAGCTGGCCCGCCACCTGCACGCCCTGGTCTTCGCACTTTGGCGAACCCACGACCCCAAAGGGGCCGCACAGCACCACGCGGCCAACGCCAGCCCCTTCTCGCTGGCCATTGGCCCACTCGAGGGGGGCAGGCTCGAGGTGCGCCTGAACCTGCTCGAGGAGGGATTGCTCGAGGTGTTTGAGGCGGTGCTGACCCCCCAAACCGCGTTTGGAGACGGCGAGGCCCTGTGCGGGTCCCTGCGCGAGGTGCGGCGCAGCGGGGAGCGCTACTCTTCCCTGCTCGAGCGCGCCCTGGCGGGAGATGCACCGCGAGTGCTCGAGTGGGAGTTTCTGAGCTGCACCAGCCTGACCTCCACGCTGAGACCCCTGCTCGAGCCACACCCGGAACCGGTGTTCAAGGGGGTGCTCAAACGCGCCCAGACCTTTTTTGAGCTGCGCTACCCCCCTGGGCTATATGCCTACCTGGGTGAGGCGGTGCATCTACAAGACGCCCAGCTCGAGCGGGCAGAAGTCGTGCTCGAGCGCGACCAGTGGGTACAGGGCTTCGTGGGGCGCGCGCGCTACCGTCTGGACAGGGACACGCTCGAGGGGCGCTGGGTGGGGTTTCTGGCTGCGCTGGCCGAGTATACTGGGGTGGGTAGACGGGTGGCCTACGGCTGTGGCACGCTTCGCTCGAGGGTAAAGGATGCCTGGTGGTGAGTATGCAGGGCTGCATAAGGTGGCTTTAGTGTAATAAGCGTGTGGAGCAATAAAATGGGCGATTTGAACAGGGTGAGTGAATAACGAAAAAAGGTCTTGTGCTCGAGCGAGAAAATGATAGACTGGGAGCGGCTCGAGGAAGGACACGGTTGCAGTAGCAGTTGCCTGTTAAGGCATTGAAACTTGTAGTCCACAAATTTGAATTGTGGAAACGAGGTTGCAGTAGAAGTTGCCTGTTAAGGCATTGAAACAGTTGAAAGAGTTATACTTGGATCCCGTGTGGTCGTTGCAGTAGCAGTTGCCTGTTAAGGCATTGAAACGGAAACACAATATTGGTTGAGTACTCTTTTTATTGTTGCAGTAGCAGTTGCCTGTTAAGGCATTAAAACGTTCGGGCCATAACCCGGACGCAGCGCGACAAAGTTGCAGTAGCAGTTGCCTGTTAAGGCATTGAAACCCTTGAACTCGAGTTCCACACTCGCCATATACCTGTTGCAGTAGCAGTTGCCTGTTAAGGCATTGAAACCTTGAGTGTGTTATTTTGACAGATAATCTGACTGTTGCAGTAACAGTTGCCTGTTAAGGCATTGAAACTTATCACAGAGGTGTACCACAATTCGTCTTGTTGTTGCAGTAACAGTTGCCTGTTAAGGCATTGAAACTGATCATATCTACTCGGTCATCAGCACTGTGCTGGTTGCAGTAACAGTTGCCTGTTAAGGCATTGAAACTCAATACCCGTCCATAATCCATATACAATATGATGTTGCAGTAACAGTTGCCTGTTAAGGCATTGAAACAGTTCTTCATCATCTTGGCGCTTTTCGTGCTTGAGTTGCAGTAACAGTTGCCTGTTAAGGCATTGAAACCTAGCTACTCTGAGTTGAGCAATCTGTGCATCGAGTTGCAGTAGAAGTTGCCTGTTAAGGCATTGAAACAGGGAGCCTTAGTAGTTCCGGGGTGCACATGCAAGTTGCAGTAGAAGTTGCCTGTTAAGGCATTGGAACAATCTGATCAACTGCAATTTTTGGAAATTCAAAATGTTGCAGTAGAAGTTGCCTGTTAAGGCATTGAAACCAAGTGTCATCGTGATTTCGAATTACTAAAGAAGTTGCAGTAGAAGTTGCCTGTTAAGGCATTGAAACATGGCTATTGAAATTTATGATTTTTTGCTAATTAGTTGCAGTAGAAGTTGCCTGTTAAGGCATTGAAACATATCGATTTTCAATCCAAAACTCTCGTGGCATAGTTGCAGTAGAAGTTGCCTGTTAAGGCATTGAAACGTGAGAGATTGTACGGTTTTTTCGCCGTTTTTGGTTGCAGTAGAAGTTGCCTGTTAAGGCATTGAAACCGTACTCGTCGAGCAATCGGCCCAGCAGTGGGGGGTTGCAGTAGAAGTTGCCTGTTAAGGCATTGAAACGTCTCTTCCATAACCGCAATCATTTTTTCTCGAGCTACAGAAGTACCCGAACGTCACAACCCAGAAGTCAAAAAAGCAGGGAGGCTCGAGCCTCCCTGCTTTGCTTCCTCACACGATCACGCTCTCCGGCTCGAGGTAGAGTTCCCCCCTTCCCTCTATGTCCACCCGGCGCTCAAAACTCTCGCCCAGATTGTAAGAGCGCACCGAGTCGCGCTCGAGCCGCCTGGAAAGACCCCCTGCTTAGTAACGATAGTTAAGACTCGAGAGCAAGAAAGTCCTTCCAGAAGGGTTACGGGGTCGGTGACTCCGGGGAAGGAGCCTCAGCATCCTCTCCCACGGCCAGCTCGAGGCGACCATAGCCGCTCGAGGTCTTGGCCCCTATTCCATATTCTTTCAAGGCACAGCGCAATATTTCAAAAGCAGCATTCACCCAGGCTTCTGGGCCACCAATGGCAATCAAGAACGTGCCCGAGGCGCTGATAAAGGGAATGGGGGTAGGGCTGTCCCAATCTGCGGGAGGGGCCAGCTTTCCCTCCACTTTGGTTCCCCGGTAATAATCCTGATGGTGAACGGTCATGACGTCGGGATGCAGAGACCACTTGCCTGACACGGGTAGAGCGTCGTAGAAAACCAGAAACCCCGCTTCGTCGGCATCTCCGAACATGGTTTTATGGGCTTCGGATTTTTTATCCCACGCCTCGAGCCGCTGGTGGGCATAGCTCGAGGCCAGACCCTTGAGCGCACTGCCGGGGATGTAGGGCACCCCGTAGGTCCGGTGGAGGGCGATGCTGTTCTCGAGCACCGATTCTGCACCCAAACCCACAACCATGCGCTGATTTCCAACCGTAGCTTCGCAATATTTAACCTTGAAGAACTCAGAGGTTTCTAAATCCTTCAAATCTTTAAGCCACTGCTTTAAATAATGATCATTATAAACCTTGCTCAGGTCAGCTACTTTTTTAAACAATGCGACAGCAGGTCTGACTTCTTTATCTGAAATCTCTTTAATATATTGCTCAGAAATCGTAGGCTCCTCAGTTTCTTTTGTTCCAATCTTTATATGTTTAACGCCCCGTTCGAGTAGAAGTCCAAGGTGAGAATTTTTGGATTGATCTCGCTCGTCTACAAAAACTTTGCGGCCAGATAACAGGTACTTAGTCACTGTCTAGCTCCGTGTCTTCACCGTCATCTACCTTGAGCACACTCGCCGCGAAACGCTTGAACCACACGCCCGCCTCGAGCACCTGCCGGGTGAGCATCATGTACTCGAGCAACTGCTCGGTCCGAGAAGCCTCGTACAAGTTTTTTCGATCCTGTTTTCCCAGTACAACAGCCAAATCTTCGAGCAATTTTCGATGCGGGTCTTTCCCTCGAGCTTCCACAAAAGCGACGGCCTGCGCCAACCCCGCCATGCGGACCAGCACCGGAAATTTATGGGCCATGCTTCCGTATGCTTTCTTTGCTTTATCGCCGTCTTCACCGGGCGCAAGGCTGGTTTGAAACTCCTTGACCTTCTCAAAGGCGCTCGAGGCATAGCTTTGCGCTCGAGTTCTCATTTTGGCACCTGCACAACACCCGTTTCGGATTTTATTTCTGGCGACCAGTACAGACGGCACAGCCCCCGCCCCACCGTGGCTTTGCCCCCCAGTTGAACCAGCTTCCCCGAGGTATGTTCCAACGCTTCTCCAATTTTCTCGGCGGGCATTTTATGCTGACCTCGAGCGCTCGAGATCAGCACCAAGCTGTACAGCACGCTCTCGGCAGGAAGGCTTTCCTCGTACCAAAGCCCACCACTGGCCACCGTCTTCGTAGCGTCCTGCAATTTAATTCGGGCCACCACCTCGGTAGCCGTCTCGAGCAAGAAACTCATCACATCGTCGTGAACAACGCATAGATGCTGCTCGAGACTCAGATTGGGTAGAACTTCATGCAGATGTTTAGACCAGATAGGTAGTGGATCGCATGTTTGCTTCTTTTCTGAACTATCACCCGTCGCCTTCTCTAGCACGTCAGGAATAAAGTTCTGCCTGGTAAAATTTAAGTCTTCCAGGAAGACTTGTTCATTTGCTGCTATTAACGCACCGCTACAAGTACGGCATTTTGACTGATCTTCAATCAAAATTTTTGAACTCTTTTTCCCTTTAAGAATCGATTTCTCCTCGAATAATCCCGCCTCGAGCGCGTCTTCACGGTAACGCTCGAGCAAAAAAGGTGAGGTGACTAAGGCAAAGGTTCCTGCCAAACTACGCACAGGTAAAAACAAAAGGCGAGCATCCCCAAATTGAACCGCTCCTGCGTGGTCACTGGCATTATTTGTGTCGGGGCCAAAGATAGGCCAAACACTTTTTTGGGATTCCTTCTCGCGCTGTTCCTTATTTAGTTCGGGAGAATCTTTTTCGATTTTAGCTAAAACAGTTTCTTGGTAAGCATCCCGCAAGGTTCCTTTCAGGCTCGAGCCAGGAAGGTAGGGGATGTGGGTGGCTTTCTCTCGAGCGATGGGCAGGTCAATACCGCCCAGGCCCTGGCCGGTGCCGGCGTGAAGGGGGGAACGGGCGTGGATGTAGAGCAGGGTTGATTTCATATAACACTTATTCCTTAAATGTTTCTAAAAATGCTTGAAGAATATCCGTCTTTTCATTTAACATGGGAGGATTTATCCCTTCAAGCACAATCAATTTCGACTCTTCTTGCTCTAGGCACCACCTCACAGAATATTTTTTTAACCCATATTGAAGCTCTAGATCATTGGAGGGGTCTTTATATAAATCGTATAGCTGGTTTCCTTTGAGCGTTGAAAATATTATGCATTTTTGAGCATTTGTATCCAATGGGCGGATAATAAGGGGGCTGCCAAGCCTATTTTTCCCTGGAGGAATCAAGGTAGTATCTAGTGGGGTTTCTCCTTGAGGAAAATGAGTCATTATTGGCATTCCAAACACAGCTCTAGGAAAAACATCTATTTTTGGTTTAAAATCAGATATTCCCGTTATATATCGTATAATGTCTGGTTCAGGCCATGAACTATAACCATATTCGCCATTTTTTCGATTTTGTCTAAATTTTTGATATTTTTCAATACTTAATTTCCATTGATCTTCAATATTTCTACCTTCTTCAAATATTCGAATGGCCTGCAAATCTAAATGTGGAACATTTTTAGGCCATTCATTAAGTAAAATATGAGTAGTAAAATGCTCTTGCAAATATTTTCTGAGCAGGCTTGCGCTTCTGACTTTTTCACCACTCGACGGCACATATATATTTGCGGTAAACCTTTTTCCGTTAGCAAATGTTTCAATTTCAAAAAAAGATCCGAATCCACGCCGAGTTCTACTGCCCAAGCCGCCAAATATTTGCCATGCCCAATGAGCAGCATCAAATTCAGCCTTATATTTGTAAGGAAATGTATACTTGATACAAAATTCAAAATATTTTACGTTTTGCCCGTTTATTCTAGAATGCCCTAGAGTAAAACTTGCTGCTTGATTTTCATTTGGGCGGAGTGGAAAAGATACATACGCAGGTGCAAAATCTTCTATTGCCTTTGCGTTTGCATCAAACATATATCGATGATAAGTATCATTTATTTGTGGAATCTCAAGAACGGAAATTATAATTGAGGATGGGGTTCCCGACGTATTACCAACACCGCCCCAAATCTCGATTTCTTTTTTTCTCATTTCCTCGAGGCTTCCACCAAACATTCCCCCTCGAGTGGCTCTCCACCAAAAACGCAAATGCCCACGAATGGCTTTGCCACTGATGGGGCGTTTAACATCAGGCACTCCAGCTTCTACCCCACCGCCAAAGAGCGGGGTGATCAAGCGGTAGGTGCGCTCGAGGGTGATGAGGTCATCGTCTTGCTTTGCCTTGACTGTGGGGGGTTTGCCTGGGTCTCGTCTCATGGTGCGGCCTCCTCGGAATGTTCGAGCGGTTTCCACACACCCAGCACTGCCAGTCCAAATCCATCGCGTCGGTCTTGCTCTTTGCAAATGCCTGTGGGAGGGTTGGGGATCAGATCACTCACGGGGTGCATCCAAATGGCCCTGGCCCAAGCTCGTATCTGCTCTTCGTTGCCCTTCAACTCGAGGAAATACACACTGCCTGCCGGGGTAAGGCGACGGGTGGGCTTGGGCAGGTTTTTTGCAAAGTCCCAGCCGCTGACCACCTGATACCGCTGGCAGGCCACCGCGCGAACTTTAACCTCCACGCCTAATCCCCTCTTGAGCATCGTTTCATCAGGCATAAACCCGGACTGAAATATCGCCGGGGTCAGCAACATCAGGCGGCACCCCTTATCCTCAACAATGCGCTCGAGCAAATGTTTGGGAATTTCACTGGGCCACTCGAGTGCGCTCGAATCTGGGGTTTCCCAGCGAGAAAGGCGGCGCTCACCCCCCCAGGGCTGGAGGTGTGCTTTCCTATCGGCTCCGGAAAACTTGGAATTCACAGGTAGGTGAAGCTGAATCGCCAGCGCCAGCGAGCGGGTCTGCCCCAGTCCTGCCCCGGCCCTTTGAAACTCGAGGCCGCTGGTTTGGAATAAAAAGCCTTCCTCGGCAGTTTGGGTTCCCGGCTCGATCTTGACGTGACTGCGAACCTCCGGGGTGGGGCCATCGTGTCCCAGACCCTTGGGGTATACCGTTTTCCCCTCGAGCCAGAGCATCAGGTTCTTCCAGGTCCAGTACCGGGGAAGGGGTTTGGGTTTACCCCTGGGCTGATTCCCCCGCTCGTCGGGCTGCACGAACAGATGCTCGAGGCCGGGAGAAAGGTTGCTGCCCGTGTCTTTTGAAATCTTTGTGGGCAACACAGCGTGAACGCTCGAGTACAAGATGGCGTCCGCCGGAGCGGGGGCCATGAGGAACCATCTATCCCCTTTCTGCTCAGCCAATAGCGGGCCGCGCAATTCGATTTCAAGAACTTTGGCAATACAAGTGGGATCAAAAACGCCCTGATTATCGCTGCCATAATAGGTACGCACCGCCCCGATCAAGGTGCTGGGCATGGGAAAGGGCAAACTCTTGGCCCGCGCACCAGGGTCGCTCGAGAAGGGTTTGCCATCGCGCACGATGAGCGGGTCTCGAGGGCGAATCAGCCATGTTTTCGGGCCTTCGGTCACGATTCCCCCTCGTTTTTCTCGAACCTGGGAAAGGCGATATCCATCGCTCGAGCGAATTCGCGGGACACGATCAATTCATCTGCTAAAACATTGGGGCCAACTTCGCGCACCCAGCCCTCGAGCTGCTTGCGGGTGGCCTCGGATAGGTCCTGCTGCCCCCGCTGGGCTTTCTTGCGGGCCAGAATGCGCGCTGCCTCGAGCGGCAGGGTGCGGGCATCGAGGGTGCGCTCGAGCTGCTTGAGTTCGTAGGCCACCCAGTCGGGGACCTCATCGGTGCGGTGTAGATCGATCATGAAGTTCAGACGGTCATAGAGGCTGTCCCACCGTCCGCCGATGGTGGTGTTTTCGCCGCTGCGCTTGACCACGGTGATGGCCAGGGCGTTGCGCCCATACGCGTTCTTGGCGGCCTGTTCGGTATGGCGCGCAATCTCGAGCACATCCGAGAGCGGCTCGAGGTGGTGGGCGATCACCAGACCCGCCGAGAGCGTGGGGCTGCCGTACTCGCTGTGGTACGCGCTGAGGGTGTGGGCCAGTGCGTAGCTCAGCCGACGGGCCGCCAGCAGGGCCGTGTGCAGCGGCAGGAACGCCATCACGTCCTCACCCCCGGCGAAGATCAGGCCCCCCCCGGCCTCCTGGACCACCGTTCGGGCGTCTCCGGCAAAGCCCGCGAGTTTCCTCGAGAAGGTACGGTGTGCGTCAATCGTGATCACTCGAGAAAGCGCGTCGCTCATGCGGTCCCCGTCGGCGATCAGCAGGGCGTAGTAGGGGTAGGGTTGAACCGACTCGAGCAGACCCAGGCGGGTGCTCAGCTTCAAGAGCTGATCCAGGGCCGACTGCGCCTCAAGCAAGTCGTCTCCCTCAAAAAACTCGCCCAGGCGGTCGCGGAACAGATTGCGCCCATCGAGGGTTTTGCCGTCCGCCACCGAGAAGATTGGGTGTAGCGGCCCTGGCAACTCACCTTTGCGAACCCCTCCCACCACCAGATCATCCGACGGGGGACGGTTTTCCCACTTCTTTCCAAGCACCCCAAGGAAATCTTGTTGGGCTTGATCAATTCCTTCTCGATGCGCTGTATCAGCCCGTACATAGACCTGCTTCATCCGCTCGAGCACAGGCAAGGCGGCCAAATGGGAGGTGCTCATAAAGCCTTCCTCCGCTTTACCCCCCAGGCGCTTTCCATGTCTTTTCAGAAGGCCAATACCACACAAGCGCTCACCCGGACGCACACCGTAGCTGCGGTACAGTCGCAGAGATTTTTCGACTGCACTTTCATCTTTTTTTGTATCAAAGGCTGTTTCGGGTATGACTGATTCACGCAAACCATCCAACGAGCTTTTGGGCACAGGTCCTGCCCAACCTCCGACCTCACCGAAGTTTCGGGTGATCTTACGGGCAATCATCAATTGATAAACCTGATCTCGAGCGTCTTGGTAAGTTTTTCCTTCAAGAGGCACACTGACCCAGTAAAACTCGAGAAGGTCTTGGATTTGTTGACCTGCTTTAGCTATTTGATCCGTTGGCAAATTTACTTTGGCTTGCAGAGTGCTGTCTTCACTGGCTCCAAAGACTGTTGAAGCAGCAATTTTTAAGAATTCAAGCACATCTTTCTGCACTTTCTCCGCAACCGCTCGAGGGTCATACACTCGAGCCAGAATCACATTCACCACATTAAAGCCCGTGCGCTCCCACGCCTCGAGGTCTTGTATCGCGTCTGGCGCAGGGAAAATAAGTCGCTCGAGACCATTTTCTTCTTTAAGATTATACGTTGCAATACTCAGAGCAACACATTTGGACATTTCTGCAAGCAAGTAAGAGCCAAACCACAAGTCCCTCGAGCGGCGGGCGCTGGCGATAAAGTCTTGCACTGGGCCGAGGTTGATGAGAAGGAGATGGTGGTTTTTTTTCACGATGCACCTTTAGTACGCAAGGCCTCCATGTGTTTTCTAAAATTTACAACCCTAGATGTATTAAAAAGGCGTTCAAAAAAGATGGATTCAAAATTTGCCGGACTATGTTTGCCGCTTGGGGCGGGCGATAAATGATAACCCTTGCAGTAGATGATAGATGGTATATTTCGGGCTTTTTCATAAAATTCCTTATATATTTTATTTGCCTCACTGTTATTTAACATCACAAAATCTATTATTATAATATCACTACCTAAAATTCCGTCAGAGAAATCCCTTAATGTAATAAGATTAGAATTATCAAAACCCAAGCTTTTCATTTCTAAAAACAAGCCATCGTCAACTTCTAAAATTTCTTTATTTGCTTGAGGTTGCCAATATGAAATATTTATGGACCTGTTTATTAAGCCTTGATCCATATTGATTATATTTATAACCTTTTTCATCTCAGAATCCAAAAGACGACTCCTTTCTTTAGATTCTTCAATCAAAAAAGTATTAGCGTTTTGAATTTTTACATCAAGAAGAGCTTTTGAATATCTATTAACCCATCCATTTGAACCAACTAGGAAGCCAATACCTAAAGTTATCGCCAGTATAGCAAAAGTCAATGAGTATCCCGCCCAAGTTGCATTTACGCCCGTGGCACTTACAGTTTTATCTGCTAGTTCTATAGCTTTTTCCTGCATATATTTTGGATATGCGTCAAGCTGTTTTTGGAGACCATCAATACAATTTTTAACTTCCTCTGCGTATTTGTCCATCTTTTGTGCAGTTATTAGGCATGGAGTATTTTGAGCTTGCGCTCGAGCAGGAACCATACCCATACCAAGGGTAATTGCGATCAGGGCTAGTCTCAGCGTTGCTTTGATGTTCATGCGGCTCCCTCGCGCACTAAAATAGGCCGACGAACTCGAGAAGCTCGAGTCCTGAGCCGGGATTGTGTGGCTTGAGGGCTGGGTTGAAGTGGCTGAAGGGAGTGCGTCAGGAAGGCTCACTCAAGCGGTCAGGATGCACTCCCCTGCCGACCTGTGGGTCATTTTGAAGGCATCACCGTTTGAGGCTGCCCGACTTGATGCTGGGTTTTACCCACCCCGATGCCGATGTTTCCGGTGGGATCGGCCCAGGCCGCGCTCGAGCAGGCTAGGATGATGAGGGCGAGAAGACCTTTGAAAGGGTGTGTGATTCGTGTCTTTTGCATTTTGCCCTCCTGTGTTGTGAGAGGAGGATAAAAAACGGGCGTATTATAAGCGTATTAGAACGTGCCACACGCGGAGGTCTCAGTTGGAACAGGACAACGAAATACGTTCGCTGGCGCTGGCTGGAGGCTTTGAAGCGGGCCTGATCCTGCACCAAACCCTCAGTTCCCCCACCCCCGAGGACCTGCGCTGGGCGGCGGTGTGTCTGCTCAATCTGGGCCGATACCCCGAGGCCCGCGACATGTTGCACCGGGCGGTGGGGCGGGGCTGCGGGGCCGCTCGAGTGGAGCTGGGCGGCTGTTTTCGCCTGATGGGCCAACTGGGGCTGGCCCAAGGCACCCTGCGCGCCCTTACGCAACCGCTCCCGGCCTTTGACCAGGCGCTGCTCGAGCGGGAATGGGGCGCAGTACACCTGGCCCTGGGCGACCTGACGCGGGCCAGAGAAGCCTTTGAGCGGGCCTGGGGGCTGAGCTTTTCACCCGGTGCCGAGCTGCTTCAGGCGGGAATAGCCCTCGCGCTGGGCTTTGTACTCTACCAACTGGGTCAGGACCGCGCCGCTCTGGACGCGCTCGAGCGGGCCACGGT
>Ga0123339_10001764_pt1 | contig 14839 bp, 12 predicted proteins | sample lystaG_FD_89956 | JGI IMG/M metagenome (GOLD analysis project Ga0123339, IMG submission 89956) | Glacier valley bacterial and archeal communities from Borup Fiord, Nunavut, Canada, to study Microbial Dark Matter (Phase II) -... | ecosystem: Environmental > Aquatic > Freshwater > Ice > Glacier ... | reverse complement strand
TATCTTATCCCAATGTGCTATTTACCTGGCTACTTCGGCAAAAAGCAATTCGGCTTATGCAGCCATCGACGATGCCATCGCGTTGGTAAAATCAACGGGAGATTTGCCTGTTCCACTTCACATCCGAAATGCACCCTCCAAGCTGATGAAAGAATTGGGTTACGGGAAGGATTATAAATATGCCCATTCACACGAGAATAATTTTGCTGAACAGGATTTCCTTCCAAAAGAAATTAAAAAACATAGGTTCTATACCCCTCAGAATAACCCTCTTGAAGTAAAAATACTGGAAAAATTAAGAAGCCTTTGGGGAAAGCGTTACGAAAAATAGCCTTATCATTATAACAATTACAGACTAAATTGTTTAATGTATCAACGTGAGCTCGAAATAAGAAATATATTCTTCATAAGAAAGCCGCAAAGTAATAAATCAACAAAACACCTAAGTATTTTCCCTATTTTAGGGATAATTCCTTCTATAATATTGCAGCTAAATAGAGTCAAGTGAAGCCTGTTTTGCTTTAAAAATTTGTCTCTTTGATACTTTTTTACACTCATTTGCTTAGATCGAATTCAGGTTATTATAATGATTTGAATTTGGAGCCTGCATCAAAAGCTATTTCCTGTCCCGAAAACTCAAAGCCACATTTGAGATCTCGGGATGTTTTAATGACTGGGTGGCATTTCTAATTTTATTGGCTTTTCGGAATGGGCTTAATTTTTCCATTAAAAAAGTAGATTAAAAATAGGAAAGTAGGTTAAAAATGCTTAAATTAAGATATAATTTTTAATATAATAGTTAGATTTTTACATGACTATAAATTAAGAATATATTACAATCGTGTTAAAATAATATTAATAATTAAAACAAAAAGCTTAAATTCGCATTAACTAATTTTGTACAATGAACCTGATAAGAAATTGCCTTTTTTCATTTAATAAAGTATCTTTGATTGATTTGGACCAAGTTAAACTGATGAACAGGACAGACTTAAAGTTTTGCCTGCATATCAGCCAATTGCCCCTGATACTGGAGGCCATAAAGTCATACTATTCTGTTCTGGAAATTAATGGTGAAACAGTATTTAAATATGATAATACTTATTTTGATACACCAGACAATCAGATGTTTATCTGTCATCAGAATGGAAAATCAAACAGGTTTAAAATTAGGATACGGAATTATGTAGAATCAAATCTTAACTTTCTGGAAATTAAACTTAAAAATAATAAAGGAAGGACTATTAAGAATAGAGTTGTAAAACAAGAATTTATTCCTGAATTTACAACCGATGAAATAAATTTTCTGGAACGAGTCACACCTTTTTCCAGCCTTCAACTCGAACCTAAGATTAGAAGTTACTTTAGTCGTTTTACTTTGGTTGATAAGGAGTTTACCCAAAGGATTACCATTGATATGACTCCGGGCTTTCAAAATACGGAGAATAAAATAACCCTCAATAATTTAGTGATCATTGAGATCAAACAAGATAAATCAAGTAATCCGGCCATGATTATAAAAATACTTCAGGATTTAAAAATACGCAAACAAGGCTTTAGTAAATATTGTGTTGGCCGTTCACTGCTCGAAGATAAGATCAAAAAAAATAATTTTAAACCTCTATTAATGAAAATAAGCAAAGAATTTTCTAACTAAATTATAATCATGCAACTTTTAAGTATTTTATTACAAGCCACAACCGATATGGGAGGATTAACACTCTTCGGCATGCAGCTTATTAATGTAGAGGATTTCATTTCACTTCTTGTCAGGTTTACAATGAACATGATTGTTGTCATTGTTATTGTTGTTGGATTGTATGCCAAGACAAGCAGGCGCAAGGATTTTTATTTCAGTTATATTGCCATAAGTGTAGGAATTTTTCTGCTTTGCTTTCTACTTGCAAATGTAAAAATGGAATTAGGTTTTGCATTGGGACTTTTTGCCGTTTTTAGCATAATAAGATACCGGACTGATTCGATACCTATTAAAGAGATGACTTATTTATTTGTCGTTATAATCGTTTCAGTAGTCAATGCATTGGCCAATAAAAAAATCAGCTACGCAGAATTGATTGCTACCAACTTATTGATTGTCGGCAGTTTATACATTATGGAAAAAATATTGAATTTACGGCAAGAGCTCTCCTATCGGATCTTATATGAGAAAATTGAAAATGTAGTGGCCGGACGTGAAGACGAATTGGTTGCCGACCTGAAGCTACGTACAGGTATCAATATCAAACGATTTGAAATAGAACGTATTGATTTTTTAAGAGATGTTGCTTATATCAATATCTATTTTGATATTAATAATAAAAAGAACTTAGTGATCGATGAAAAATAAAATCTTATTACTAATTCTTACTTTACTATTTGTGATTTCCGGATTTGCTCAGGAAAGTCCCGCAACATGGATTGAAATAGGCTTATCAAAAAACATAATTAAAAACCTGAAAGTTGAATTCAATCCTGAATTGCGGCTTAGGGGTGACTATCAGCTTGATACCTACATCCTGGAAGGTGGTGTATCTTATAAATTGCATAAATATTTGACTTTAGCAGGCTATTACCGGTATGAAAATGAGTATGATTATAAAAATTCAACTGATGAATATAAAGGACAGTTAGTATCCAATCGGATTGCCATTGATGTTAGATCCGGATTTGAATTGAAACGTTTTGATTTTTCCTTTAAATTGAGATATACAAATGGAAATGATTTTGATCAGACCACAGACGCAAAGGCCTCCTTTTTCAGATACCGGGCAAAAATGAAATATGATATTAATGGCAGTAAATTAGTTCCTTTTGCCTCTGTGGAAGTCTTTCATGATTTGATTGTAAATCAACTTGATAAAACAAGGTACACAGTTGGCTTGGCTTATCCGATCAATAAACACAATGAAGTTAGTATGTATTACAGGCTTCAGGATTATTATGAACCTACAAATTACATAGGTGATAAGAAACCAAGTCTGGACATCATAGGAATTGGTTATAATTTTGATTTTTAACTCAGCTTACGCAAATAAAAGGAACACTGATTACACTGACCCCTAGTTCTCGGATTGGCGTTAACTTCATACGATCTGTTTTGTAAACACCTGATTATTAAGACGTAAATTTATGCAATTATAATGAACACCAGATAGGAAAAGATACTGAAATGATTCATTTGGTAGGATTTGGAGACAGATATTGCTTATTATGCAACTGTTAAACCACCTAAAAATGCTGCTTCAAATCTTTGATTATCAGCATGAATATACACGAAGTTAACGCCCATCCGAGCACTCGGGGTCAGTGTTGCTTTTTTTTACTTAAAATCAGCGTTCTTTTTTTCTTTTTATTGTGTATTTCTATGTTCATGCGTAAGGTGAGTGATTTAGTTAAAAAATAACGTACCTTCGCATAAATAGAAAAATGATGATCCCAAAACTTAAATTCGCAAATTCCAACTTTCTTCTTTTGGCAGGGCCCTGTGCAATCGAAGGTGAGCAAATGGCTATGGAAATTGCAGAACGAATTGTTGAAATAAGCAACAAGTTACAGATTCCCTATATTTTCAAAGGTTCTTATCGTAAAGCAAACCGCTCACGATTGGATTCGTTTGCTGGCATTGGCGATGAAAAGGCCTTGAAAATTCTAAGAAAGGTGTCCGAGACATTTGATATTCCTACAGTAACTGATATTCATACCGCTCAAGAAGCGGCAATGGCAGCCGAATATGTGGATATGTTGCAGATTCCGGCATTTTTGTGCAGACAAACCGATATTCTGGTTGCAGCTGCAGAAACAGGAAAAGCGGTAAACATCAAAAAAGGCCAGTTTTTATCGGCTGATGCCATGAAATATGCAGTCATTAAAGTGCGCGAAAGTGGCAACAATACTATTTTTTTAACCGAACGCGGATCCTCTTTCGGTTACCAGGATTTGATTGTCGACTACCGTGCAATTCCTGAGATGCAGAAAAACAACTGCCCGGTAATTCTGGATATTACCCACTCATTGCAGCAGCCCAACCAGCCGGGAGGTGTCACCGGCGGACAGCCTCAATTGATTGAAACCATTGCCCGGGCAGGTATTGCAGTAGGAGTTGATGGGATCTTCATCGAGACACACCCCGATCCGGCCAATGCCAAATCTGACGGTGCCAACATGTTGCAAATTGATTTATTGGAAGGATTATTAACCCGGCTTGTTCAACTTAGGCAAGTTGTAAAAACATTTTAGTGATGGAAGACAGACGTAGTTTTATGGTGAGAGTGTCAGCTGCAATGGCAGCAACAAGTTTGGTTGCAGTGGCAAATAAAGTGTATGCGAATGAAATTCCCAGGAAAAAGGAATTGGTTCATCATGTGTTTTTTTGGTTGAAAGATCCAAAAAATATAGAAGCGAGACAGGAATTCGAAATTGGATTAAAGGCATTGGTGAAAGTTCCGCTTGTACAATCCTATCATATCGGAACACCGGTAGAATCGCCCCGCGAAGTAGTTGATGACTCATTTACCTATTCTTATATTGCTTTTTTCAAGAGCGAAGAAAACCAGAATACTTATCAGACTCATCCCATCCATCTTAAATTTATTGAAGATTGCCAGCATCTATGGGAAAAGGTAATGGTTTATGATGCAATGAACTAAGAAGAAGTTAAAAGTTTCAAATTTCAGGTTCCAGGTCTGGGTTGCGAAGTGAAGTGCTTTGAATGTTTAATGATGTGAGTTCGATTAAATGATAATTCACAGCGAATGCTTTATGAAAGGAATTTAATCATTAGAGGCTGCTATTACATTTCCGATCAAATGCCAAATGCCATAATGCCAAACTGACAAACTGACAATATCTACAATTGTCGGCTTGGCATTATGGCATTTGGCATTTGGCATTTCGTCGGAAATACAGGATGGGTATCCAAAGTGCAATGTCCAGAGCCCCATCTACCTGGTTGACCACGACTTCCGCACGTTCCGCATGTTCCGCAAGCCTCTCTTTTTACTCTTTCTCTTTATATCACATACTGAATTAAACTGAGAAGATTAAAATACAAGGCGTGCGGAACGTGCGGAAACTTTATCCAGTTTTGTAAAATAGAGACACTTAACCGCCCACTTGAACCCTGATTTAATGAAAGAACAAATAGGCCATTAAAATAGCGGCAACGACTCCGGCAAAATCAGCAATTAATCCGCAAGCTAGCGCATATCGGGTATTTTTTATTCCAATAGATCCAAAATACACAGCCAGAATATAGAAAGTGGTATCAGCGGATCCTTGAATTGTACAAGCAACACGTCCTGCAAACGAATCTGCTCCATATATTTTCATGGTATCCACCATCATTCCGCGAGCACCGCTTCCGCTTAAAGGTTTCATCAGGGCAGTAGGCAAAGCGGGAATAAAATCGGTATTGATGCCCAATTGTTGAACCCCCCAGCTAATTCCTGAAATCAACCATTCCATGGCTCCTGATGTGCGGAAAACTCCAATGGCTACCAAAATGCCAATCAGGTAAGGAATAATCATTATTGCGGTGTTAAAACCATCTTTCGCACCTTCAATAAAGGCATCATAAACATTCACCTTTTTACGAAAGGCTAGAACAATAAAGCTGATGATGATTAAAAAAATGATCAGGTTGCTTGCCACGCTCGAAATGATTTGAATCTGATCTTTATCAAGACCGGAGAAATACCAGATAATTGCAACAATAAAAGCAGTCAACCCGCCTAGGTAAGTCAGTATTGTTTTATCAAGAAGATTGATTTTCTGATGCCAGGCAACGGCCAGTAAACCTGCGATGGTTGAAAAAAAAGTAGCCAGTAAAATCGGAATAAAAACATCCGACGGATTGACAGCGCCTAGCTGGGCACGGTAAACCATGATGCTGATTGGAATAATGGTTAATCCAGAAGCATTCAGAACCATAAACATGATCTGGGCATCAGAAGCAGTATCGGTTGATTGATTGGTCTCCTGCATTTCCTTCATGGCTTTTAAACCCATTGGAGTGGCAGCATTGTCGAGGTTAAGCATGTTGGCTGCAAAATTCATCATAATTGATCCATAAGCTGGATGATCCTTGCCAAGTGAAGGAAATAGCTTATTGAAAAATGGACCCACCAATTTGGAGAAAATCCGGACAACTCCACCCTTCTCCCCTATTTTCATAATTCCCATCCAAAGTGTCAGCACTCCGGTAAGTCCCAATGATATTTCGAACCCTGTCTTCGCCATCACGAAAGTAGAGTTCATCATTTCTGAAAAAATATTCATATCCCCAAAGAAGATGAGCTTTACCAGGCCAATAAAGAAAGCTATTACAAAGAAGGAAATCCAGATATAATTGAGTGCCATAAAATATTGAATAGATATTTTCGGACTAAATATATAAAAAAAAACGGCTGCTCCATAACTAAATGAAGCAGCCGCTAATATAAATTAATTAGATTAGATTTAATTAGTTAGAACCACCATAACCTGGATTTTGTACTAATACACCAGGTTGCAAATCCATCTGAGTTTGTGGAATAGGTTGATATTTGTCCTTTTCGTCAAACGAGGCTCCTTTCATTACAAGAGGTCTGATTCTTAAATCAGCGGCGGCAAAAGCTTCCAATGTTGCTTTCATATCCACTCGCATACCTTCAGGAAGTTTATCCCAACGTCTGAGGTCGAAAAAACGCATGCCTTCAGTAGCAAATTCAAGACGTATTTCCCATTGAACTGCTTTCATAGCATAGTTCTTATCAACAAAAGCTATATAAGGCTTAACTAAATAATTGGCGGCAGGTTGAGTAAAGTCTACAAATTTTTTCCAGTCATCACCCTTATTGATGCTAACAGGCAGTTTGAAAATGCTAACTTTTCCCATCACTTTTTCGTTATCAGCTCTTACACGGACTTGATTGACTAAGTCGCGAGCCATGTTCAGATCGCCATCAAAAGCAGCGATTTCAGCTCTCCACAACAGGATATGTGTGTAACGGAGGTAACGAAAATTGTTAGCGTTGATACCTGTCTGCCAGCCAGTTGTAGTCGACAAACTACCGCGTTCAGCTTTGTAGTATAAGGTTTTCTCAACAGTTACATAAGGGCCACCCCATGATTGGTCGCGAATCCAGTCCTGACCACGATTGATACCCCAATCCATGTAAGGAAGTCCCCTGCGACCCATAGTAAAGTCAATACGTGGATCAAGAAGATCAGTTGCAGGTACAAATAATCCAGATGTTACCAATTTTCCATCTTTATCAAAAACATCATCAGATGGAATTCCCTGGTCATTCTTTAAATCTGTATTATTGAAGGTGTCAAACAATGGTAAACCGTTTGCATCAACTTTGAAAGCATTTGCCAGATTCTGTGTTGGCTGGTGGAAACCGCAGCACATACTCAATTCAGGTGCATAAGGTGCGTTTAAGCCGATTCCCATTTCACCATTCAACGATTCGGGGATGTCATTGACATTCCTCTGGATTTCAAAAATTGATTCCACATTGTTATTTTTCGCAATGCGGTAGTTGTCAAAGAAATTAGCTACGAGTGAAAATTTACCACTGTTGATGATGTTATCCAGCAGAGGTTTTGCACTTGCATAATCCAATACCTGCATGTATGCACGGGCGGCAAGGGCCATAGCCGCATACTTTGTTGCGCGACCTGGCTGTGTCTGCTTTTCAGGAAGGTTAGCGGCGGCAAATGCAAGGTCATCGGTGATAAATTTCAAAACTGCACCAGGTGCATTATCATTTGAAATTGTACTGGCAACTTCAATCTTATCCTCAGTGATAAGCGGGATTTTATCGCCAAAAACCAACCATGATTCAAAATAATACAAACCCCTTAGAAAACGTGCTTCAGCTTTTAATTGAGTAGCCGTAGCTTCAGTAAGTTCAGGAATTTTGGCAATTACATTCAGTAAATTATTACAACGGTTAACACCCATTCCAATATTTAACACCCATTTATCAGCAGGGTAACCATTGGTAGTTGAAACTTCCCAACGTTCGATTTCATTGAGTGGAATCTGGTCGCCAATATATGAACCTTTGGCCGCATCGTCAGATGCAACAGATCCATAGGTCCAGTTAGTGATAGATGCACCCCAGCTGACGGTCCATAAAGCAGACCCTTTAACCATACTATAAGCTCCGGTCAACAAAGCATTCGCACCTTTTTCATTGTAAAATGCACTATCAGGGGCAGCACCTAGCGGCGATTTATCTAAAAATGAATCAGCGCAAGAAAAAGATACGGCCATTAAAAAACAGGTAGCCACTATCATTATTAGTTTTTTCATTTCATCTTTTGTTTTAAATTAATACTATAATATTATAGTCCGATGGTCAAACCCAATGTAATTTGACGAGGTGTTGGCCATGCTCCTTTGTCAACTCCCATCCTATTACCTTCACCAGATGTATTGCTCAAAGTATTTACCTCAGGATCGAGACCCCTGTAATTGGTAAGAGTGAATAAGTTAGTTGCCTGTACGTAAAAACGCAAGCTTTTCATGTTTATACTATTAAGAACATTTTGCGGTATAGTATAACCCAATCTCATCGTCTTTAGTCTCAGGTAAGATCCGTCTTCGATAAAGGCTGTGGAAGCTTCCTGTGAACGAGCTGCTCCATCGAGCATAGGCAATCTTGCAGAAGTATTGGTTGGAGTCCATGAATTGTAGAGAGCATCCTGGCTTAATCCTCCATAGAACTGGCCATAGTCGATCCAGCGGCTAACATAGTTGATCAATTCATTACCATAACTTCCATAAAAGAACATATTCAAATCGAAGTTGGCATATCCAAGATCAATGTTTAAACCTCCGGTAAAATCAGGATGAGGGTCACCAATAAAGGTACGGTCTTTGTCTAATGTAATGAGATTATCCCCATTTAAATCTCTGTATTTGAAGTGGCCTACAGTGGTATAAGTGCCAAATTGAGGTGCAGCGGCAGCTTCTGCATCAGTCTGTATAATACCATCCGAAATAAAACCATAAAACATCGGATAAGCTAAACCTGAGGTTGCACGGGTATATTCCACCTGACGTTCTGAATAGCCGACCACTTCCTTTAAATTGTTGGAGAGTGATACTATTTCGTTCTTGTATTTTGACCAGGTAGCATTCACAGCGTAAGTAAATTTGCCGGCTGCTAAGGTATTGCGGAATCCAAGTTCGATGTCAATACCGGTATTTTTCATCTCACCAATGTTTACAAAAGGAGCAGTTGCTACACCCATTACCTGAGGTATACTTAATTGATAAAGCATATCAGAGGTATTTCTTTGCCATGCGTCAACGGCGAAAGTGAGTTTTTTGTCCAGCATACTTGCATTGATACCCGCATTGAAAGTTTCGGTAGTCTCCCAAGCTACATCGGGATTACCCCTTCTTGATGGCTCAAATCCTGCGATAGCGGAACCTGTGGTTCCATTTAAATTATAAGCAGCAGTATAACCATTGGTTCCAAATGTACGGTACTGGTTATATTCACCAATTTGGTCGTTACCAGTCCTACCCCAACCTGCTCTCACTTTAAGCATTTCTAACCAACTGCTTGTACCTGCCATAAAACCTTCTTTACTAATTTCCCAGGCAGCAGAAGCAGCAGGGAATATTCCATAGCGATTGGCAGTACCAAATCTGGAAGAACCATCACGACGCACTGTACCTTCCAGAAAATATTTCCCCATCAGGTCGTAATTGAAACGGCCAAACTGAGAGAACAAGGCCCATGATGAACCGTTTCCGTCGTTGATTTTATTAAGCTCTCCAGATGCAAGTTGCATATACTCAGGTGCTAGTAAAAAGTACTGACTACGGCCGGCAGTCAACCACTGGTAACTGCTCTTAACAGCCTCCGTCCCCAATACAACATTGAACGTATGAATGTTGTTAATGTTCAAATTGTAATTAATGGTATTTGACCAGTTCCATAAAATTGAATAGTTTGACTCAATATTCAGTCCGGCAGTACCGTTAGCCTCAGCGTTTTCGAAAGTTGGTAAATTATAATTTTTGGCATTCCATTGGTCAAAATTATAACCAAACAAGGATTTAGCCGTTAACCCTTTCAAGAGGGTCACTTCGCCGAAAATATTGCCGAGTACACGGAATCTTTTCCCATCATTGTCTTTTGCATGATACAGCTGAGCAACAGGGTTGACCGCATTTCCAGTATCCGGAGCTTTTGTTCCTGCGAAATTACCCTTGATGTCATATACCGGAACAATAGGTTGCATACGGTAAGCCATAGAAACAGCCGAACCTTCACCATTGTTAGAAAAGTCGCCATTTGTATGGTTATAACTTGCCGATATTGATTCACCAACTTTCAGCCAGTTACCAAATTTGGTGTCAGCATTGACACGAACATTGTATCTTTTAAAACCTGTATGGATCAGTATACCTTGTTCGTCAAGATAATTTCCGGATAAGGAGTAGGTTGATTTAGCTCCACCACCGGATATAGAAAGATCGTATTCCTGGATAATACCTGTACGATAAATTTCATTAAACCAATCGGTACCTTGTTTATTGGCTTTAAAAATCTGGTAATCAGGATAATTGTAAAGCGCAGGGTCAGCAGCAGCAGCGCCTTCCATCGCTCCTGCAGGCAAAGAATAATCAGGAATTACAGGAGTCGGGCCACTACCATATTGTTTAGAACTGGGTACATTGCCCAGATTTTTAGCCCTTAACCACACGGCCTGACCGTATTGCTCAGTATTCAACATGTCGTACTGGTTAGTAGCTTGAGAAGTACCTGTCCGCATTGATAAGGTTATACTTGGTTCCTGATTCGCGCGTCCATGTTTAGTTGTAATAATAACTACACCATTAGCGCCCCGGCTACCGTAAATAGCAGCAGATGAAGCATCTTTTAAAACAGAGATTGACTCCACATCGTTGGGGTTAATGTTATTACCTGGCCCTACAGGCACACCATCAATAACATACAATGGATCAGCATTGTTAATCGTACCAATACCATGGATACGAATGACTGCATCAGCACCCGGAGTATTTCCCGAAGTTACAGTTATACCCGATACCTGGCCCTGCATACGGCTAACAATACTTGGAGCAGTCGAAATTTTCATCTGTTTATCAGAAACAGTTGAAATAGATCCTGTGATCTCCTCTTTTTTACGAGTACCGTAGCCTATTACTACAACTTCATCAACACCAGTAGATTCAGAAATCATTGTAACGTTAAAACTGGATTGGTTTCCAATTGTTAATTCCTGAGTTTTCATCCCTACATAAGCAATACTAATAACTTTAGCATCAGCCGGGGCTAAAAACGTAAATTTACCATCCATATCAGTAACCGTTCCTATTGTTGTTCCTATGACAACCACAGTCACTCCGGGGATAGGAACACCATCTTCACCATTAATAGTTCCCAACAGCGTTTTTTGTTGCGCAAACGAGGTAAGGGTTAAAAAGCAGGAAAATAACAGCAAGGCTGTCATTCGCCACAACCCTTTTACTTTACTTTTTTTCATAGATTTTAATGTTAAATTAGTGTTAAGTACTTGATTAAGATAATTTTGTTAAAGAATGTTGATTACCTGACTTTTAAAATTCTTAATTAAAAGTGAATTGCATTGGCAAGGTATATTAATAATTAATTTTAAAGTATTGATACAAAATAAATTCGTAGTTTCATAAATAAAATGCAAACTATGATTACAATGAAATAATTGCCGAAATGAGATGGATTTTTTGAAATAATAGACTAATTTCATGGGTTCGTATAAAAATGTTAAAAGTTTGACCATTTGTTGTAACTAATTTCCCAATCTTTTTTTTTGTGTTAACGTTGTGTTAACGTTGTGTTAATTTAAGTTTTGTAATATTAAATTTATATCATTAAAGGAAAACAATTATAACAAATTAATTAGTGTTAAAATATGTTTAAAGTTATATTTTATAAATTATTTTATTTTGATCTTCTTTTTATTGAAGTAGTAATCTTAAAAGACATATATCATCCTCATTAACTGTAGTATATCACAAATACAAATGCTTTAACATTTAGGAAAATGATGCTGTTTATTTCTCTTTTCAACTAAAATAGTTGAATTTAATGAATATAAAAGAAGTAAAATGCTTCAGAAAAACAAATATGTGTTGCTTTGGGCATCATTTTAACGCTTAATTATTTTTTTACACTCTCTTAACGTAGCTATTTTTTAGAATTCGAAAATTTAAGGTTTACACCCGACTTGATGTCTTCCTGCTTCAGTATAAACTGAATATTTTTATCGTTCAATTCAACTTTGTTAAATGTACTGAAGGTATCTGGATTGTTAATAATAATTTCAAATTTTCTTCCGGGATAATATGAGGAATTTAGATTTAATTTAACTTCATTAAAGATGGGTGACGATACCTGATAGGTGGCACTCCCGGGTGACACCGGATAAAACCCCATTGCAGAGAATACGTACCATGCCGAAGTTTGCCCTGAGTCGTCATTTCCGGGAATACCTCCATCATAATTGGTATATTCGTTGGTCATAATATTTTTGACTTTTCTTTGCGTTTCAACCGGATCTCCCAGATAATTATATAAATAAGGAATAGTATGCCATGATTCATTTGAATGCCAATATTGATCAGTATCAAAAAGTTCATCCAGCTTTGAGCGAACCTGTTTTTTGTCGCCTATCATGTCAGATAATCCGGGAATATCCTGCAAACCCAACAAAAGGCCCTGCAATGGAGTACTTTCGTTAAGATAGTTTCTTGCTCGTTTAGCCAACATGACTGCATCTTCTGTCTTTCCATATTTTTCAGCCACCTGCGAAAGTACAAAATCGGTCATTGCATATTCTAACTTAGGAGAAATGTGCTGGTTTTTGTGGACCATTTCATTAATACTGTCTTCGACCGGAATATTACCATTTTCAAGATAAGACTTCATTCCACGTCGTCCTTTACCATTTTTATAATCTTCACCCTCAGCTATTTCAAGAGCATTTTTCAGCAAGTAAGGGTAAGCCCTGTCAATATTTATATCAAATCCTTTCAGGTAGGCATCAGCGAGGGCAATATTGGCATCGTCGCCCGTCATGGCAGTGTTATAGTTGTTATGCAATGGTAAATTAGGCAACCATCCGCCCTGCTCAGCTTTTAATACGAGCGATTTCATCATATCTTCATACTTATCCGGAGCAATCAGGCTTACCAATGGAAGCTGGGCAGGATGAGTACCCCGCAACAAAAAATCGTCATAATATACATGTCCCTTCTCAATTTTCCTGATGATTTTGTTGCCATCAAAATCAGGATACGAACCATCCACATCACTGAAGGTGCGAGGGAAAAGCATGGCATGGTACAAGGCTGTGTAGAACTTGGTATAATCTTCTGTTTTTCCTCCTTTTAATTGAATTACCGAGAGAGTTGAGTTCCATAATTTTTCTGTCTCCGCTTTTGTTTTTTCAAAATCCCAATGAGGTATTTCTGCCTCCATATTAGCGCGGGCTGCTTCAATACTGGTAAATGAAGTTCCAACTTTAGCCAAAATAGCATCGTTATCATTAATATTAAATTTGGCATAAGCTCCAATTTCTGGCTTCCCCGAAATCTCAGTCTGTTTTTTTAAATCCTCCATCTGGAAATAGCAACCATAATTATCCAAAGGCTTATTGAATCTGACAACAAAATAACCGCTTAAACCAGTCGGCTGCCCCGATTCCTTATTTACCTGTTGTACGGGATTATAACCATAAATTTCCTGTTTCTCAGGATCTACTTTAATATACCCCTGCCCTTCATCGCTATTTGGAGTAATCAATATAATTGCCTGATCTTTTTTTAAATATGAAAATCTGAAAAATCCAGCACGCGCTGTTCCTGTCATTTCAACAAATGTGATGTAATCTTCTAGTATACACGAATAATAAGCCGGAGTTGAAATTTCACTTTCGTGCAAAAATGATGAAGCGCGCTCGGTTGCAAAAGTTCGCAGATAACCGGTCATTGGCATAATAGTAAAACTGCCATAATCTTTAGTGCACGAGCCTCCCAACCAATGAGAGCCTCTAAATCCCTGTATTTTCTTTCCTCCGTAATAATAAGGAGCCACACACTTATTTTCAGTGTCGCGGGTTTGAGGGGTCCACTGTGTCATCCCAAATGGAGTCGAAACCGCCGGCGTAACTTGTCCCCAGGCTTCAATTCCCTGGTTGTGTTTGCTTATATCCGGCCCAATTGATTTACCAGTACCTATTAAAGGATTCACAAATTGGATAACATTGACGGCTTTTTTCTGGCAGCTCAAAATCAAAAGCAGTAATGCCAGGGCGATTAAAATCCCAAATTTATTCTTAGTCATAGTTCGGTTTAATAGATGTTGGACATTTAAAGAGTGTCAAGGTCGATTTATAAAATTAGTTAAAATTTGTAAAGTTTAAAATAATGTATTTATTTTGTTTCTGCCAAATACTTTAAGTTCTTAATTTTTTGGATACAATATTGGGTTCTATATTTTGAAATTGATCTTCCAATGTATACTAAAAGGGGGATAAATTTGTACACTTTCCAGAAATAAGGAGTAAATACGAAGGTTCCGCCAATTCCGCCAACTGTATTTGTTCAACAAATGCTGATCAAGGCTGGTTTTTACCATTCATATAATTGATTTAATTAAACTTATAAATGTTTTTACTGACCAAATACCGAGTTCTGGAAAACACCATTCACTTGCAAAAGAGATGATAAAAAAAAAGAGTGCATCCTATTGAGGTACAGCGCACTCATTTCAATCCATCCCCTTTGACGGATAGAACTACCAATTGGCGGAAGTGGTGGGCAATC
>Ga0123339_10001763_pt1 | contig 14844 bp, 15 predicted proteins | sample lystaG_FD_89956 | JGI IMG/M metagenome (GOLD analysis project Ga0123339, IMG submission 89956) | Glacier valley bacterial and archeal communities from Borup Fiord, Nunavut, Canada, to study Microbial Dark Matter (Phase II) -... | ecosystem: Environmental > Aquatic > Freshwater > Ice > Glacier ... | reverse complement strand
TATGTCCGAGTTGCGCCCGACAAGGTCGCAGCAGCGCTTGCCGACGGTACTGTCGACATCGTGCTTTCCGCCGATATGGATACCGACGACGCGTTGCTCGAAGGACCCTATTACACAAGCGGCGCCGGGTTTTTCACTGCAAGCGATAATGCGGCCAACGCCAAGTCCTCGGCGAAGAACTTCCGCCAAAGCTTGCCCATCGGGGTTCAGAAGAACTCTGTTTCCTATTGGTATTTGCTCGACACGCTCGGAAAGAGTGGGATCAAAACGTTTTCCACGACTAAAGAACTTATCGCCGCCGTCGAGTCGGGGAGCATCTCTTTGGGCGCGATTGATTCGCTCGTCGGTAAATATGCGATTGCGGGCGGTTCGAAAATAACATTCGCCGGCTATGTCGACGGCGCGAATAAGCTCGGAGTCGCAGTCGCCCCCGCACAAACCGAACTCGCATCGGCGGTCTCGACGATGCTTGATAATGCGACTGACAAATCGATAATCGCCTCGATGAGTCGGAAATGGCTCACTGCGCCAGCCGATGCGACCGGCACAGGGAAATAGCCGTCGCAATAAACGCACACAAACCTCTCGCTATAGTCCCATGACGTGTTCGAATCATCGAATGCGGAATGCCCATATCTCTCTATACTTTAGCGCGGTAAAGTGCTAAAGTATGCACTGCGTTGCGAAAGTTCACAGCATCAAGGTGCTTTTCGGCCCAAGGGATATGGTGGCACTCGACGATGCCACCAAAGGAGGAATCGTGAAAAAGAAAACGTATGTGATAGCTCTTCTCTGTATCAGCCTGTTTGCTTGCGCTGGGGTATTGAGCGGATGTCAAAAAGTCAAGACGACGGCCACATCCACCTCGACTTCTGCCGGTGTGGTAAAGCCTTCATGGTCCGATCAGCTCGTCACGCCTGGCGGCAACACGGTGATAATAGGTGCCGATACGAATTATCCTCCGTTTGAGTCCGCCCCGAAATCCGGCGACGAATTCGTCGGCTTCGACGTCGATCTCATGAATGCGATCGGCGCAAAAACCGGGCTCGTATTCAAATTCAAGACATACAACTTCGATTCGCTGGTCGCCGGTCTCAATGGGGGCACCGACTTCGATATGGTGACATCGGCATGGACGATAAACGCCGAACGTCAAAAACAAGTCAACTTCTCAATTCCTTACTATCGCAATGATTTTGGTGTCGTCGTACCGAAAGACTCGAAGTTGACAAGCTACAAGCAACTTAAAAAAGGCGATATCGTCAGCGTTCAGACGGGCTCCTCTGCGAATGAGTGGGCGAAAAAGCAGTTTGCCGGCACCGGGGTGCAGATTAAAACATTTGAAAACACACTCGATTGTTTCAATGCATTGACGGCGGGCGACGCCGACATGGTGATTCAAGATCTCGCAATGGCCTCATCTGTTGTTTCCGACTCGGCTCGTAACGCGAAGATAGTCGAGCACGTATCAGTCGCCGAATACTTCGGCATGGGTTTTGCGAAGAATGCAAAGGGCGCGGCCATGAAGGCAACGGTTGATTCGACGCTCAAAGAGCTTGCGACCGACGGTACATATGCCCGGATCTATAAAAAATGGTTCGGTGTCGAGCCCACATTCCTGCCGGGAGATCCGACCGAATAAACTTGACAGAGCAAGTGCGGATGTTTTTGACTCTCGGGTAGCGGGTCAAGACATCCATCGAGGGGGAGGGCGCCTATGCGTTCTCCCCTTTTCATATCCCTGCTTTTCCGGCGAGCTTGTGGGGAACGAATAGTGAATTAAAATGAACGTATAGTGCATATTATTATCATTTAAATGAATTAATATCTATATTAGCTAATATATGTACTATAATTATTCAATAATATAACCTCAAAACATCAGGGAGATGGGGACATGAAGAAAGTAATGGCAATCGTTGTAATCGTATCGTTTGCTCTCGGGGCGTTTACACTTGCAGGATGCACCAAGGTGAAGAGCGATACGTCCGCTGCTACCAAAGCGAATTCGACAGGTGCTTTGGCGGGGAAGACGATCATCGTCGGCACCGATGCGCCGTATCCTCCGATGGAGATGGTCAAGTCGGACGGAACCTACGAAGGCTTCGACGTCGATATCATGGATGCCGCCGCGAAGGCTGAGGGCGGGACGGTGCAGTTCAAGACAAGCGGTTTCGATGCCTTGATCGCTGCCATGGGCGCCACCGGCGGAGATTATGACGCAGCCGCATCTTCGATTACCATCACACCCGAGCGTCAGAAGAACATGCTGTTCTCGGACCCGTATTTCAACGCGAATCAATCGTTCGCCGTTCCGACGGGATCGACCATGACATCGACGAAAGACATCAAGAAGGGAATGAAGATCGCCGTCCAGCTCGGAACGACCGGCGAGATCTGGGCGAATAAGAATCTGAAGGCCAAGGGCGTCGAAGTGAAATCCTACGATCAGGTCCCGGGTTGTTTCGCGGCGCTTTCTGCCGGAGACGTCGACGGTATCATAGTGGACTTCCAGGTTGCGAGTGATTATGCAGCCGATAAGACGCGTAAGGCGACCATCGTCGAGCAGATCAGCACCGGCGAGCAGTACGGCATCGCGTTCCCGAAGACGAACACCACCTACCTCGCGGCGATCAACAAGGGTTTGAAAACTATCAAAGCAGACGGTACGTATACTAAAATCTATAAGAAGTGGTTCAAGGTCGAGCCGGTCTCGATTCCGTAACGGAGTTATCGATACGCATGTATAAAAAGGCGGCATAAGCTATGAGTCAGTTTTTACAATGGTGGGAAACAAACCAGATCACACATCTCTTCTTTTCGTTCTCGGCGATGAAGGACGCGTTTCCGGCTATACTCACGGCGCTCCCCGTCTCGTTGATGTTCGGTCTCGTCGCATTTCTGCTCGCGATTCCCGGTGGGCTTGCTCTCTCCTTCATGAAGATGAGCAATACCCGCTGGTTTCGCTGGCCTGCGACGATATATGTCGATGTTATCCGGGGCACTCCGCTTTTCCTGCAGATACTGTTGGTTTTTTTCGGTCTCCCGCTTACACCCATCTATAAGACGGTCGTCGATGTCTTGAGCCTGAGGAGCTATCTGTTCTTCGGCATCGACTCGACGGTCGTCCTCCGCGGCCTGCTCGTGCTCTCGTTCAACTCGGCGGCATATATGTGTGAAATCTTCAGAGCGGGAATCCAGTCGATTCCGAAAGGGCAATCCGAGGCATCCCGTTCGTTGGGGATGAGCGCGGTCCAGACGATGGCGTTCGTCATCCTTCCCCAAACGGTGCGCAGGATTTTGCCGACTATGATGTCGGAGTTCATTCTGCTCTTCAAGGATACCGCGCTGTTGGCCGCCGTCAGCGTCGCGGAAATGACGCTTCGCGCTAAGGAAGCGGCGGCGACGACGTTCAACCAATCGGCCTATATCGTCGCCGCGCTCATGTATTTGGTGCTCACCGTCCCCTTGGGCCGTTTTGTATCCGGGCTCGAGAACCGTCTCGCTCTCCAGGATAGCGGTGCAACGGGAAAGCGCCCGCCTCGTTTGGGTACCGGCGCTCTCGATTCCGAACATATCGTTGCCCACAAGGAACGTCTGATGTCGAACGGGGAGTAAAGAGATGTCTGATGCAATCGTAAGAATCAACAAATTAAAGAAATCTTTCGGGGACCTCGAAGTTCTCAAAGATGTTTCGCTCGAAGTCGACCGAGGCGAGGTCGTAACGATCCTGGGGCCGTCCGGTTCAGGGAAATCGACGCTGCTCCGCTGCATCAATCTGCTCGAAAAGCCGACCGGCGGAGAAATCTGGTTCGAGGATAAACTTATAAACGACAAATCTGCCGACGTCAATGAGATCCGCGAGCACATCGGTATGGTCTTCCAGCAGTTCAACCTGTTCCCGCACCTGACGGCGCAAGGAAACGTCGAGTTGGCCTTGCGAAAGGTGCGCAAACTCCCGAAAGGGGAGTCCGCGAAAATCGCACTCGAACAGTTAACGAAGGTCGGACTAGCCGACCGCGCCGACTATCTGCCCAGCCAGCTTTCCGGCGGTCAGCAGCAACGCGTCGCAATCGCCCGTGCACTGGCGATGGACCCGCATGTGATGCTTTTCGACGAGGCGACCTCGGCCCTCGACCCCGAACTCGTGCGCGATGTCCTCGATGTCATGCGTCTCCTCGCCCGTGGTGGTATGACCATGATCGTGGTCACGCACGAGATGGGCTTTGCTCGCGATGTCGCCGACAGGGTCGTATTCATGGACGATGGCTTCATCGTCGAGGAGGGTACCCCACAAGAGGTGTTCGACCACCCGCGGCATGAGCGCACGAAAGACTTCCTCGGGCACATCTCTTAAGCGCATTCTTCGCGAAATCCCACCAGGTTTGCGTTGTTTCTGTGGTGAGACCGCCTTTGTCGCATTTTATCCGAATTTCCTTCTTGCGTGGAGTATGATTAGTGCGAACCCCGAATAAGGGTATGGAAAAGCAGACGGATAAACGTGATATGTTTACCATCTGCGCGTTTTCAAAAGGAGTTGAGCGCACATGATGTATGGTTATAACTACGGAAACTCGATGATGGGCTCCGTCTTTCCCGGAATTTTAATGGGAATATTTTGGCTTGCGGTAGTCATCGGTATCGTCGCCCTTGTTCTTGTGAGCATCAGACACGGGAATCATCATTCGCATACGCCGATGTCTCCTATCCACCCGATGGCCGACGACGCGTGCCAAATTGCTCGCGTCCGTTACGCTAAAGGTGAGATCACCAAAGAAGAGTACGAAGAGATCTGTCAAAGACTCGGCGCTTAGTCGTCGAAAAATATATAAGGATTACGAATGGCCTCCTTCCTCAAGCGCGATCGTATCGAGCTTTTGGCTCCGGCCGGCGGTGCCGAGCAACTGAAATATGCGCTCCACTTCGGAGCGGACGCCGTCTATATCGCCGGGCAGCACTTCGGTCTTCGTGCACGCGCGGGTAACTTCACCGATGAGACTCTCGTCTCCTCGGTGAAGTTTGCGCATGAAGCCGGTAAACGCGTGTTCGTCACCATCAATGCGATCATGCATGATGAGGATATCGAGCCGCTCGGGCAATATGTCGCTTTCTTGCAAACGGCTCAAGTCGATGCCGTCATCCTGAGCGACTTGGGTGCATTGCAGGTCGTTGTCGCTTGCGCACCCGGCCTCGAGATCCACGTAAGCACGCAGGCCAGCGTCACGAATCACGCCACGGCGTCGATGTGGCATTCGCTCGGAGCGAAACGCATCGTTCTCGCCCGTGAGCTCTCCCTGTCCGAGATCGCCGATATCCGCTCCCATGTCCCCGATGATCTCGAGCTCGAGGTATTCGTCCACGGCGCCATGTGCATGTCCTATTCGGGACGCTGTCTCATCAGCAACTATTTGACCCAGCGTGATGCGAACCGGGGGCACTGCACCCAGCCTTGTCGTTGGAAGTATGCTCTGGTAGAGGAGACTCGTCCCGGCCGCTCCTTCCCGATAGAGGAGGATGAGCGCGGCACCTACCTGATGGATTCGTGCGACCTCTGCATGATCGAGCATATCGACGCGCTCGTCGACGCCGGGGTAGACAGTTTGAAGATCGAAGGTCGGGCCAAGGGGGCGTATTATGTGGCCACGGTGGTCAACGCCTATCGCCGAGCGCTCGACGGAGGCGATATGGCCGAAATCCTCCCCGAGCTCGACCGTGTGAGCCACAGACCGTATTCGACGGGATTCTTCTTCGGCCCGGCGAAACAAACCTATGACGATGCGCAGTATCTTCAAACGCATGACCTCTGTGCGACGGTGCTCGCGTGCGAAAGCGGTCGCCTGTCGGTGCGGCAACGCAACCGTTTCTTCACCGGAGACGAAGTCGAGGTGCTTTCACCGGGAGTGGCGGTAAGAGCATTCACAGTTGAAAACCTGCGGACGGAGTGGGGAGAGCTCGTCGATATCGCAAACAAGGCGACCGATACTTACACGATGGATGCGCCGTTTGAACTGAAGCACGACGACATATTGCGTCGCAAGCGCGAGGACGAGCACGTGAAAGGCTGAAAAAAAGCTTGACCGCGCCCTTGATACTGATATACTAATTCCTGCTACTTTTAAGCGGGCAGCCTCGCTTCGAGTCGCAAAAGTGGGCGATTAGCTCAGGGGGAGAGCACTACCTCGACACGGTAGGGGCCACTGGTTCGATCCCAGTATCGCCCACCACTTTTCAAGCTACGGGGATCCCGGACGGGATCCTTTTTTATCGCACCGTGCGTGCCGCGTTTTGTATTATCATAGAGAAGTCCGTAAGTGGGCGGTTAGCTCAGCGGGAGAGCATTACCTTCACACGGTAGGGGTCGCAGGTTCGAATCCTGTACCGCCCACCACTTACTCGGTTTCGACACGGGGACTCATGATAAAGAAGAAAACCACCAGATTGATATATGCCGCTACCGCGGGTATTGTTTTCGCTGTCGCGACGGTGCTGCTGCTGGAATGGCGCTATGCGCTGCTTGCCGGGTGGGATGCCGCCGCGATCGTACTCATCGTCACTTGGTTCGTCGATCTTCACGGCCGCGGTGTCGAGGAGACGGCCGCCATCGCTCGTCGCGACGATGTCAATCTGACTCTCGGCGGAGCATTGGCCGTGTTGGTCTGCGTTGTGAGCCTCGGAGATGTAATAGTACTCCTGACGGGAAAGTCGAGCGTGCTCTCTCAGAGTCAGACGGTGGCACTCGGGCTGTTCAGCATCGTCGTTTCGTGGTTTCTCCTTCATCTGGTATTCACTCTGCGCTATGCCGCACTCTACTACGCAGGTGACGAGGGCGGAGTTGATTTCGGGAAGACGGAGCGTCCCATGTTCAGCGATTTCTTCTACCTCGCGTTTACTGTGGGGATGACGTATCAGGTATCGGACACGCAGCTCGAAGACAGCAAGTTCCGCCGACTCGCCATCATACATGCGCTGCTTTCGTTCATGTTCGGCACGGTCATCATCGCCACGACCATCAACTTCATCGCCGGGTTTTCGCAGCGCTGATATTCGAAAAGTAATTGGAGTGCACTCTACTTATGATGTATGTATCGAACACCTCGCTCGACCCCACATATAATCTCGCGTTGGAAGAATTCTTAGTCACGACGAAGGATTCTTTTTTTGCGGGAAACGACATCGCTATGTTGTGGCAAGATGAGCCGACCGTCGTCGTCGGCCGCAACCAGAATACGGAGCGTGAGCTCGATCGCGCCTATCTCGAGCAAAACGACATCCATGCGGTGAGGAGGATGTCGGGAGGCGGTGCGGTCTATCACGACCTCGGTAACGTGAATTTCACAATCATCAAGCGCAACGCGCATGCGCTCAAGAACAATTTCTCGTTCTTCACCGATCCGCTCGTCGAAACCCTCGGACTGCTGGGTGCGAGAGCAGAGTTCTCCGGTCGCAACGATGTGTTGGTCGAAGGCGCGAAGTTTTCAGGGAACGCACAGTATAGCCACGGCGATACACTCCTCCACCATGGGACCATTCTCTTCGATTCCGACTTGAGCGTGCTCGGTCACGTCCTCAAGCCGAAGCAAAGGGATGCCGCAGTCGAAGCCAGGGGTGTGACCTCGCATAAGAGCCGTGTCGCGAATCTGCGGGAGTATCTCGACGTATCGCTCGAGGAATTCGTCGATATCTTCGCCCATCGATTGGCTGAAATCGATGTCGCCGCTCAGATTGAGGCCGTGAAGCTCGGCGAGGGGCAACAGGGACAAGTCATGGCCTTGAGGGATGCGAAATATCGAACGCTCCGGTGGAATTGGGGCGCATCGCCGCACTATACCCACATGAAGGAAGCGCGGTTCGACGCCGGCAATGTCTTAGTCTGTATGAATGTCGACGACGACGTCGTCACGACCCTTGATATCTACGGAGATTTCTTCGAGGCGAGGCCTCTCGAATTGTTGCAAAACCATCTGAGCGGGAGCACGTATTCAGATCTCCGGAATCTGATTATGCGCACTCCTGTCGAAGACTATATCCATAACCTCGAACGTGAAGAACTTGCCGGTCTCGTTTAGCGATCCCGCATAGCCATCCCGTCACCGCGCGAGTTCGGCGTGCACTTCGCTGCGACATGCCGGGTCGAAGGGGCTTCTTCTGGAAGCCAAGACGAACAGATAGGGATAACGCTTGCTTAAATGCTCGAGGTACTCCATCCACTCGAGGACGAGGATCTCATAGGCCCGCTTCGTGTCCAGCTCGAGATGGGCGAGATCGGCCTCCGGAAGGTTGTCGAGGCTGCTGCGCGCTTGAAGCTCGTCGGATATATGGTTCGTGGCCCACAGGAGGTCGGCGAACTGTTCGTGCTCGAGGAGCGCTTGGTTGGCGAGCAGCCCCAAAATGGTCGATCTTTGCTCGACGAGGAATCTCTTCATATACGCCAGCGACGAAGAGTCGAGCTCGATGTCGGGGGCATAGGCGCGAAATGTGGCCTCCGCTTGTTCATAGTCCTTCTTCATCCATCCGACCTGAGGCGTGATTTTCCCGACCAGGGCTCCGGAATTGAGATCGACTTCGGCTATTGTTTTCAGTAGGTCGAATCCGGTTTCCGAGAAAAAGGCTCCGATGATCATATTGAGCTTCTCGCGGAGGACTTCTTTTTCCCGTCGCTTCAGGTATGTCTCCAGGATTCCGGTCACTATGAGGATCTGAAGGCACATGAATGCCAGGTCCCCGATGAAAAAGCGTTCCAATTCGCTATGGAGGAGCGGAGAAGGGAACGCGAGCCACCGAATGGCATAGAGGGCGACGGTTGCGAATGTCAAAACGATTCCGGGAATCGTTTTCCAGTGTTTAGTTGTATCCATGTACGTCCATCCTTACGATCGCGAGAACGGTATCAAGTAATATCTTGCTGCAAAGACCGTGCGCTCGTGGCATCGGAGTCAGGGTAATGTTGTATCCTATTAATAATGTATCAGCCCATGAGAAAGAATACGATGTATATTTCCACCGGAGAACAATTGATAGAGCTCGTTCGACTTTTGAAAAACGAGGAAATGATCGCGATTGACACGGAGTTCATGCGTGAGAAAACATATTACGCGCGTCTCTGCCTCATTCAAATCGGCTATGACGGCGGCGAGGCGGCCGTCATCGACCCGCTTGCCATCGACGACCTCACGCCTCTTGAAGATATTCTGTACGACGACAGGATCGTCAAGATATTCCATGCGGGAGGACAGGACCTCGAAATATTCTACCAGCTCTTCGGTAAACCCGTTTGTCCGGTCTTCGATACGCAGAACGCGGCTTCGCTTTTGGGATATCGCGAGCAGATCGGTTATGGAGCACTTGTCTCGGGGGAGTTCGATATCCATTTGAGCAAAGCCGACAGTTTCACCGATTGGGCACGACGGCCTCTCTCGGATGCCCAGATCAGCTATGCGAAAGACGACGTTGTTTATCTGGCAAAACTCTATCCGACCATGCGGGACAAACTCGAAGAAATCGGCAGGCTTGCTTGGCTGGACGAAGAGTTCGCTCAAAAGTGCGATTCTTCGACGTATGAGATCGACTATGACCACCTGTATCGTCGTGTGAAGAAGTTTAAGTCTTTGAACCGCCGCGCGCTCGGCGTCGCGCAGCAGGTCGCTATTTGGCGCGAGAGGGAGGCGCAGAGGAGGAATCTGCCTAAGCGTTGGGTGATATCGGACGAGACGCTCGTAGAGCTTGCCAGGCGTGCCCCCAAAGATACCGAAGCCATTAAGATGATACGAGGTTTCACGCCGATAATGGTCAAGGAGTCGAAGGGCCTTATCGATGCCATCGCGCGCGGGATTGCGATTCCCGAGGGCGAATTGCCGACCGTTTCGCATACCGAACGTTCAACACAGGATGTCAGTGCGAGTGTTGATTTAATGACGGCACTCGTAAGACAACGTGCGAAAGAGAATAATATATCCACCGCCATACTCGCCTCCCATGCGATGATCGAGAAGCTTGCTGAGTCACCCGATGCAGAGAACGAAGTCAAACAGGGGTGGCGAAAGCCCATGGTGGGCGACGAACTGATCGATCTGCTGGAAGGCAAGCTGTCGTTGTCTCTCGAAGGGCCGAATCTAAAAGTACGACGGACGGAAAACCACACTGAGGAGTGACGCCCATGTTTATGAACTTGAATTCGAACTGGTTTTTATTGATGCTTGTCACCGTGGCCCTCGGCGGTCTCACGCAGCTCTACATCAAAAGAACCTATGCTAAATGGAGTAGAGTCGGCAATAAGAACGGACTTTCCGGCGCGCAGGCCGCACAGATGATTTTGGAGCGCAACGGAATCGCTGCTTCTCCCGGCCAGCCCACGGGTGAAGGTGCGTGTGCGGTCGTATCCGTCGAGGGGACGCTGACCGATCACTATGATCCTCGGACGGGTATCGTTTCGCTCTCCGAGGGCGTCTATAAAGGGGCCTCCATCGCGTCCGTCGCCGTCGCCGCCCATGAAACGGGACACGCGCTGCAGGATGCACAGGATTACACCTGGGGCGAGATTCGCACGAAGATCGTTCCGGCAGTGAGCTTCGGTTCGGGAGCTGCGGGCATCTTGATCATCATGGGCTTTTGGATCCAGCTGTCGGGTCTCATGTGGCTCGGGATTTTGGCGTACTCGCTCGCGGTTTTGTTTCAGATCATAACCTTGCCGGTAGAGCTTAATGCTTCGAGGAGGGCGCTCGCACAGCTGAGCGACGGTGGAATGCTGTCGGGCAGCGAACTTCCCGCGGCGCGTCAGGTGCTCACCGCTGCCGCACTCACCTATGTCGCTGCCGCACTCATCTCGATTCTCAACTTGCTCTACTATATCGGTCTCGCCCGGAGGAACTGACGCTTATGGCTGAAATGGTGACATTGACGGTAAGCCAAGCCCTCGGGATTGCCAAAGAGAAGCTTGAAGGAATATACATCCGTGTCATCGGCGAAGTGTCGGAGTTTTCCGACAAGCCCGGTTACAAGGCGGCGTACTTCAGCATCGGGGACAAGAGCTCGGTGTTGCCGTGTATGATGTGGCGTGCCCAGTACGACGCGAGCGGCGTCACGCTTCGCAGCGGAATGCTCGTCGAACTGACGGGAAAGTTTTCGCTGTATGCAGCGAAAGGACGCATGAACTTCAGCGTCTCGCGTCTCGAGGCCGCCGGAGAAGGCAATCTGAAGGCACAGGTGGCCGCTCGCTTGGAAATGCTGAGGAACGAGGGCTTGACTGACGATGCCCGAAAAGTGTCGGTTCCGAATATGGCTGAGAAAATCGCCGTGGTCACATCCCCCCAAGGTAAAGCTATCCATGATGTGCTGCGCACGCTCCGTCGCAGGTTCCCCTACGCCGAAGTCTTTTTCTTCGGCGTGAAGGTCGAGGGTGAAAGCGCCCCCGCTGATATCTCCCATGCCATCGCCGAGGCGGACCGTATCGGCGCGGATGTCATGCTTGTCGTGCGCGGGGGTGGCTCGTATGAGGATCTGTTGCCGTTTTCCTCCGAAGAGGTCGCGCGCGCGATCGTCGCGGCGAAAACACCGATCGTAACCGGTGTCGGTCATGAGCCCGACGTGTCCATTGCAGACTACGTCGCCGATAAAGCGGCATCGACACCGACCGCGGCCGCCGAGGCGGTCACACCTTCACGCGAAGAGGTCGTCCGCAATCTCAACCAAAAAAGGAAGATTCTTTCGGGTGCATTACAGGTGAATCTCGATTCGGGAGTGCACGCGCTCGCCGTTTTGATGGCGAGAAACATCTTCTCTGATCCGCTGGCCCTGTTCATGCAAAAAGCCCAAACAGTCGATGGGCTGCACCAGCGGCTCGATAGGGCGATTCCCACAAAAATCGCGCGGGACAAAATCTCGATCGCCAACATGCGTAGTCGGCTTTCATCGATCGGCACAAGTTTCATGCGTATGCCGCAGACCAAGGTGGGAACGGCCGCATCCCGTCTCAACGACCTGTCGCCTCTCAAGATTTTATCGCGCGGGTACGCGGTCGCATTCGACGAACGGAGCGGTCTCATCGTGAAAAACGTCGATTCGGTCGGAATCGGAGATTCTCTATCGGTCCGAATAGCCGACGGAGAGCTCGGTTGTAGCGTCATTTCCAAAACAAAGACGAAAGGATAGGACCGTTATGGACACGAACGAAAAAGAGTTGACTTTCAGCGGAGCTTTGAACGAGCTGGATGGGATCGTGCGCGAGCTCGAAGGCGGACAGATGGAGCTAGAGGACAGCCTGCTCCGTTATGAGCGTGGGGTGAAGTTGATCCGCGTATTGCAAGAGAAGCTCGAGACGGCCGAACAGAAAGTAACCACGTTGCTTGGCGATATCGAACCGGAGACGGGTCATGAGGAGCTGTGAGAGATGCGTGAGCTGGTAAAAGATTGCCTGTTTTGCAAAATCATTCGGGGAGAGATTCCTTCGAAGAAGGTCTACGAGAACGAGTATGTGCTGGCGTTTGATGATATCGCTCCGCAAGCTCCCGTCCACACCTTGATCGTGCCGAAAGAGCACGTGGAGAATCTTGAAGATAACCCTTCTCCCGAACTGCTCGCACACTTATTCGGCGCCGTGCATACGGTCGCCGAGATCAAGGGCGTTGTCGATTCGGGCTATCGAGTGGTCCAAAACAACGGGAAAGATGCGGGACAGACGGTCTCGCACATCCACGTTCATGTTTTCGGTGGGCGTCCGTTCGGCGAGGGAATGGTCTAGATATCCGGGCGAAGTGACATACCGCCGGTGAAGAGATTCTGCACATGTCGGTTCGAGCCGGATGGAGTTTGCGCTACGGTGGAGGAGGGGACGACGCTTCTTTCCGCCGCGCATAGTGCAGGCGCATACATCCTGGCCACTTGCGGGGGAAGAAAAGCGTGCGGAACCTGCGCCGTGCGTGTCCTCGAAGGAGAGCTCGATCCGATAGGTCCCGAGGAACAGAATATAATCGGCAGGAGTCCGGTCAGATTGGCATGCAGGGCGCATGTCGTCTCCGATGTCGTGGTGATGCCGATCTCCCAAAGGAGGAAGCCCTCCACTGACGTGCGCGAATCGGCGGATTCCGCCGATTCTCCTCTCGTCGTCGGGGTAGACCTCGGAACGACGTCGATCGCTCTCGAAGTATTCGACCTCGAGCGCGAATCCGTTATCGCCGCCGCTCATTCCACCAATGCCCAAAACGCGTGGGGTGCCGACGTGTTGAGCCGTCTGAGCATCGCGATCCAAGACCGAGGAGAGATGCTCTCTTTGCGCGATGCCGCTCAAAACTCGATTCTTGAAGCACTGATGGGCGCACTGACTTCGACCGGACGGGAACCCGGCGCGGTGGAGCGGATGGTTATCGGCGCCAATAGCGTCGTCGCGAGTCTTTTGTGTGGAACGCCTGCTTACGGACTCGCTGGCGCTCCGTTCCTGGCTCCCGAAGGGTTCTTGCTTTCGGAAGGGCCGCTCCATGAAGCGCTTCTTGCGGCAAACCCTTCTTGTGAAGTGCGCATCGTCGCTCCTTTGAAAGGATTTGTCGGTGGAGATATCGTATGCGGTCTTTTCGGAGCGGATGTGTTGAAGCCGGAGAGGCCGATACTGTTCGTCGATATCGGTACCAATGTCGAGTTCGTCGCCGCGTTGCCCGACAAGATGATCGTTGGCTCTGCTCCGGCGGGGAGCGCATTCGCGGCGGGTGGTGGTTTGGGCTCCTCGGTTTTGGAAGAACTTCTGCGCTTGCGTGAACAGGGTGTATTGGACGAGACAGGTCTGCTCGACGGAACTCATCGGGAGGTCCGCACCGGTTTTGACGGGGTGAGGTATGTCGAAAAGGGGAAGCGAGTCCTGACGCAACTCCAGATTCGCGATTTCCAGCTTGCAAAGGCCGCCGTCGGGGTGGGGGTTGATAAAATATTGCACGCTGCGCACCTCGGGTTCGGCGATTTATCGCGTGTGATTATCACAGGAGCTTTCGGGAACGCGCTGAACGCGCATGTTTTGTTCGGACTTAAGATCTTGCCTTCCGAGTTGTCCGGCATCTCCGTCGAGTATAGGGTCGACGCCGCGCTCGACGGAGCCGTGAAGATAGCTCGCGGACGCGATGCCGATTTCACGAAGGCCGATAGATATTACGCGACCGCCGAAGTCGTGGACTTCGTGGGCGATCCCGGGTTCTCAAATGAACTTATGGACAATCTCTCACTTTAAATTCGTGAAAAAACACAAAGAAGAACCCCGACCTTCAGGCCGGGGTTCTCATAATCCTTTTCCGCTGGTCATCTCACGAACCGAATCGATGCACGCAACTCGTGCGCCGTTGGAGTTTGAGCGTCGATCGGAATGTCCGAAGACAAGTTTGCAGAAAGGAAACTTAATCAATTTACTCGAAGCACAATTGAAACTATACCATATGCCAAATACTGTGCGCCATTGGGGTGCTTAATGTCCGTTTTTCGGTGGTGAATGGCGGATTCAATGTAAAAATACGGGTATGACACGATCGTGCCGAGGAGGAACTATGGATTCGAATAATCAAGAAACCGTCTACTACCCCAGTCCGAAAGCCGCAGAACGCGCATGGATCAACTCCATGGAACAATATAAAGAGATGTATGCCCGCTCAGTCAAGGATCCGGAGGGGTTTTGGTCGCAGCAGGCGTCCGAGCTGCTGACATGGGATAAAAAGTGGGACAGGGTCCTCGAGTGGAACTTCGACGAGCCGAAAATCGAATGGTTCGGCGGAGGAAAGCTCAACGTGTCCGTGAACTGTCTCGACCGACACGTCAAATCGCATCGTCGCAATAAGGCTGCGCTCATCTGGGAGAGCGATGGCGGGCGTTCGAAGGTCT
>Ga0123339_10001758_pt1 | contig 14868 bp, 11 predicted proteins | sample lystaG_FD_89956 | JGI IMG/M metagenome (GOLD analysis project Ga0123339, IMG submission 89956) | Glacier valley bacterial and archeal communities from Borup Fiord, Nunavut, Canada, to study Microbial Dark Matter (Phase II) -... | ecosystem: Environmental > Aquatic > Freshwater > Ice > Glacier ... | reverse complement strand
GATGGAAAACTCTTCGGTATTGGTTACCAAAAGTTGATTGCCATCATAGAGTTCCACATGGAATCCATCATTAGTATCCCCTGTAGCCCGCAGGTGCAACTGCTGGCTTTGAACGGAGAAGCAAATACAAAACGCCGTCAGAAAAAGTAAAACAGGAGGAAGTCTAAGTTTAAAAATTCTCATAAGTTAATCGCTTATTGTTTGATATCTATTAAAGGTAAGCAATTTGAAGCTATAAACCTGATAAACAGTGATTTTTTACCATCATTTAAACTGTTTTGCATGAATGACTCTTCCCAATCCGGTAGTAGAAACATCTAAAATACCGCAACCCTTAGGTGCAGCGCACCGTAATTTCTTTGGAATATCATTATAATTAGAAATATTCCTGTGTGCTGCACCTGCCTTTGATATTTTCAATCATACTTTCTACAAATATTACGGTGCTCTGCACCAACGGCTGCTTCAACATGGTAGTCCAGGAATAGAATAATATCAATTTTGTCTTCCTTTCTACAAATATTAAAGATGCTTTGCACCAATATTGCCCTTATAAAAAAGGATGGCCCAAAAGCCTGCCTTCATCATGCAGTTCAATTGGGCCATGCCATTTTCATATTAAAACAAAAAACTTTATGCCAACGGCTTATGGTTTTTCGTTCGCGTATAGCTTTTTAACCTGACCTGGTGACAAGGCAGTGTTATAAAGTTTCAGTTCATCGATAGCACCTTCGAAAGAGGCAATGTTTGCAGTAGATATCCAATTAAATGTTATTGGTTTTGCAGCCAATTCAGTATCTGTTGCAAATGCACCAATTAAGAATGGTTGTGCAGAGAAGTTATAACCAGCATCAGTAAAAGTAAGGGTTTGAGTTAATACTCCTACTTTTTCCGTAAAAGTTTTAACTAACTCTCCATTAATGAAAAACTGCAATGTTTTGGTTGCACTATTTAGAGAAACTGCAACATGATTCCATACATTAGGAGCAACAGCAACCCCCGCATCAAAATCCTCAACCGATGTAGCGTTAATCCTTTCTGTAAACAGCGGGTAACCTGCTAATTGGGTTTGAAACTTATAACCCCACCAGTAGTTTTGTGACACGATCGCATTGTTCTCCCAACCCGGCTTATCCAATTTTATCCATGCGGAGATGGATATGTTTGCAGGAAGGAAGCTGGGCGAATAAGGTACTTCAAGGTGAGCTCCTTTGGTCAGATAAATTGCTTTTCCTTTTACACCGTCAACCCATGTGGGCAATGCAGCATTGGCACCCAATAAAGTAGTAAATCCTTTCATAAAAGTTCCAACTTGCTTTGCAGTTGAGTAAGATGTAGCCGTTGTACCGGTTCCCTCATCAAATTTCCAGCCTGCAACCAAATATAGGCTGTCATCGATAAAGCCAAAAGCTTTTGATTTAAACAAAGTCATGGCTGATTTTATCGAAATTACCAGATTGTCAGCTTGAGCCTGAGTTAGAGAAGTAGCAGCAACAGCAGTTTTCGAGCTTGCTAAGGTAGTAGTGAAAGCTGCTATGTCTGCCTGGTCATAATCTGCTGTAGTTGCACTGGCTGACAGCGAATCAGCTGAAGCAATTGCTTTAGTGAGAGAAGCTTTATTTACTACAACAGGGGTGTTGCTGTCTTTTTTACTACATGAACCAAGAATCATTGCTGAACTTACAACAAGCATAAGCAGCAAGGTTCGAATCCTAATCAAATTTTTACTTTCCATAATTTTAAATTTAATGATATAAATATGAATTAACTGCATTAATAATCTTATTGATGAATGGCCTGGTTTGTATCTACTTCTTTCTGCGGAATGGGTAAATACCGCTTGGTTTCGTATTTGAAATCAGGTCCCAGCGCAGCTTCAGCAATGGTCTTGCCCCAACGCATGAGGTCGAAATAGCGGTGAAATTCTTGTGCCAGTTCAACCCTTCGTTCTTTTTGAATAGCTGTACGCAGTAGGCTTTGATCTGAAGTGGTGATATCAGCCAACAGATCAGCGGGAGGAGTTCCTTTAAAACTTGCACGGGCACGATGCCTTACTTTATTGAGATTTGACTTAGCCGAATCAGCATTGTTTATTTCATTGAAGGCTTCAGCTTTCATCAATAAAACATCAGCATATCGCAAGTAAATATAGTTGAGGTCGCCATCGCCTTTTAATGCAGCAGAAACTTCGGAAAGAGGTTGCTGGTGCTTTTTGGTAAGGTAACCGTTACCTGGAGCAGGTGACCAACCGGTGCTGAAAATATCACCATTTAGCCAAGGCTGACCGTCACGACCAATAGATGCATCAAGGCGTGGATCAACCTCACCAGTTGCGCTAATTTCAAAAGCATCAACCAGACTTTTTGTGGGTGCATCAAAATAATATCCACCATCACCGGCAGGTGCAAACCATTGATTTATTTGACTCCCTGTCTGTGGGTTTTGTTTGGCCAGATGTTGAATCTCAAATATAGATTCGCTGCTGTTTTCGAAAGCCAGCTTGAAGTTATCGGTATAGTCAGGCAACAGTTTGTAAATTCCAAGGGCATCCACCTGTTGAAAATATCCGGAGGCTGCTATCCAATTCTGCTGAAATAAATTAGCTTTCCCAAGCATTGCCAAAGCTGCCCCCTTGGTAACGCGGCCAACATCAGCCGGACTATATGAAACCGGCAAAACAGTGGCAGCATCCGTTAAGTCTTTTTCAATCTGACTATAAATATCCGCTATTTCGCTTAGCGGTACGTTGATCGTTTCCTGGGTGATTTGTGGCAATAACTTCAAAGGAACCTTCCCGAAAATATTCACCAGGTTGAAGTAATTGTAGGCCCTGAGAAATTTGGCTTCCCCGATAATACGGTTTTTCAATCCATCGTCCATTGGAACAGCCGGAACATAGGCAATTACGTTGTTGGTGCGGGCAATGGCTTCATAAGTAAACTGCCAGAAATTGAAGATCATCCCATTGCCTGCATTTGCAGTGAAATTATCGATAAATGTAATTTCGGACTGATCGCCGGCAATACCTCCTTTAACGGCATCATCTGAGGCTACATCTCCAAACACCCATATTACATTGTTTGCGCCGGTAAAAGAATTGGCATTGTATGCTCCGTTAATGGCCTGAATGGCCTGTTTGTCATTTTTGTAATAGGTGTCGGTTGAGAAACTGCCTTTCAGATTTTCGGTTAGAAAATCCTTACATGCACCCAATAAAATCAGCATTATAATTAGCAGCATTGCAGGCTGTATTTTCATTCTTCTATGTTGAACGACGATCACATTCATCATCTGATTTCTGAAAGTGTCTATTATTTTGATTGAAATCTTTTTCATAGCCAATAAGATTAAAAGGTGATGTCAAGTCCGAACATGATAGTCATGGCCGAAGGATAGGTTCCCCAGTCGATACCCGCAGCGCGGTCCCCTTCAGTTTTGGAATTGTCGCTAACAGTCATCTCCGGGTCTAAACCTGAATATTTGGTGAAAGTGAGCAGGTTGGTGCCGGAAGCATAAACCCTTAGCTGCGATAATCCAATATCTGTAAGTGTTTTAACAGGAATAGTATAACCGATCTGAAGGTTTTTCAATCTCAGGTAGGAGCCATCCTCCAGAAATCTTGATGAGGGCTGTGCATTATTAGATTTAGCAGACCATGATGCCCTTGGCTGTGAATTGGAAGTGCCTTCACCTGTCCAGCGATTATCAAAATAACGCTGGGTAACAGTAAATCCACGGTAAAAACCTTCTATATCCATGTTAACCTGAGAATAGATTTTGTTGCCATAGACCCCTTGGAAGAACATGCTCAGATCGAATTTTTTGTAGTTGGCTGCAAAGTTCAATCCATAGTTAAATTTGGGAATCGCACTACCCAGGTAAACCCGATCCAGGTTGTCAATATGTCCGTCAGGAAAGGCATCTTTAAATTTCACATCTCCCGGATGAATGCCATTTCCCTGGTTGGCTGAAAGCAAAACATCTGTTTCGTTCTGAAATATACCCACCATTTCGTACATATAAAATGAACCGATGGGATGTCCAACGACTGTCTGCGTAGCATCGATTCCGGTATCAATCAATCCACCAACAATTGGAGCATCTACTTTGAGCACTTCATTGTGCACAAAGGCAATGTTGCCAGAAACAGTATAGCCCCAATCATTCTTTTTTTTATTATAAGTGGCTTCAAGTTCAATTCCCCGGTTTAATATAGAGCCGTTGTTAATCACGGGAGCTGCTGCATTACCGGTTGAGGGAGGAATAGAGGCTGTTACCAGCATATTTTCCGTTACCTTGTAGTAATAGTCTGCTGAAAAGGCCAATGCACCTTTCCAAAGCTCAGCATCCACACCTCCATTGTATTGATAACTGGTTTCCCACTTCAGATTGCTGTTTCCAAGAGATGACTGTGCATATCCAATATTTGAAATATTGCCAAAAGGATAATTGTAATTGGGAGAGATCCGGTCTTTATCAGCATAGAGTTTAATATCCTGATTTCCCACTGCACCATAGCCGGCGCGAAGTTTTAGATTCGAAAGCCATACTACATCGTGCAGGAAATTTTCCTGAGACAAAACCCATCCGCCGGAAAAAGAGTAGAAAGTTCCCCATTTGTTATTGCCTATAAACCTGGAAGAACCATCCCGTCGCAGTGTTGCTGACAAAAAATATTTATCTTTAAAATCATAATTTAACCTTCCAAAAAATGAAGCAAGTGTTGAAGCAAACTCATTTTGGCTGGTGCTTTTAATTCCACTTCCGTTACCAATGTATTCCAGTTCTTTCACCGCGATGGGGAAATTCTGATCGCTTGAAAATAATCCTTTCCCGCTATTCTTAATGGCCTCGAATCCCAGCAAAGCGGAAAAGTTATGTGATTCACCGAATTTGGTTTCATAATTAAGGGTACTATTCTCTGTCAGGTTGACAAATTGTTGGCTGCTCACGTCCAGGCCGTTGTTACCATTGATGCGATTTAGAGTTCCCCAGGTTGGGCTGAAACGTCTGTTGAATGAATTACGGTAATCCAATCCTACATTGGTGGTAAATTTTAAGTCATTGGTTATCTTGGCAATGAAATAGGCTTTGCCCAGGTAACTATCGTCTTTTTGATTATTGTCATTCTTGGCGGCCATCCCAATAGGGTTGTATCCATCGCCCAGAAAGGTGTTAAATTTCTGGTCCCCAAAATATTCGGAAGGAAGGTCAACATAGGTTCCATCAGGGATTCCAGTCGTCCCATTTGGAAACCTGATGGGGGTGGCAGGATTTCGGAAAAAAGCATATCTGATCACACTCCCTCCATTACCCCCTGAACCGTCACCAGAGCTTCCTATCATATCTCTGGATGAAATGCCAGCCAGCATATTCACTCCCACAGTGAGCCATTTACTGGCTTCAGTATTCACATCCAACCTGAAAGTTCCACGGGTATAACCGCTTCCCTTTATCAATCCCTTTTGATCAAATAACATAGTGGATATTAGAAAATTGCTTGATTCATTTCCACCTGAAATGGATATCTCATGCGAATTGATCATAGCCGGTTGAAACAGCTCTTTTACATAGTTCACATTGCCAAACTTTGCAGCATCATCAGCGGTGATCAGTGGATGGAGTGGCAAACTCGGCGGAAGAAAGGCATTGTCGTTGGTTTGAGCTTCATTATAAATGGTAACATAGTCTTTTGTATTTACCATTTTCGTGAGATGGGTAGCTTGCTGAATACCGGTCTGACCGTGATAGGTGACTTTGGTTTTGCCTTTAACACCTTTTTTAGTGGTAATCAGCACAATACCGTTACTGGCGCGTGAACCATAGATAGCCGCTGCCGAAGCATCTTTCAGTAATGTGATATTTTCAATATCTCCGGGTGAAATAAGATTCAGGGCATCGCTAATTGGGATGCCGTCAACAATATAAAGCGGATCGTTGCTCGAATTGATGGACCCGATGCCACGAATACGAACGGCGACTCCTTCACCGGGAGCTCCTGTATTTTGGGTCACCTGAACTCCCGCAACCCGACCCTGTAAAGACTGAGCCACATCTGCTACCGGCAATTTGTTAAGTTCATTTCCCTCTACTTTGGAAATAGCTCCCAGAACATTCCGTTTCTTGATAGATCCATAGCCAACGACCACCATTTCATTCATCAGGATATCTTCCGAAGATAGCCTTAAATCAATGCGTGTGCGGTTGCCAAGAACTTCTTCAACCGGTGTGTAGCCAATGTAGGAGAAAACAATCACCGCCGTTGGATTCAATAACTCAGACACCAGGCGATAATTGCCATTGATATCAGTAATGATGCCCTGAGTAGTACCTTTTATACTGACAGAGACTCCCACCAGGGTTTCGCCGGTTGCGTTATCAACCACCGTTCCTTCCAAGGCAGTCTGTGCAGACAAAATGCCTGTTGTCATTAATAACACTAAAAGAAATAAAAGTCGTTTCATGTGACTCAATTTTAAAGGGTTGCAACAAATCGAAACTATCGGTACGATACAACAATATTATTGGCCTTCAACTTTTTACCTTTCTTTTTTAACTTGGTACCTGCCGGTAATTCAACGATAAGACAAGCTTCACCGGCAGATAATTTCAAGGCAATTTCCCCTTTCTGTGCTTTTGCCAAATATTTTTTAGAGATACTATCAAAAAGATCAACATTTATCTCCGATGAATAGTTTACTGTTGTATCATTTTTATATGGATTATAGTATAGGTAGACAGGATATTTGTTATCAGCATAGAAATCAGTGGCATTACAATCCAGGGCAAGGATGCCTTCAACGTTGGTTGTATGCACAATGGCTCCAAATATGCCGGCGATGGAAGTGCTGTAAAGGCTGAACATGGCTTCCTTGGGTTGTCCGGATATCCATTTAGGCCCATCTCCGGTTGAGACGGGCGATATACCTTTCAGTTCAGGCTTGTTGTAATCATCCATCTTACGGACCCCTTCATACCCAATAATGCCATGCGTAACATCTTTCAATTCCGGGAGCCATTGATGGGCAGGGTCAACCTGGTCAGGATAAAACAGGCGTGAAGCATTTACCGCGTTCAGCATATATTTACCAATCGCTTTTGCATACTGAGGTTCATATTTTACCAGTGGAACCAATGGCCAGGCCATTAATACGGAATTCATAAAAAACCCATATCCACCCCCATCGGTGATGCTACCCTGAAGTCCATGCACATCATAATCGCCCCAGCGTTCAGCAATCACCCCCCATCCATAGCGTCCATCTTTTGCCTGGCACCCATCAAATGTCCAGTTTAACAGTTTTGTAACATCGTATTTGGTGCCCTGCTCTGCATTCAATCGGGCAGCCGTGTAAACCCCAAAGGGCAATAGATTCTCATAAAAGCGGCTCTCTGTTGGGTTCAGCAAAGCCTGCGTGGCACTTTTGGCTCCTTTCAGATAACGGGCATCCCCGAATTTGTACCATGCCGACAACAATACCCACGAATGGCCCCCCGCTGCATCCTGCTGTTGGGGAACATTGTTTTGCATTCCGTTCATCTTTGCATAATCGAAATAGGAATAATTATAGTTTCCATTCAAAACAGAGTCAGCTTTATAAAACTGATTGGCCACCGAGCGCTGAATCATTTCAGTATTCTCAACTTTGGGAAAGAGGGCGGCAACCCCATAATACAATACATTGGGATACACGTCGTACCACCAGTCGCGGCCATATCCACCACCGGCCAATGCAACCTCAGGAGTGGTATTGTTCATCACAATATTCCACTTGGTAGCACTGTTAAAATAATTCTGCGACATCTTGACATAGTTGAAACCCTGTTGGTTGGTTTTGTCTATACCCAGCAAGCCGGCGCCTATAATAGACTGGTAGGAGGTAAGCGCTTCATGAAATTCTCCATTGTTGTGCCTGGGGCCTTGGCGAATATCACCCATGACAGTATAAATACCGTAAGTTACCTGATCCAGGTTGCGACGTGCGCTGTCGAGCCATATCAAAGGGCCAAAGGAAGTGGTATTGTTGAAATTAAAAACCAGGCTGTCAAATTGCAGCGCCTTCTTTTCCCAATTGATGATTTTATAAGGCTGCGGCATATCGGGCATCTGCTCAATACGTGAGATAGTGGTTTGCACAACAGGTTTGCCGGGCTTATTTCCCCAAAAGAAGATACTTAAAAATAGTATTAACAATAGATTCATAATGTTGCTCCTTTCATTGTTTCTTTACTATATGAGTGTTTCATAATGTTGGTAGCCAAGGGAATAGAAAGCATCTGCAAGGCAGCTACAATAATGAGCGAATAGCGCAGTGCAAAGGTTTCGGAAACATAAAGGGCCAGGAAAATAAATAAACCCAGGCCTGACACCCTGCCGGCATACAGACCAAATTCATGGTTAAGAATGTAGGCGTACTTGTTACGGTCTTCGCGCAACGACATCACATCAATTACTTTCATCATAATGGGATAGTAAGCCAAGTCGTGCAAAGGCTGAAAGAAAACTTTGCACAATACAAAAACGATGACCCCAACCATGGACAATTCGATTCCGTTGACAATGGTTCCAATCAGGAAGAGGGTGATCCCAAACCCAAATATCAGGATGCGGTGCTGTGGCTTTGCAAAGCGTCCCAGCAGATAAATAAGGATAGCGGTCAGCCCGCCGCTTATTCCCTGTATCAGTCCCAGAGAGCCTTCCTTGCCTACATATTTCATGATCAGCATGGCAGGGGCGGTCACCAAAAATCCCTGTACAAGGCCTTTCAAGATGGCCAGTAAAATTTGTTTGTTCCAAAGCCTTCCGAAGCGGAAATAGAGAAAATCTTTCTGCACAGGATTGTCAAATTTACCCCTGGCAAGCGAGAAGCAGGCCAGAATGGTAATGGCAAATACAATAATTGTGACCACCCGGTAACCCTGGTAAATATCGAATACGTTGCCGAATATACGCACTCCATCGATCGAAGCCAGCAAGGCCCCAATGGCTACGGGCACTCCAATGTTTGAAATGGTAAAGAAAAAGGATTCAAGCCCGAAAAAATAATTGCGGTTATCATCATTGGTAGTATTTAAGGCCATCAGGTAGCGGTTGGTCCAGAAGAAACCGGATGCAGCGCCGATCATTGTGCCTGCAACGATCAATCCAGGCAAGGTGATGCCTTTTACGAACATCATTCCCACCATCGACATGCCGCTGAGCAGAATACCGAAACTATACAGGTGCGCCACTTTAAAACTTTTCAGCAAAATCCCATTGGTGAGTGAAGTGATGATGATACCGGTGTACATGGCTACCTGGAAAATGGCCACATAACTGGTATCGGCAAAATACCGCATGATATAGGCGGCCATAAAAATCTCAACAACAGGTAATACCAAGGCATAAAGCATGTTGGTAATCAGCAGTACCCGCATATTGTGGGGCTGTGAGAGGAAAAACCGATATTCAGCAGTTAGCTTGTTAAACATTGGAACTGGCTGTTAAATGAGTGTTGAAAGTATTTCAGAAATAGAGAGCCTTGCCCCACAAATCACTTCATCGCTTGCTCCGTAATACATAAATATGTCGTCACCCTTAACGTAATGACCATTGGTAAATACCACATTACCAAAGAATCCGGTCTGTTCGTAGGTTGCATTTGGTTCCATGATAGGTTGGGTACTGCGGGCAATTACCTTGGTTGGATCATTTATATCAAGCAGCAAGGCGCCGAGGCAATAACGGTGGCTGCTGTTGGCTCCATGATAGATTTCGAGCCATCCTTTCTCTGTCCGGATGGGCGCTCCACCAGCTCCTACCCTTGCCGAATCCCAATTGTCGGCACGAACAGTTGCAATACATTTGTGCCTTCCCCAGTGAATCATATCGGGCGATTCGGCCACCCACATATAGTTACCCCCCAATTCGGGACTGCTTGGACGGTGCAGGGCAAAATACTTACCGTTTATTTTTTCATCAAACAGGGCACAATCTTTGTTATGAGGAGGGAAGATCATTCCTTCGCGGTCGAAAGTTTTCCAGTCTTTGGTTTTGATCAATCCCACTCCTACCCCAAATTCCGAAACTTCAGTAAATGTTAGGTTAAATTCTCCTTCCATGGCAGCCACACGGCAATCTTCAATACCAAAAGTTTCGAGTTCGCCTTTGCCAAAAATGGGAGGATAACCCTCAGGCTCATAAAATTGAATCCCATCATCACTGCAAACAAGCCGTAAATAAGAAAGCGTGGTGAGATAATATTTTTTCTTATAGTTGATTACCCGTGGATCAGTAGCATCCAAATCGGGATCATCTTTATCGAAACTGAGAATTTCAATTTCACCTTTGCTATTGTAAACCGGAAAGCTGATTTTACCTTCAATCTGCTGAGGCCTTTCGGCAACTCTGAGTAGAAGCCATACTTTGCCATTGAACTGAAACACCCCAGGGTTCAGAAGACACAAAATTTCCATGCCCTTAATGCCAGGCTTTAAATCGGAAGGACGAATAAGCGGGTTTGAAGGAAAACGGTTAGCCAAGTCCATTTTAATAGTTTTATATCCTATCAAATATACAAAATTATGGCCATATATATATCAACCCTGCTCAAAATATTATTTGCCCACCTCCAAAAATCTTCTGATAACCAATCGTTTCGAAATATTTTGTTTATAAGGGAAGCTATTTTGATGATTCACTGCTACAACTTTGGGGAGTATAAAAGAGTAGGTGTAAACACAAAGTAATTTATGCTCTCTTATACTACCCCTTGTGCTCTTCTTTTAGATGGTTTTGATTCATATCCTTGTCTTGCCTTTGTCGTATTATTGTTTTGCATAAACAATAATAAAACGATATTAAAACGGTATATGAACCGTAAATATACGTATAATATACGGTTTATATATGGTTTATATACAGTTTATAAATGGTTTATACAAAAAAATGGTATAATAGAGATATGACAAAAGTAAAAATTAAACATAGCAAAGTTAATAAGGAAAATTGAAGATGATTGCTTTCATGTAGTGACCTTCTTTCTACCAAACTTTCACCGCTCACGCGGTTTGGAAGGTGCATTATAAAAGGAAGATGATGGATTGTAAAGTTCATCTTAGATTGCGGATGGGTTGCTTGCCTGAGTAATTGGACCAAGCAGCACCTCATAATTAAGATGATGATAAGGCATTTATACATTTTAGGTGAGATTGCTTCGTGCCTACCAATGACAGATTTGCGTAACAAGTTTATATTAAGGCATTTCAATATTTCGGCTAAATAGCAAATTCACTCCCTGTCATGTGCACATTTTGCCCAATAAATTGGGTATAAACTCACAATGTCGGGCTGGGCAGCGTATATGTTCCTCATTGCGAAGCACGAAGCAATCCCACATAAGAGCTACAATCTCATCAGCCTGCCATCATTGGTAGGATTAAGAGATGAAGCATTTAGAATGTCTGGCAATATTTGTCTACATCAACTGCGTTTCAAGTTGATCAAGTTCTTTTTCATCAATTCCACCAAACAATTTATGAAGATGTTCGCGGGCCTTCTTCTGTATTTCCGGGGTTACATTGGTACCCATTTTCCGGAGAACCAGAAGCATCACGCCCAGATCGTCAGCAAAACCTATCAATGGCGCAAAGTCGGGAATAAAATCAATGGGCAAAATGAAATAACCCAATGCGGCCGAAATGATGAGTTTGGTAGTAATCGACACTTCGTCTGATTTCATCATATATTGCAGCAACAGTGCAGGATATACAACTTTTATCCCAGCACTTTTTGCAAACCTTTTCAGTTTACCCCAAAACGAAGTATCCGAATAATGTTTCCGATATTCTTCTGATTTTGTTTTATCAGAAAACACTTTATATAAAATTGCTCCTATTTCTAATGCTCTAATTTTTTTCATATTATAAAGATTAAACGGATTTAACAAAAATAGATTACACGGATTTCCATCGGAACCATAAAGTACATCGTACCTAAACCATAATGTCTAGTCATTCTGTGGTGGACCTGTACTTATATTTTTTTAGTCACACGAACATCAGGATTACCTTATTTTTCACTTTCCGTTGTCCGACTTCCAACTTCCGACTACAGACTTCCATGCTTCCAGCTTCCATGCTTCCGACTTCCAGCTTTCGACTCCTAACTTCCATCTCCTTCCCCCTACTTCAAACTAACATTTGAATAGTCGACTTTTAAATGGCCATATTCACTTTCAATTAGCAATAACGCTTCATTGACTGTTTCAATTGTCTCGGCCCTCAACAATCGTATACGGTGCTCGCGGAAGTTGGCCAGTGTAGGGAAATATTTTGCAAAATGGCGGCGCATCATTAAAATACCACTTCGCACATTGTCTTTCCATTCAATGGACATGTTTAACTGATCGCGAACATTCTGAACTATATCATCAACAGTTGGCGCCGAAAGTAGTTCGTCTGTTTTAAAATAATGTTTTACTTCTGAAAATATCCACGGACGGCCAATGGCACCACGGCCAATCATCAAGGCATCGACACCCGTTTGGTTTAAAAATGCTTTGGCTTTTTCAGGACCATTGATGTCTCCGTTTCCAATGATGGGAATGTGCATACGCGGGTTGTTTTTTACCTCGCCAATCAATGTCCAGTCTGCCTCCCCGGCGTATAACTGACTGCGGGTGCGACCATGGATGGCCAGGGCAGCTACACCGGCATCCTGCAAACGCTCAGCTACTTCCACAATAATCTTGTTATTCTCGTCCCAGCCAAGGCGGGTTTTGGCGGTAACCGGAACTTTAACCGCCTTCACAATGGCTTCAGTCATTCGCTGCATCTTCTGCGGATCGAGCAACATGCCGGCACCGGCGCCATGGCGGATGATTTTTTTCATCGGACAGCCATAATTGATGTCAATAAAATCGGGCTGCGATTCTTCGGCCACTTTGGCTGCACCCACCATTGAATCAATGTCATGGCCATAAATCTGGATAGCCACAGGACGGTCAAAATCAAACAGTGTCATTTTCTCCTTGGTCTTCTCAATGTCACGAATGAGTGCTTCCGATGAAACAAATTCAGTGTACATCACATCGGCACCATACTTTTTACACATGTACCGAAACGACTTATACGTCACATCCTCCATTGGTGCCAGGAACAGCGGCATCTCACCCAAATCTATATTTCCTATCTTCACGTTCTTTATTTTTAATATCTTCACGCAACCAAAACAACTTTTAGCACGTCTTAATTTTACACAAAAATACAAATCATATGAAGACGATATCTGCTTTAAAATATTTAATGGTACTTTTCCTTTTCTCTGCAATGAGTTGTGAGGAAATTATACTGGATAATAAAACTTTTAAGGTTGGCCGGGAATCGACTTTTCGCATCAACCAACTTTATACTTCTACTGACGGACTATATACGCTACAGATCAATGAAATAAGTGATTCCAGATGCCCCACGGGTGTACAATGCATCTGGCAGGGCGAAATTACATTGAAAGGCGAATGGACTGATAACAAGCTCAAAAGCAATGTTGAACTGCATTCGGCGGTTAAGAACATGGAAAAACAACCCGCAGGTTTTACCATTCAGATTGTGGATGCCAAACCTTATCCGGTATACGGTACTGAATCAAAACCAGAAGATATGGTGGTTACTTTATTGGTTCAGAAGAAATAGGGATTATTAAGTAACTTCCCTATGCCAGCATCTCTTTCGTTGATAACAACCCACAGGCTGCGTAAATATCCAGCCCCCGTGAGGCGCGGATGGTAGTTAAAATACCTTTGTCATTGAGTTGTTCCTTGAATTTCTGAAGGGTGTTTTCGTCAGTTCCTTCGAGCGGCGTGCCAGGAATGGGGTGAAACCGAATCAGGTTGATGCGGCATTTGATACCATTCAGAATTTGAGCCAGCTCGCGTACATGACGGGGTGAATCGTTCAACCCTTTGAATACAATGTATTCAAATGAAATTCTACGCTGACGGCCAAAGTCCCAGCTTTTTATTTCACGGATGACTTCTGAAAGCGGATAGGCAATCTGTACGGGCATCAGTTTTTCACGTTCGTCATCGAACGGGGTGTGCATACTGACAGCCAGATGGGCTTCCGATCTTTGGAGAAAGGTAAGCATACCGGGAACTATTCCAATGGTTGAAACTGTTATCCGGCGGGGACTCATAGCAAAACCCCATTCAGAAGTGAGGATTTCGAGACTTTTCAACACTTCTTCCAGATTGTCGAAGGGTTCACCCATTCCCATATAAACAATGTTGGTAATCTCATGCCATTCAGGAATATTACGTATCTGGTTCACAATTTCACCGGCCGTTAATTGTCCCTGGAAACCTTGTTTACCGGTCATGCAGAATAGACAGCCCATTTTACAGCCCACCTGGGAGGATACACAAACTGTTTTGCGGTCATCGTCAGGAATCATGGCTGTCTCAATAAACTTGCCCTGTGCCGTTGGGAAAAGGTATTTTTTTGTTCCATCAATACTCTCTTGCACTTTGGTTGAATCAACCAGTCCGAATTCGTATTTGTCACTTAACAGTTCACGTGCTTTTTTCGAAAGATTGGTCATTTCTTCAATTGAAGCAATGTCTTTCTGATACAGCCATTCAGCCATTTGTTTACCGGTAAACTTTGGCAAACCAATTTCAATGGCCAGAGCAGCGAGTTCAATGAGTGTTTTTCCGAAAAGAGCTTCTTTCATAAGGCAAAAGTGGACTTAAAAATAGATTTCAGCAAGGATGTTTTGGTATGGAACGCCTTTTGCAATCAGCAAATCACGTACTTCGACAACCATCAGTGCTTTGCCACAAAGATAATAGTTAATATTGGCCGGCAGATCTTTTATTTCATCCAAATACT
>Ga0123339_10001757_pt1 | contig 14868 bp, 7 predicted proteins | sample lystaG_FD_89956 | JGI IMG/M metagenome (GOLD analysis project Ga0123339, IMG submission 89956) | Glacier valley bacterial and archeal communities from Borup Fiord, Nunavut, Canada, to study Microbial Dark Matter (Phase II) -... | ecosystem: Environmental > Aquatic > Freshwater > Ice > Glacier ... | reverse complement strand
TTCTTAGGAGAGTTCACAACGAATGTAACTTCAGGTATTACTTCAACCGGAGCTGCAATCACTGCCTCCTCTTTAATTACAGGAGCCTTTGCATGTCCGAATTTGAATGCAAGACCTACACGTACTGTCTGCATAGCCCAACTATCTACACCCCAATTACGTGGGCGTTCTCCAAGAACTGGACGATAGGCAATAAATGGTGCAAGAGCGAACTGAGTCTGATTGCTAACTTTGGATAATGGAATTTCGTAACCGGCACCAATTTGTGCACCAATTTTCCATTTTCTAAACTCACCCAAATCGCCTGCTCTGTCTGGTTGTTGTTCCTGTGTATAAGTGAATGACTTCTTGTAATTATCACTGAAAACAGGCCCTGCATATACATAAAACTTACCTGCGAATGGGGCAATACGAAGACTTGGCTCAAGAGTAAGATAACTTACTTTTGTATTCAAATCTTCAGGACAATTGCAAGGAGCAATTTGTTGATCAAATTTGGCACTGCGATCTTCATAAGCCATGTTGAACATTAATCCAAATACAGGATTTGGTCGATATTCAATAAAGCCTGAACCATAAGGTTTAATTCCAAAACCATCGTGTAATGCTGATGGTGCATATACCTCAGAGTTAATCCATTGTGTGGTACCAGAGTAAAAGTTGAAGTTTGCAGCTCCTGAGACTCCGAACCAAAACTTAGGTTGAGGTCTTTGTAATGGAGAATCTTGTGCTTTAGATGTTGTGGCAAAAATCACCAACATCATTAATGGGATTAATAATTTACGTATCATGATTTTATAGAATTATGGTTTGGTTACTTTATTTGAATCTAATGTTACTGCTGCTGTACGTGTCAGTGCTCTGCCATATAAAGTAGCGCCTGTTGTAAGTGTGATGGACGCTTCAGCCAGTATGGTTCCGTAAAAAATAGAGTTGGTACCAAGTGTTGCAGAAGAGCCGACCGACCAAAAGATGTTTTTTGCCTGTGCATTGCCTGCCAAAACGATTCTTGTACCGGCATCGGTGATAAATGTTGATCCCATTTTGAAAATCCATACTGCATTTGCGTTACCACCAGCATCAAGGGTTAAAATTGCATTTGATCCGGTTCCCGATATCCCACTTGTTGAAGAATTAACATACAATCCAGGGGCAAGTGTAAGTCCACCAAGTTGTCCTGGTAATGAGATGGCATCCAATGACCTTGCCTTAGCATCGTTATAAGCGATTGTCAAATCAATTTTTGCCTGAGCGACAATAGGATCAGCAGTCATGTAAAGTTTACCAATCACATTTCCAGCAAGAAGTCCGTTAATGGTAGAGGTTGGATATGCACCAACATCTCCCGTAATCAATGTAGTAACGCCTGTGTTCGAAACTCCTGATCCAGCCAGTACGGCAAAGTCACCAGCTGAACGTAAATCGATTCCAGCGGGTCCTGCTGCAACATCAGCCTTAAAGTTGGCAACGAATATTTTATTTGCATTTATATTGAATGTATAATTTGCATTGGTCGAAACAATGTTTACACCTTCGGTCCAGTTGGTAAATGTGAAACCAATGTTGTTTACCGCTCTTACGGTTACTGAAGCGCCTGAATTGAATGATCCGTTTCCGGTAGTTGTTCCTCCCAATAATGGATTTGATGACAACCCTACGGTATACTGTGCAGCAACAGCTGTAAAGTTGGCAACGAATATTTTATTTGCATTTATATTGAATGTATAATTTGCATTCGTTGAAACAATGTTTACTCCTTCGGTCCAGTTTGTAAATGTGAAACCAATGTTGTTTACCGCTCTTACGGTTACTGAAGCGCCTGAATTGAATGATCCGTTTCCGGTAGTTGTTCCTCCCAATAATGGATTTGATGACAGTCCAACTGTGAACTGTGCTGCAATCGCTGTGAAGGTCGCGGTGATATTCTTTTCAGAACTCATGATCACTGTTATTGGACTGGTAGTGCCTGTTGCATCTCCGCTCCATGATGTGAATGTAAAACCTGCAGCAGGTGTTGCAGTTAACACAACCGAAGTTCCATGACTGTATGTTGTCTGGTTAGGAAGTTTTGCAACTGTACCGTTCAATGCTGTTACATTTAAAAGATACATGTTAATACCGAAATTGGCAACCAATATTCTGTTGACACTTGCAAGGAAAGTGAAATCCTTCAATGGTGATACTACTGTTGTACCTTCAGTCCAATTGGTAAATGTATATCCCACACTTGGAACTGCTGTTATTGTTACTGAAGCGCCTGAATTATAGGCTCCTCCGCCTGTAGTAGTTCCGCCGGCCAGTGGAAGAGATGAAAGTGCTATTGTATATTGTGTTGTGAAGTTGGCTACTAATATTCTATTGCCAGCTATCTCAAATTGGTAATTGGCATCGGTTGATACAACCACTCCAGCTTCTGTCCAATTTGCAAATACATATCCTGCATTGGGCACTACACTTGCAGTTACAGATGTGCCTACATCATATAGACCTCCACCACTGATAGTTCCACCAGTTACTGGATTCGCTGTCAGTGAGGAGATTGGCTGAGTTGTGAAACTCCATGAATAATCTTCCTGAAGTGCATTGTTCATTGGGTCCTTCACTCCTTTTTTCATTGTTCCTGTATATACTGTAAAAGGATCAAGCGGAATTGCCGGGGTGAATGTAAACTTAGCAGTCTGGCCAGTTGAGGGAGTAATTTTTCCTGAAACAGGAGCTGCTGCTTGTTTCATTCCAGTAATAGAATTGGTTCCCGAAGTCAATAGGAAGGTAGATGTGGTAATCGTTGAAGCATTCATGGTCTCATTGAATGTTACAGTGATTGGCCTGTTGGCAACTACATTAATACTGTCCCTTGAAGGGACTGTTGAAATCACTTCAGGGCATACACCCGTCGTTTCTACATAGTTGTCATTCTTTTTGCACTGCCATATTGTAAGGCTCAGCAGTAACATTACCAGCCAGGATTTATTACTTAACCTGGAATTCCTCATCGGTTTGGGCACCTGAGGATTCGTTTCTTTTTTAAAGCTAAAAATACTTTTCATGTTTGTAAGTTTTTATTAATGATCAGGCCACAAAGATTGGAAGAACCTACTTCAAGAAGTTATATTATTATTTTTATTAGTTACAGAATTCACTGATTACCTTAATTATTCTAAAAATAAGTTAATTTTTTCCATTCTAAGGTCATTTTGGGATTGCTAAATATTCATTTTAGATTGAAATGGGGATAGTATCAACAGTATTTCAGAATAGTTAGGTCATCTGACCAGCTTGTCTTTTAGTATTGGCTTGTTTAATTTTATAAGGTACTATTTAATAGGCAAGGCTGAATATAATAGGAAGATTATACATTGATTATTTTAAAATTATATGAAGATTGTTAGAATGTATTTGAACGATCTTCGAATAGTCTTCGAATAGTCTTCGAATAGTCTTCGAATAGTTTACAGCTTTCATATCAGGTAAAAGCTGAAAAAGCAAAGCATAAGCATAAGAGATCTTTGGTATAATATTCCAATTATAAGAGGACATGTAATATTGAACACGGCACAAGAAAAGTTCAATGAAGATTTATAGAAATGAAAACGACCTATTCAGAATAGTTTTCTGAATAGGTCGCTGCCTTGAAATTGGTTTCATTAAAGATTCTGATCTGGTAATGAAGATAAATTTATTGTTCTTAAATGTAATAGTTATTACCTTTGAATGGAAGAATTATATTTTTTCCATCTAACTATTCGAATGGTTTTCCATTTCTATACGATTAAAATGCCATCAATTATTGATTGTAAACGCATGAAGGCATTTTCGCTTTTCACTACATAGTCTACAGCCTTGTGATGCATGCAATTGATTGCCACATCAATACGATATTGTGATGATAACATTACAACCGGAATATCAGGGTTGTAGGCCTTTATTTTATCCATAGTTTCAATACCATCAATCGCATCGCGGTCAATTCCATCGAGATAATAATCAAGAATAACCAATTCAGGGTTGTGCGATATATTTTCAATGCAAAGTTCACCTGTAGAATAAGTTTCAATCTCAAATCCGCCATGTTCCAGAAATTCTACTTCAAGCAATTTTAAGAATAGGGCATCGTCATCGACCAAAAAGATCTTCATTTTATTTTTCATATTTGAGTTATTTTAGTTTTATAGTGCCAGAAGTTGAACCCGGGGGTATATTAATTCCAGCAATTCAAAATTAGATTTATTTATAACCTAACGTTTTTAATTGTATTATATTCTATTTCCAATTCTCTACAAGATTGATCCAATATATTTTCAAGCTGAAAAACCATTTCTGATATTTCATTAGATTGATTTTGAGTGCTGGCAAATTCCTGAATTCTTTTAGCAATATTTTCAAAATCATCACCAATACCCACTATTGCAAATGATGGAATCAGTTTATGGATTGCAGCATATAATGTATGCCAGTCTTTGTCCTGAAAGCCACTTTTCATCGCTTTAATTAATGGGGGAGTCTGATCGAGGTAAATTGAAATCATTTGCATCATCAATTCGGGGTTCGATTTTGTACGATGTGTTAAATAACTCAAATCAATACAACTTAACCCTTTACTTTCTATTTTTTCATTTTCTTCTTTAATCTCGCTGAGAACTCCCTTTTTCCTTACGAATCCCATTATTTTACTATACAATATTCTTTCGTCAAGGGGCTTTGCCATGTAGTCATTCATTCCCATGAGTTTACATTTTGCCAGGTCAACCGTGGTTACATCGGCTGTTAATGCAATGATTGGAATGGTTGAATGCAAAGTATGGCGAATGTATTCAGTAGCTTCAAATCCATTCATTTCGGGCATTTGCAAGTCCATCAATATAATATCGTAGTGATTGGTTTGCAGTTTTTCAATGGCTATTTTCCCATTTGCAGCAATGTCACAGTCAAACCCGAAGTCTTCCAAAACAGTTTTCATCAGTAATTGATTCAAAGCAATATCTTCAGCCACCAACACTTTAATATCTTTAATTTCTGTATCCGATTCAACCATTTCTATTTCAGTTTCAGCTTCACCTTTAGTTTTTTTGAAACTCAATATAAAACTAAAAGTAGATCCTTCGTCCACCTTACTTTTTACTTGAATAGTTCCATCCTGCGAGTATACCAATTGTTTCACGATGGCAAGGCCTAATCCTGTCCCCCCATATAACCTTGTAGTGTCGGTTGTGGCTTGCTGAAAGTTTTCGAAAATGGATGCTATTTTACTTTCCTCGATGCCAATTCCTGTATCGGTTATAGAAAATTCAACGGTGGCTTTTCCAGAGTCTTCATTCAATAAATGAACCTTGACCGTAATTTTCCCCTTATTGGTAAATTTTACTGCATTGCTCACCAGGTTTAAAATTATCTGGTGCAGACGTACAGGGTCGCCTAACAATACTTCGGGGATATTATGGTCGTATTCAATTTCCAATTTGAGGTTTTTTTCCTGAATTTTTGTTTCAAATAAATGAAGCATGGAAGAAATGGACAATGATAATTTGAAAGGTGTTTTTTCGAAAATCATTTTCCCCGCATCTACTTTTGCCAAATCCAATATGTCGTTAATGAGTACAATTAATGCATCGCCACTCATTTTAATGGCCATTAAATATTCTTTTTGTTTTGCTATTAAGTCAGTTTTTAACAACACTTTGGTAAATCCGATAATCGCATTCATTGGGGTGCGGATTTCATGGCTCATATTAGACAAGAATTGCTGTTTGGCCTTTACCGCATTTTCGGCTATTAGTGTGGCGCTTTCAGCTTTACCTTTTGCCTCTTCAGCAATCAATGTAGCTTCTTCGGCTAACACTTTTGACTCTATCAATTCTGCTTCTATTCTTTTTTGTAGGGTAACATCACGAGCAACAACCACAACACCAAGCACATTTCCTTGTTCATCCTTATATACAGAACCATTAAATAATACATTTTTGATCGTTCCATCAATAATACTTAATGGATAATCGGCCACGAAACCATTTTTAAAGACTTTTTGATAAACTTCGCTTGCTTTTTCAGGTTCAGTAAAATAACCACTAAAGTCGGTGCCAATTAATTTTTCACGAGGTACTCCTGTTATTTTCGCAGACGCATTATTCAAATCAGTGATTTTCCCTTCTCTGTTAATTGCAAACAGGGGGTCATGACTTGCTTCAATCAGGCTAAGAGAATATTTGGAAAGTGATTTCTGAATTATTAAATCGGTGTTAAGTGCCTTTAATTCATTGGTTTTGGTAAATAAATCGACAAAAACTGCCACTTTCGCCTTTAATATTTCTGATGAAAGTGGTTTAATCATATAATCAACAGCACCAGCTTGATAGCCTTTAAAAACATTGATGGACGTATCCATGCTTGCTGTTAAAAAGATAATGGGAATAAGTTTTAGCCTTTCAATCTGACGAATTAATTCTACAGTTTCAAATCCATCCATAATTGGCATTTGAACATCCATCAATATAATGGCAAATCCCGGATCTTTACGAAGAATATTTAAAGCCTCCATGCCTGAATTTGCTTTCACGCATCGATAGTTTTCATTGGAAAGAATGACTTCTAAGGAGAATAAATTTTCAGCCTTATCATCAACAATTAATATTTTAACAGCGCTATTATCTTTCATGATCAACAAAAATTATTCTCCTTGTTTTCTTAAATGATGGTATTCCAATATTTTTTAACCTAATTAATAACAAAAGATATGCCATGAAACGAGCCATTTTAATTACTTAACCAAACGCGCATTAACGACAGCAAGCGCTCTATATCAATAGGTTTAGTGATGTAATCATTGGCACCGGCATCAATACATTTTTGTTTATCGTCTTTCATGGCTTTAGCTGTCAATGCAATAACGGGTAAACTTTTCAACTTTATCTGAGAACGGATTTTTTTCATAGCCTCATAGCCATCCATTTCAGGCATCATAATATCCATTAATACCAAATCAATGTCAGCATGTATGGCCAGCATCTCCAGGGCGATTAATCCATTTTCAGCAATTAATACTTCCATTCCGCGTTCTTTCAATATTTTGGATAATGCAAATACATTACGCAGATCATCATCAGCCAATAATATTTTTTTATTATGGAAAAAAGCTTCTTTATCGTAAATATTATTAATAATCAACTGTTTCGATTGGGGTAAATTGCTGATAGTCCGATGCAGAAATAGGGCCGTTTCATCCAACAGTCGATCTTCTGATTTGACACCTTTTATAATGATACTTTCAGCATACTTGTGAAGCTCATTGTTTTCAGCTTTTGTAAGTTCTCTGCCGGTATAAATAATAATTGGTGGAATAACAAGTCCTTTTATACCCTCCAGCTTATGGATCAGATCGAACCCGCTCATGTCGGGTAAGCCAAGATCCAGAATAATACAATCGATAAGATTATCCTGGTACATTGCCAAAGCTTCTTTACCGGTACCTGCTTCAAAACATTTTACATCTCCATTTCCAATAACTAAACGCATAGCCTTTCTCGAAGCCACACTATCTTCAATAATTAAAAGGTTTTTTACTTTACGGCTGACAAAAGTTTCTATTCTGTTAAATGCTTCTTCAAGATCATTTTTATCTACCGGTTTCATCAGATACTCAATTGCTCCCTCTTTTATTGGTTCAAGCGATGGTTCATTTGCTGAAATCACATGTACTGGAATGTGCCTTATGTTCGGATTGGCTTTAAGTTCAAGTAATACCTGTTCTCCGTTAACACCAGGAAGACCCATATCCAGAATTATTGCCTGTGGTTTGAATTTTAAGGCAAGCACTAATCCATCCTCACCCGTTGCAGCTGATAGAAATTTAAAGCCTTTCTTATGGGCTTGCGATAAAAGAATAGATGCAAAGCTCAAATCGTCTTCTATAACAAGGACAACCTTATCGGCGATGTTAATTGAATCACGGTCATCATTGATGGTGGGATAATTCAGATATTTGGAATCTTTTACTGTGTGTGGATTGTAAAAAACAGGTTCTTTTATATCACTTGGGTTGAATGAATTCTGTTCAGGATAAATTTCTAAAGGTATAATGACTGAAAATGTTGATCCTTCATTAAGCTTGCTGGTTACTTTAATTTCGGCACCCAATAATTTTGCAAGTTCGCGTGAAATAGAGAGGCCTAAGCCAGTACCGCCATATTTTCGGGATGTTCCACCATCGGCCTGCTGAAAGGCTTCAAATATGGCCATTTGCTTGTCATCTGCTATTCCAAGACCGGTATCAGTAACTGAGATGATCAACATTCTATCCGTAAAGCGGCCAATATTTACTTTTATACTTCCTTTTTCGGTGAATTTTATGGCATTGGACAATAGGTTTTTCAATATTTGATTCAACCGTTGGGCATCGGTGCGGATAGAATCCGGCAAATTGTTATCCAAACTGCAAGTTAGCTCCAGTTTTTTTTGCTCAGCATGATGTTTAAAATTGCGAATCAGATCGTTAGCAAATATGCTTAAAGAAACAGGTTCTATATTAATTAACATTTTTCCTGCTTCAATCTTCGAAAGGTCAAGTACTTCATTGATCAATACAAGAAGGTCATGGCCGCTTTTATAGATAATTTCAGCGCTTTCAACCTGAATACTATCGAGATTTTTCTTTCTGTTTTCTGATAAATCTTTCGATAGGATCAATAGACTATTGAGGGGAGTCCTTAACTCATGCGACATGTTGGCCAGAAATTCTGATTTATACCTGCTGCTTATTTCCAATTGCTTGGTTTTCTGTTCAATGTCATTTTTAGCAGTCTCAACTTCTTGGTTTTTTGTTTCCAATGCCTGGGTTTGCTCTTCCAGTTCTTCATTTGATATTTGAAGTTCCTCCTGTTGATGTATCAGATTTTGAGTCTGTTCTTCGAGTTCTTCATTCATTTGTCTGAGCTCTTCCTGCTGCAGTTGAAGTTCTTCACTTTGAGCTTGTGTTTCTTCAAGCAAGTCTTGAATCTTTTGTCTGGCAATTGCTGAATTAACGGTAACACCAATACTGTCCATCGATAGATTGATGAATTCCTTTTCTGTTTGGTTGAATTCAGTTATTTTACCTAATTCTAATACACCTATTGTTTTGCCTTCAAATAAAAAGGGTGAAATGATTAAGTGTTTCGGTTTGGCATTCAGAATTGATGAAGAGATTCGAAATTGTTCATCGTTTATATCAGTTAACGAAATTTGAATTTGCTCACGTGCCACCTGACCAATTAGACCTTCATCCAATGCATAAGTTTTTTTTGTGTCGTTAGGTGACAAAAAAGCATATTGTCCGCTGAGTATAAGCGTATTGTCTTTATCATTGAACTGATAAATAGCCCCGATATTTGCCTTAAGATAAGCGCATAAAAATCGAATGGTATTATTAGCAAGCTCTTCAATATTTTGATCTCCTTTGAGTCTTTCATTGAGTTGATTTAGACCTCCGGTAAGCCAACTATGATTTGTATTTGCTGTCGTCGTTTCACGTAGGGTCCGTGTCATGGTTCTTAAAGCAATTCCTAAATTATCCTTGTCTGAACGAGGTTTCATTTCAACTTCATAATTTCCTGAAGCAACTTCATTGGCATGATTAGTTACTTCAAGAAAACTTTCATTTATATTTATCAGTGAGTTAAAGATGGGCATTAATTCATCATTTGTATCATCTTTCAGTTTATCATTGGTAAACTCACGACTGGCAATTTTTTCAGCTTCGAATGTAATTCTATTAATTCTTTTGGTAAAACTTTGAATGATCCAATAAGAAATTAAAATCGCGAAAAGAATACAGGCAATAATTAAAGCAATTATTAAACTTAAGGCTGAATTATAACTTGCATCATTTTCCTTTTTAGCAACCTCCATGCTATTTTCGTTCTTTAGCACAAGTCTTTTTAATTGGCTGATGGAAGCATCTCTTGCTACTAAACCTTTTGCGATGGAGATTTTAAAAGCTTCCTCACTTTCATTATTCATCGCTAAACTAATGATCTTATTCAAATCGGGTTTATAGTTAGCCCAGGTATCCATAAATTCATTTAGAATAATAGCACCATTGGTATCCACCAATTCCTGTAATTCAATTGTCTTATTATCAATTACTTCCAGCGATTTATAAATAAGCCCTTTGTAATAGTCCTTGAGCTCTGGATCTTTCTCCATCATAATATCCTTTTCGCTTCTGGCAGCATCAAGTACAGCAATCATTAACTCATTGGATAGGATTACTTTCTTGGCCGATATATCAACGATATTAAGTAATCGTTGGTTTGATTCCGAAAACTTATTGGTCATAAATGATGCCATGAATATGAGCATCAGTAATATGATGGTATAGCCTCCAATTAATTTACGCTTGATAGTTAAGTTCATATGTTACGAATTACACGAATTTAAACGAATTACACGGATTTATTTATAAGTATCAATATTAATTAATAACTCAATTATTTTCTCCAAAGGTAAGATATATTCTGGCTTAATAGCAGCAATTGCAGATGAAGGCATAAATGCCGATTCGGCTGTTGTCGGATCCTGAACAATGGTTAAACCTCCATATTCCTGAATTCGTTTTAACCCATTTGTTCCATCACTATTTGAACCCGTAAGTATTACTCCAATTAATTTTGTTTGGTATGCTTCTGCAGCTGATTCAAACAATACATCAATTGATGGCCTTGCATAATTTACCCTTTCTTCAACTGTCAAAGAAAATGTTTTGTCTTTTTCAATGAGCAAATGATAATTAGGTGGCGCGACATAAACAGTTCCAGGTTCAATTATTTCTTTTTCATCCGCCTCTTTAATTAGTAGATTGCTTTTATCATTTAAAAGACTGATCCACAGGTTATCGGAACGTGGACTAATATGTTGTACAATAATAATCGGTGTTTTAAATTCTGCCGGTAAGAGTGAAAACATAATTTTCAATGCGTTCATACCTCCTGAGGAAACCCCGATTACAATTGCTTCATAGATCATGGTTTCTAATACTTCTTTTTAAATATACGTTGTTTCTTATCCACTTCTGTATAATCTTCAAAAACATCGGTCGAATTAAGGCTTTCTTTTGAGCCCAGACATAAAATTCCACCATTGATCAAACTGCCATAAAATAGGTGTTGCACTGTATTTTGTAAACTTCTATCAAAGTAAATAAGCACATTCCTGCAAAGTATCAGATGGACCTCAGCAAAGATACTATCTGTTACCAAATTATGATGTGCCCAAACTATATTTTTCTTAAGCGATTGATTCATAATTACATTGTTTGAATCAGAAGTGTAATAGTCTGAAAAAGATTCCTTACCACCAGATAATTGATAGTTAGCCGTGTATTCTTTCATTGTTTTATTCGAAAAAATACCTTCTTTGGCGCGGTTTAGCGCCTGTTGATTGAAATCCGTAGCATAAATTGTCGTTCGGTCATACAATCCTTCTTCCTTCAAAACAATGGCCATCGAATAGGCTTCTTCTCCTGTAGCACAACCGGCATGCCATATTTTTATGAAAGGGTAGGTTTTTAAAATTGGTACAATATTTTCCCTGAGCGACCTGTAAAACCCTGGGTCACGAAACATTTCAGTAACGGTGATTGAAAGATCCTGTAAAAGATGTGACGCAAATGTTGCATCGTGCAGCAGCATCGATTGCATTTGTGAAACATCTTCAAAACCAGATATCTTCATCCTGTTCATGATCCTTCTCTTAATATGCGCCTTGGAATATTGCCTGAAATCATATCCATATTTGAGATAAACAGCTTCCAAAAGCAACGATATTTCCAGTTCCGGTATGTCTTTATGAATCATATTACATGCGATCCATGTACCAATTCAATTGCTTTTCCATTTTCTTCATCTCAAAAATGCCATCAATGATTTTTTGTAAGCGCATGAAGGCCGTTTCACTTTTCACAACATAGTCGGTTGCTTTGTGATGCATACAATTGATGGCCACGTCAATTCTATCCTGTGATGATAACAGGACCACAGGAATCTCAGGGTTGAAGTTCTTTATCTTATCCAAAGTATCAATTCCATTCATCGCATCCCGATCAATTCCATCAAGATAATAATCCAGAATGATTACATCTGGGGCATGTGATATATTTTCCATGCAAAGTTCGCCTGTTGGGTATGTTTCAATTTCAAAATCACCATGATCAAGAAATTCAATTTCCAATAATTTTAAAAAGACAGTATCGTCGTCGACCAAAAAGAGCTTTATTCTATTTTCCATCTATTTCTTATTTCTTATTTATTAGTATTCTTAATTGTATTGTATTCTATTTCTAATTCTTCACACGACTGTTCCAACACGTTCTCAAGCTGTAAAACCATGTCTGATATACCCTCAGACTGTTTCTGCGTGCTGGCAAATTCCTGAACTTTTTTTGCCATGTTTTCAAAATCCACACTAATACCCATGATTGAAAATGAAGGTATCAGTTTATGAACTGCCGAGTACAATGAATGCCAGTCTTTATCCTGAAAACCATGTTTCATAGCACTGATTAGAGGTGGAGTCTGTTCCAGATAAAGTGCAATCATTTGCATCATCAATTGCGGGTTCGATTTTGTACGGTGAGCTAAATAATCGAGGTCAATACATCTTTCCATTTTTCTTTCTTCGTAATCATCTTCCTCCTTAATCTCACTGGCAACACTGTTTTTCCTCACAAATCCCATTATCTTACTGTACAATATTCGTTCGTCAAGAGGTTTGGCAAGATAGTCGTTCATTCCAACTGAGGTGCATTTTGCCAGGTCAACAGTTGTTACATCGGCTGTTAATGCAATGATGGGAATGTTTGAATGCATGGTATTCCGAATATATTCAGTTGCTTCAAAACCATTCATTACCGGCATTTGAAGGTCCATTAAAATGATATCGTAAGTCCTATTTTCCAGCTTTTCAATGGCTATCTTTCCGTCGGCTGCAATATCACATTCAAATCCGAAATCATCCAAAACAGTTTTCATCAGCAATTGATTTAGGGCAATATCTTCAACTACCAACACTTTTATATCTTTAATTTCCGCATTCGATTCATCTATTTCTATTTCAGTCTTGGCTTCTTCTTTTGTTTTTTTGAAACTCAATGTAAAACTAAAAGTGGAACCTTCGTCCTCCTTACTCATTACGTTGATGATTCCATCCTGCGACTGTACCAATTGTTTCACTATTGCAAGACCCAAACCTGTTCCACCGTATAATCTTGAAGTGTCACTGGTTGCCTGCTGAAAGTTTTCGAATATAGTTGGCAATTTATCTTCCTTAATTCCAATCCCAGTATCAGTAACAGCAAATTCAATGGTTACCTTTTCATCGTCTTCATTCAGTAAATTAACACTTACGGTAATTTTCCCCCTGGTAGTAAACTTGACAGCATTACTCACCAGGTTTAAAATAATCTGATGCAAACGTACAGGGTCACCTACCAATACCTCGGGGATATTCTTGTCGTATTGAGTTATCAATCTAAGGTTCTTTTCCTGAATTTTTGTTTCAAATAAATGAAGCATGGCATGAATAGACATCGACAATTTGAAAGGTGTTTTTTCAAAGGTCATTTTTCCTGCATCTACCTTAGCTAAATCAAGTATATCGTTAATAAGTACGATCAACGCATCTCCACTCATTTTAATGGCCGTTAAATACTCTTTCTGTTTTGCTGTCAATTCTGTTTTTAATACCACTTTGGTAAATCCGATAATCGCATTCATTGGAGTTCGGATTTCATGGCTCATATTTGACAAAAATTGCTGTTTGGCCTTCATCGCATTTTCTGCAGTTACTGTTGATTTCTCTGCTGTGCTTTTAGCTATTTCTGCAATACTGGTAGCCAGTTCAGCAAACATTTTAGCCTCAGTCAATTCGGTTGCAATTCTTTTTTGGTCGGTCACATCTCTAGCCACAATAACCACTCCCAATACATTTCCACGGTCGTCTTTGTATACCGATCCGTTGAATAATACATCTGTCAACTTGCCGTCATTGTGGCGAAGAGTCAATGGCGAATCGGTCACTGATCCATTGGCAAAAACTTCCTGATAAACTTCACGTGCCTTTTGAGGTTCAGTAAAATAATCCAGGAAATCGGAGCCTATCAGAACTGAACGCGAATGTCCTGTAACGTTTACAGTGGCTTCGTTCGTATCCATGATCTTGCCTTCGGTATTGATAGTCATCAATGGGTCCAGGCTGGCCTCGATCAGACTTAGTGAATATTTGGAAAGTAATTTTTGGGCTGTAACATCTCTGGCTACAATCACAACGCCCAATACATTTTCCTGATCATCTTTATAAACCGATCCATTGAACAATACATCGGTTAGCTTGCCATCTTTATGGCGCAGTGTAAGTGGTGAATCGGCCACTGAACCATTGGCAAATACTTCCAGATAAACCTCACGTGCTTTTTGTGGTTCGGTAAAATAATCGGAGAAGTCGGTACCGGTGAGCTTTTCACGGGTAATGCCTGTAATGTTCACAGTTGCCTCGTTCATATCAGTGATCTTACCTTCTGGATTGATAGTAATCAATGGGTCACGACTTGCTTCAATTAGGCTAAGGGAATATTGCGAAGCTAATTTTAACGAATTGCTGATTGCTTCAAGTTCAATATTTGCAAATTCACTTTTTTCTTTTTCTCTGATTTGATAAACAAGTTCTTTGTCTGCGATGATTAATTCTGCTGCATTCTTTTCTTTCTCGTCATTTTGAAAAGCAAGTTCTTTGTTGGCAATTACTAACTCAGCTGCCCTTTTTTCTTTCTCATCGTTTTGAAAAGCGAGTTCTTTGTTGGCAACCACTAACTCGGCGGCTCTTTTTTCTTTTACTTCATTTTGATAG
>Ga0123339_10001754_pt1 | contig 14892 bp, 14 predicted proteins | sample lystaG_FD_89956 | JGI IMG/M metagenome (GOLD analysis project Ga0123339, IMG submission 89956) | Glacier valley bacterial and archeal communities from Borup Fiord, Nunavut, Canada, to study Microbial Dark Matter (Phase II) -... | ecosystem: Environmental > Aquatic > Freshwater > Ice > Glacier ... | reverse complement strand
GGGGTTGGCAGGACTATGCCGGTGCTCGAGGTCTCCGCCGTCACGGTGAAGTTATCGGTGAAAATACGCATCGCCGTGGTCTGGGCTGACACGTAGGACCACAGCGAGACCGCTCCAGGCGACTTCAGGCTTGTCGCGGTCGGATCGACCGAGGTCACCTGCCAGTCGGGGCGAGGCGACCCGGCTGCCCACAGGCGAGCTGACAGGCTGACGCTTGACGCGCCGATCGCGCGAAATTGCAGGTAGAACAGTTTTCCTGGCTTCAGGGGGACCGACAGGGTGCCCTGGCCGAGCGTCACCTGGTTGCTGGCTGAGCCATCGATCCTGGTAATGCTCAGGATCGACTGGCCTGTCGGGGTCAGTTTCACGGAGCCCCGATAGTACGAGCCTCCAGCGGATCGCAAAAGTAGTCCGGTCGCCACACCGCCACCGCTGGTCGGGGCGTTCTCAAGGGCGAGAGAGATGGTGGCCGATGCATCCCGCACAGAAACATCGGAAAGAGTTGCCGTCCGTGCCGTGGCATTGCCCGGCACCGAGATGATTCCGTGGTTTCCGTCGGTACTGAACGATCCGTCATTGATCGACGAATATCGGCCTCCAATCGGGGCTGAGCCCCAATTGAGATTACTGGCCCGGGTCATGGGATCAGAGACCACCGTTGTGGAAGCCGTCGGTTCACCGGCGGGAGCCGGTGTGCTGGCCACCGCACTGGAGATGCCGAGCAAGGCGACCGCGAATGCGGTCAGCAGCGGGATGAGTCCGACGCGACCACGCTGGCGGAAGACCCGCGATCGGGCACGACGGGTCGGGGTGTGCTTGTGGGAGGCCATGTATCCCTGCTAGGTCGGGGGCGAGTGGCGTGGTTTCGGGTGAGGCTCAGTACCTCGGTCATCAAGCTTTGCCCGAATTGGCCGAAATAACAAGGCCCCGGGCGGTCACCGCCAGCTATCTAACGGCTGCCGATCACGCGGGCAGGCACGCCGCCGACAATCGCGCCCGGCTCAACGAGCCCCCGAACCACGGCACCGGCAGCGACGATAGCCCCTCGTCCGATGTGCGCGCCACCGAGGATCACCGCTCCCGCCCCGATCCAGACATCCGCTTCGATTACCGTCGGAAGGCGCTCTTCGCCCTGCTCGCGAATGGGTCTGGCCGGATCCGTGGTGATGTGATTCTCGGAAACGACAGTGACGGATGGCGCAAGCAGGCAATCTTCGCCAATGACGATTCCGCCCTGGCCGAGCAGCACGTTTAAGGCACCTATGGAGGTGCGGGCGCCGATCTCGATCCCCACGCCCAGATTCCGGATGACGCCGGAACCGCGGAGGATGGCACCCTGGTCGATGGTGACGTTGTCGCCGAGCCGAATACCATCCCTGCTGAGCGCGTCGATCGTCACCCCTCGACCGATCGAAGTATTGCGTCCAAGAGTGAGGTGAGACCGGTGACGGAGAGTCACGCCGCCTGACATGAACGTGCCAGGGTGGCCGCGCAGGATTCCCGCCAGGCGCTCGAATCCGCGTCTCCTTAGGACAGCCACCAGATCACCGGTGCCGAGGGCGGAATCCAACCCGGTGTCGAGGCCACGGGTTCGGCGGTAGTAGCGGTCGACGAGGTTCCGGGCATTCGTCATTTCTTATAGCCTCTCTTCGATCGTGTGCCTGATCCTGGAGACCGTTGCCGCCCAGGAATACTGTTCTCCCAGCAACGCAGCCGCCGCCATCGGGCCGGCAGCCATGGACGCTGCGACGCCGTCAGCAATCGAACCGAGATCGAGAGGATCGAAGAACGACCCGACCGCACCGAACTCCTCGAAGGCCGGGATGCTGCTGAGGGCCATCGGTGCGCCGCTGGCGGCGGCTTCGAGAACAGGAAGACCGAAACCCTCATCCAGGGACGGAAAGGCGAAGCTGGCACAGTTGGCGTAGAGCCAGCGCAGGTGCTCGTTCGACAGATAGCCGGGCTGAAGTACGGTGCCCGAGTCCCGAGCGGCCACCAGTGCGGGCATTGCTCCGGAGAAGCCGTCGCCAGCGCCGACCACAACGAGCGGGAAAGCAGCACCGATGCTGCCCCGTTCGAGCAGCGCAATGACGAGGCGCTCGAGATTCTTGCGCTCATTGATTCGGCCGACCGCGAGCAGGAACTCCCCGGGCGCGACGGGAAGATCGGGGCGACTCGGGACGGCAGTCGAAAATGAGTGGGCGAGCCCAAGCCCAACTGCAGTCGTCCGATCGCGCAGGGCGGGATTCAGGCGTCCGATCCTGGCAGCCTCGGAGCTGGATGAGGTGAAGACCAGGTCAGCTCGCCAGGCCAGCCTCGGCACGGCGGAGAGGTAGAGGCGTTCAGCTCGCGTGAACCATTCCGGGTGCGCCTGGAAGATCACATCGTGCACAAAGGTCGCACGCAGCGCCCCAGAGAAAAGGGGTGTGAAATTCTGGCTGAAGACCACGTCGAACCCGCGGTGACGGGAGAGCTCGAGAGTCGTGGACACCGCGTGCTGGGGCAGGGCTGACACGAGGGGAAGGACTCCGTTCGGGATGTCGACAGCCGCGGATTCCGCAACGGAACGCGGCACAGCGAGCGCTAGTTCGTCATCCGGAAAGCGCGACCGCCACTCGCTGACGATGGACGTGAGAACGTTGCGCCCGGACGGAGGGCCGTCCCGCCACCAGAATCCGTCGAAGAGGACTCGCACTGTGCACCGACTTCCCTGGCACCGGCCCGGCACTCCGGGAATCGTCTGGGTTCTGATCCGTGATTGTGATCATATTGGCAACTCGGTGCTGGGGGTGCCGCAACTATAATTGTGGCGACACGCTGACGTGCTTCGCTGAAGCAGAACGGCTGAATTTCACCACCGGACCCATTTCGGTCCGGCCGCTGGAGGCGTGTCGCCAGGGGGGGCGGATTGACGTTCCCTTGGCGATCAGGAACTTCCGTCCCAATTCCCGACAAGGACCCGACCCGTGGAATTCACCCAATTTATCAACTTGATACGTCGTGGCTGGGCAATTGTGCTCGTCGCAACCCTGATCGGCGTCGCCGCCGGGTTTGCTCTCACCGTCACCACTAAACGGTCATACGCAGCCACTGCCACCCTGTTTGTCGCCGCGCAGAACTCTGGCGCCACCACCGACCTGCAGCAGGGCAACGCGTTCGCGCTTTCGCGTGTGAAGAGCTACGCCGATGTCGTCACCACGGATCTCGTGCTCACCCCGGTGACCCGCAGTCTCGACCTGAAGCTGAGCCGCGAGCAACTGGTTCAGCTGATCACGGCAACGGTGGTGCCCGACACTGTGATCGTGACGATCGAGGTCACTTCGAGCGATCCCCAGCAGGCCGCCGAGATCGCGAACGCGCTCGGTACCTCCCTGATCAGTGCCGCCCAGCGGATTGAAGCCCCGGTCGTCCAGACCCCGGTGAAGGGGACCGTCCCCAAGGCCGACCTCTCACCGGTGAAGATAACGGTTGTGAACCGGGCGTCAGTGCCGACCAGTCCGGCCAACCCACAGACCCTGCTCAAAATCGCTCTCGGACTGCTGGTCGGGCTCGCGCTCGGGCTCATCATCGCTTTGATTCGCGGCAGCCTCGATAACCGGGTGCGTGGCGAAGACGATCTTCCCCTCAGCGACGCGCGGCCGCTGCTCGCCACTATCGGCGTCCAGTCCTCGCCCACTGCCGGGGCGGCAGCAGAGGCATACCGCAAGTTGCGCTCCACCCTCGAGGTGCGATCGATCGGATCGACCCGCACGTCGGTGCTCGTCGTCTCATCCCAGCCGGGCGAAGGGGCGACGACGACGGCGATCAACCTCGCACGGGCGGTCGCCGCGGGCGGCCAAAGCGTTCTGCTGATCGACGCAAACCTGCGGCGCCCGGCGATCGCGAGAGTGCTTGGTCTCTCCAATGACGAGGGGCTGACGTCGATACTCACGAAGGGGACGGATGTCGACGATGTGATCCAGTCCTCGGACCCGGACGGCCTCAGCGTGATCACCGCGGGTCCGCCAGTGGCAGATCCCGGCGACCTGCTCGGGTCGGCCGAGATGGCTTCACTAGTCACGAACCTCGAGAAGAGCTACAGCGTGGTCATCATCGACGGCGCACCACTCCTGGCTGTCGAAGACTCCCCCGCGCTCGCACGGGCTACCGGTGGCGTGGTGCTCGTGGTCGGAAGCGGAAGGGTAACCCGGGCTTCGGTCGACAGTGCGCTGTCCACCCTCGATCTCGTGAGCGCCCCGGTACGGGGAATTGCCCTCACCCGGGTACCGTCCCGGCTGCGGGAATCGGCGTCGCGCATCTCTTACAGCTGATCGGCTTCCTGCTGGGTGGCCTGGCCGCGCTGGACCGGAATGGCGTCCAGGGCGGTGAGCAGGCGATTGTTGATCGAGTCGGCGCCCTCGCCGTCGACTCGTCGTGCTGAGAGCAGCGCCCTGACCCACTCTGCGGCCTCGGGCGACGAGCTGGCGGCCCGTTGCCCACGAAAGGTGAGCTGGGCGGTGAGATCCGCGTAGAGCAGGTCGGCCCCGGCCGGGGCGAATCCTGCGTCCTCCCAGTCGATCACGATCACCCGCCCGAGCAGGTCGGTTCGCAAATTCCAGGGCGATGCGTCCCCGTGGGCGCCGCGCCAGCCTGTCGGCTGGCCAGCAGTATGGGTCAGAACGGTTTCGAGCACGTCACCGATCTCCTCGATCACCCGCAGCCGGACCGCCCGCTGGCGCACGGCACCGAGCGGGTAGTTCGGGACCGAGGCAGAAGCGACCCAGGAATATCCGTCAACCGTCCCGAACCCCAGCGGACGGGCAGCAGTGAAGGATTCAGGCTCAGCGCGCTGCAACCCCTCGAGCACGGCGAACTCATGGGCCGCCCGCTCGTGGTCCGGCGAGACCCGAACAAAGCCGACGCCCCGGCCCTCGCGCAGCAGCAGCACCGAGAATCCGCTTCTGCCCTGCTGCGGTCGCTGGTAGAGGGCGACGCTGTCCCAGGCGCCAACTAGCTCCTGCCAGTCCCTGACACACTCGCGCCAGGAGTCCGGGTCGATCGGGTCCGGCCAGCTGGCGCGTTCGCCGGGCAGGACTCGCGCCCCGACGATTCGCACAGCACCGAACAGCAGGCGATGGGCGAGCACCGCCGGCGCTGTACACGGCGAGTGCATGGACAGGCCGGCCGCGGCCGCCCGCGCACTGGATCCTGGCACCCAGATGTGCCCGGAGGTCGGAAAGCGGATGCTCGCGCGCGAGAACTCCACCGCTATAGCCACTGCAGGGGGCGGCCGATCAGTGCTTCGAGAGCAGCATTGTCTTCCGCGAAGGCGGCCGCGAGCCGATCGCGCACCAGCGGGTCGAGCCTGTCGCCGACTGCGGCATTCAAATGCTGGGCCGCTGCGGGTGCCACGAAGTCGATGCCCAAGAACCCGGCGATCTTCGCCAGCGTGTCTGCCGGTCGGGAGTAGTACTCCTCGCTGGTGAGCACGAGGATGTTCGCCATCCCGAAGCGGTCTGCCCATGGTTTGAGCGCTCGCGCATAACGGCTCTGCGCCTGGTAGGACTGCTGCTCGTGCGGGTAGCTGTAGTAATCGGGATCCTGCAGGAGACGCTGTTCCTCGCCCGCCAGCCGGCCCGGCTCAGCCTCGAGTGCCTCGCTGAATTCGAGTGGCTCCGCGTTGCTTCGCCTGCGCTCTTTCCAGTGGGAATAGGTGCGCATGACCGGATCGCGCAACAGCACGATGAGTTTCGCATTCGGTACGAGCGTGCTGGCCCGCTCAGCAGCCAGCGGGTGGAAGAGGTAATAGGGAGAGGCCTCGCCGACGACGACCGGCTTGCCGATGACTCGCTCAGCACGGCGCCGGGCTGCAGCCGACGGAAAGTAGGAGCGGTACCAGCGCTCCCCCCGGGGATAGAGGGTGTCGAAGAAATGAACGCCCTTCGTCTCGTTGGCCTTGGGCAGTCGCCTGGCCGAAGGGAAAAGCGGAATCACCTGGGGCAGCGTGAGGATGTCGTAGTAGAGCGAAGTCGTACCGCCGCGTTTCGTTCCGATCAGCAGGAAATCGGGCAGCGGCCGCGAGCCGGCCGTCAACGAACCGACGACCCTGAAGACACCGCTCCCGGCTCGTTTGACGAGCGACTTGATGGTCATCAGTTGTCCGTACTCCGTTAGTTGTCAGTGATTACACCGGCGCCGACGGTGCGATTCGTCGTCTCGTCGATGATGATGAACGCTCCGGTCTGCCGGCTCCGGCGGTACGGATCGGTGAGCAGCGGCTTCATGGTGCGCAGCCTCACGCGGCCGATCGAGTTCATCCCGAGCGCATCCACCGACTGGGAGCGGTGCAGGGTATTGATGTCGAGTTCGTACTGGACCTCGGTGACCAGGGCCCGCACTGTGCGGGTGGTGTGCTTCACCAGGTACTTCTGGCCGGCCGAGATCGGGCCATCCTCCATCCAGCACACCATCGCGTCGATGTCCTGCGACACCGAAGGCTGGTTGTGCAGGCGACAGATCATGTCACCGCGCGAGACGTCCACTTCATCGTCGAGCCGAATGGTCACTGACATCGGCGGGAATGCTTCAGACACCTCACCGTCAGCCGTATCGATGGATCGGATGCGAGTGGGCAGCCCGCTCGGCAATACGACGACATCATCACCCGGCCTGAGCACTCCGCCGAGCACCTGGCCGGCAAAGGCGCGGTAGTCACCGCGGCCGTTCTGGGGACGGATGACGTACTGCACCGGAAAGCGCACGTCCGTGAGGTTGCGATCGGCCGCGATGTAGACGTTTTCGAGGTGATGCAGCAGCGAAGCGCCACGGTACCACGGCATGTTCTCCGAGCGATTCACGACGTTGTCCCCAGCGAGCGCCGACATCGGAATGACGGTGACGTCACTGAAATCGAGCCGGGTGGCGAACTCGAGGAACTCGCTGCGGATCGACTCGAAGACATCTTCTGACCAGTCGACGAGATCCATCTTGTTGATCGCGAGCACGATATGCGGAACCCGCAGCAGCGAAACGATGGTGGCGTGCCGACGACTCTGCTCTACCAGTCCCTTTCGGGCATCCACGAGAACGATGGCCAGGTCTGACGTGGATGCACCGGTCACCATGTTGCGGGTGTACTGGATGTGGCCCGGGGTATCGGCGATGATGAATTTACGCCGCTCGGTCGCGAAATAGCGATAGGCCACATCGATGGTGATGCCCTGCTCGCGCTCGGCCCGGAGACCGTCGGTCAGCAGGGCGAGGTCGGTGTACTGGTCGCCACGCTGCCGACTCGTCCGTTCGACCGACTCGAGCTGGTCGGTGAAAATGGATTTGGAGTCATACAGGAGCCGGCCGATGAGGGTGCTCTTGCCGTCATCCACCGATCCGGCTGTTGCGAATCTGAGGATGTCCATTAGAAGTACCCTTCCTTCTTACGGTCTTCCATCGCTGCCTCGCTCACGCGGTCGTCGCCGCGGGTCGCGCCGCGTTCGGTGATTCGTGACGCCGCAACCTCGATGGCGACCTTCTCCGGGGTATCGGCGTCGGACTCGACCGCCGCTGTCAGCGTTGCGTCACCGACCGTGCGGTAGCGCACTCGAGCGATGAACACGTCTTCGTCTTCGCGGGGATGCAGGTGGCGGTCGACCGCGAAGAGCATCGAGTCCCGTACGAACACCGGGCGCTCGTGGGCGTAATAGATGGAAGGAACCTCGATCTTTTCGCGGGCGATGTACTGCCAGACATCCAGCTCGGTCCAGTTGGAGATCGGGAACACGCGCATGCTCTCGCCCTGGTTGATCCTGGCGTTGTAGAGCGACCACAGCTCCGGCCGCTGGTCCTTCGGGTCCCACTGGCCGAACTCGTCACGGAATGAGAAGACCCGCTCCTTGGCCCTGGCCTTCTCTTCGTCGCGCCGGGCACCGCCCATCAAAGCGGTGAATCCGTTCGCCTCGGCGGTCTGCAGAAGCACCGGAGTCTGGATGCGGTTGCGTGATCCGCCCACCGGCTCTCGTACGCGACCGGAATCGATGGCCTCCTGCACGGAGCCGACCACGAGCCCGATTCCGAGCTCAGCCACCCGGCGGTCCCGGAACTCCAGCACCTCAGCGAAGTTGTGGCCGGTGTCGATATGCATCAGCGGAAACGGGACCGGACCAGGCGCGAACGCCTTGAGTGCGAGGTGGAGCATGACGATGGAGTCTTTGCCCCCCGAGAAGAGCATCGCGGGATGCTCGTTCTCGGCGGCGACCTCGCGAATGATGAAAATGGCCTCCGACTCGAGGTAGTCGAGCTGGCTCAGGCCGTACCGGGGAACGTGCTCGGCGTCAGACAACAGCCCGCCCCTCAACCGCACTGCCCTCTTCGTAACTTTCCAGCGCCGTCAGCAGCAGGGGAGCGATGGATGGAACGCAGACCAGCAGGTCCGGCAGGAAGGAGTTCGGACGGTTGTAGCGCAGCGGCGACCCGTCTATGCGACTGGTGTGCAGGCCGGCATTCCTGGCAACGACCACGGGCGCGGCAGAGTCCCACTCCCACTGGCCGCCAGCGTGAAGGTACGCGTCCACTTCGCCCATGATGACCATGGATGTCTTGTAGCCGGCCGAACCGAGCGGAACGAGTTCCACCTCGACACCGACATCGCCAAGGACCGTTACGACATGGTCGACGACGGCGGTTGGCCTGGTCCGAGAGACGGCGAGGCGGATGCGGCCGGGTGCACTGTCGACCGTGGTCTGGCGGGGTCGGTCTGCCGAGGTCAGGACGAGACCCCGGCCCGGCAGGGCGACTGCTCCGGCACTGAGTTCGCCAGCTTCCCAGAGCGCGACGTGCACCGCCCAGTCGGCGCGGCCCTCCGAGAATTCCCGGGTCCCGTCGAGGGGGTCGATGATCCACACCCGGTCGGCTGAGAATCGGGCAGTGCTGTCCGGGGCCTCTTCTGAGAGAACAGCGTCGTCGGGCCGTTCCTGGCCCAGCCGTTCGGCCAGGTAGTCCTGGGCTGCTTCGTCACCCCGCGATTTGAAATCGCTGGTCCCCAGCTCGCTGGAGTGGGCTGTGGTTTGAAGGTGAAGCAGGATGTCTCCGGCACCCCACGCCAGATCGGCGGCATATTCGGCGTGCGCGTTAACAGGGGAATTCACTGAGTAATCCTCTCGTCGGGTCGAGGTTAGTTACACTCTGCCACCAAATGGGGCACGGGGCAAAGACCCCCTTTTTAGTGTCAGGGTGCCTTTTTAGCGCCGTTCCCAGGCACCGGGATGCTGCAGGAGATTCGTCGCTGCCGCTGGCAACTGGCCGGCTGCAATGGCTTCGATGGTCGTTACCTCGAGCACAGTGCGCATGCTCGCCCTGAGTGCCACCCACACGGACTGCACAGCACGGGTGCTCTCGGGATAGCTGATCTGCTCCGGGGGTGAGCCGCGCACACCTGCCAGCGGGCCATCGATTGCGCGGACGACATCCGCGACGGAGATCTCGGCCGCCGGGCGTCCGAGCCGATAACCGCCGCGCGCTCCACGCTCCGCGACCAGGATCGCCGAGCGAACCAGTTGAACGAGGATGTTTTCGAGAAAGCGCGCCGGTATTTCCTGGGAATCGCTCAACTCGCGTTTGGTCGTTACCGCGTCCGGTCGCAGCGAGATCTGCACCACAGCCCTGAGGGCGTAATCCACGCGGGCACTGACCTTCACAGTATCGCTCCCTGGGCTGGGTGGTGAGTAGGGTGCGCACAGCCTATAGCCGCACGCCGCCGAGCCCACGCCGAGAGCGCACGCCGTTTGCTGCAACGGTGAACACCGAATCGACCAGGACCCCGATCACGAGAATCACGATCATCGTCGCGAGCAGGCCGGAGGCATTTGCAAACTCGCGGAAGAATTGCAGTTGCACGCCGAGTGATGGCCGTGAAGCGATGATGACCAGCAACTCCCCCGCCATGAGGCTTCGCCAGGCGAAGGCCCAGCCCTGCTTCATCCCCGCCAGGTAAGCCGGAAGAGCAGCGGGAATCATCACGTACCGATACATGCTGAGTCCCCGCGCTCCGAGCACGTGAGCGACCCGCTGGAGTTGCGGCGAGACATCATCCACCCCCGATACGACGCCGTTGGCAATGGACGGCGCAGCTCCGAGAACGACCACGAAGGTGATGGCCTGCTCGGTAATTCCGAACAGGAGGATCGCGAGCGGAAACCAGGCGATCGACGGCATCGTCTGGAGTCCGGTGATGAGCGAGCCGATTGCCGAGCGCAGCACACGGGACCGCGACACGGCCAGGCCAACGACGCTCCCCACCACCACAGAGATTCCGAAGCCGATGATGGCACGGTTGAGTGTGGTTCCGACAGCGTTCCAGAATCGTGGGTCCGCCACCTGGCCAGCCAGCGTCTGTCCGACGCTTACCGGGCCGGGCAGCACATAGACAGGCTTCCACCCTGACAGCACTACGAGCTGCCATACGACCAGCGCGAACGCTACCGCCAGCAGGGGAGGCCAGAGCCGCGCCCAGAGCCTGGAAAGTGCACCGGGCTTCGAGAGTCCACCGGTGGATCTCTGCACTTTTCGCAATGCCAGCAGGTCAGTCATTGTCCGACCCGCCCAGCGTCGACTCTTGGCCGTGAAGCAGGTCGCTCAGGCGGGCAGCGGTCTCCGCGACGCCGAGGTCTTCGATTCGCCGGGGTCTGCGCAGGTCCACCAGCGCCTCAGCTCCGATCCGTCCGGGCGATGGTCTCATCACGAGCACCCGGTCGGCCAGGCGTGCCGCTTCGCGCACATTGTGGGTGACAAAGACGACGGTGAGCTTGCGGTCAGCCCAGATCCTCTCGGTTTGTTCGTGCATCGCGTCCCGGGTGATTGCATCCAGGGCGGCGAAAGGCTCATCCATCAGCAGGATCTGGCAGTCCTGCGCGAGCGTCCGGGCGAGGGCTACCCGCTGGCGCATTCCGCCCGAGAGTTCGTGCGGGCGCTTTCGGGCCGCGCCACCCAGCTGCACGGTCTCGAGCAGTTCGGCGATTCGCTCCTTCCGGTCGTCACGGTCGACTCCGGAGAGTCGAAGGGCGAGATCGATGTTTCGCTCGACGGTGAGCCAGGGGAAGAGGCTCGCCTCCTGGAACATCATTCCCACCCGGGCCGATCCGCGGTCGATCACACCAGCAGTTGGCTCTTCGAGACCGGCGATCAGGTTGAGAAGAGTGCTCTTGCCACAGCCGGACCGTCCGACGATACAGACGAATTCCCCCTGCTTCACGTCGACGGAAATCTCCTGCAGGGCAGTTGTCTCATCGCCGCGGCGATCAAAACGCTTGGTGAGACCGGCGATCCGGATTGCGATCGAATCTGTGCTGGCCACTGACGATTCGCTTTCGAGGAGCGTCACTGTGCCTTCACCGCCGCGGGTACCGTCACTGATTTCTGGCCGGCCCTGGTGAGCAGGGCGTTCAACGCCCCGAGGCTGTAGAGCCCCTTGAGGTCGTACGAGTCCAACAGTCCAACCGAGTGCGCATGCTGGGCAGATGCGAGCAGGGTGGCGGGCAGTGGATCGATGGTGAAGTCCACGTTCTTCCACGCTGCTTCGAGGTTGGCCGGCGCGATACTGCTGCCGGTCAGAGCCTTGATATTGGCATTGACGAGCGCTTTGGCTTCGGTCGGGTGGGCCTGGATGAATGCGACGGCGTCCATTTCGGCTGCGACCACGGCAGTGATTGCTGCCGGGTACTGTTTCGCGAACGGCGTCGCTGCGACGGTGTTGGCCACGACGAATTTTCCGCCCGACCAGAGGCTCGCTTCGTTCACCAGGATTTTGCCGTGGCCCTCGGCCACCATGCGGGTCACCCACGGTTCCGGCACCCAGGCGCCATCGATCTTTCCGGACTCGAACGCCGTTAGCGCCGTGCCGTTGTCCTGCGGAACGATGTTCACGTCGCCGCCGCCCTCAGCGGTGGTCTTGAGGCCGTGCTGCTTGAGCCAGTAGCGCAGGGCCACATCCTGGGTGTTGCCGAGCTGGGGGCTGGCGATCGTCTTGCCCTTGAGATCCTTGACGGAGTTGATCCCGCCACGCACGACCAGGGCCGCACCGCCGGATGATGCGCCGGCGATCACCTCGAGCGCTGCGCCCTGGCTCTGCGTGAATCCGGTGATCGTTGGGTTGGGTCCGATCAGTGAGACGTCGACCGAATTGGCGAAGATCGCCTCGACGGCGGCTGGGCCGGCATTGAAGGTCAGTGGTGTGATTTTCACCTTCGGGCCCAGTCGCTTCGCGAGGTAGCCCTTTTCGAGAGCAACCATCGCCACTGCGTGGGTGAAGTTGGGAAAGTAGCCGAAACGCAGTTCGGCGGGCAGGGTGGTGGCGGTCTTGCTTACGGTCGCCGGATCCTTCGAGTTGGTCGCTGGCGTGGATGAACACGCGGCAAGAACGACGACTGATGCCAGCGCGATGGCGCTGAGAATTGTTCGTCGGATTCGAAACAAGATGACTCCTCGGGTAAAAGTCGACTAATTTGGTCGACTTTAGCGAGATAGTCGCACCTGAGTCATCCCCTCCCCGATAACGAATCGATAACACTTGCTATCTGCGAGAATCAGCGCATGGTCATGACCCCGCCTGCACTCGCCCTCACCAGCTCCCGTCTGGCCGCCGTCGAACTGGTGCTCGCCGGGCTCGCCGGGCCAATAGTCGGATATTGTCTCCCGGGAAAGCGCCCAATCGGGTGGTCGGAAGACTCGACGCTCCCGGTGCCTCCTGATCTGGCCGTTCGCGCGGCCCGCGAGGGATCCCTGGTGCTGACCGACCCTGATGGCACCCCACTCGCGACCGTGAACGTCACGGCTGTCGACCGAGAATTCGTCGCGGGCGATCTCACTCCACTGCAGCCCGCAGAACACGGTCCCGCCCGCGATATCCGATTCACCGTGGCAGACCGGTCCGCCGCGGTGCTCGCGCTGTTCAGCGCGACGCCGCAGGCCCACCAGGTGGCCAGGGCCATCGAGGTGGCCGCCGGTCGACCGCTCCTTCTCGTGGCCGTGAGCTGGAATTCTGCGGCGGCCGACTTCGCCATCCTCGAGACGATCAACGAGGTGCGGCGCTGCGCCGACGAAGTCCCGCTGGCAACCGCGCGCTACCTGGCGCTCGCCGAACTGTCACCCGGGATCGCCTCGAAGGCCATGCTCGCAATGGCACTGGGTTCGGACGTCTCACGAACAGTGCTCGACTTCACCGACTGGGAGGCGGCCGGTTCGTCGACATCCACGATTCCCGGGACCGTAGTGCTCTTCACCGGGCTTTCGGGATCGGGCAAATCGACCGTTGCCCGCGCGCTGGCCGAACGGCTGGGAACCGGGGGGCTCCGTCCCGCGCTCCTCGACGGTGACGACGTTCGGCGCACGCTCTCACCGACGCTGGGATTCTCGGCCGCCGATCGCGAGGAGAACGTCAGGCGAATCGGCTGGGTGGCCGCCCTGGTCGCATCGGCCGGGGGAATCGCGATCTGTGCCCCCATCGCGCCGTTCGCCCGCGCGCGGCTCGAGCTCCGCCAGCAGGCCGAGCCGGCCAGTCGATTCATCCTTGTCTGGGTTTCGACGCCGCTGGAAATCTGCGAGGCCAGGGACCGTAAGGGGCTCTACGCCCTCGCGCGAGCCGGAACCCTGACCGACTTCACCGGTATCGATTCGCCCTACGAGATCCCAGACGACGCGGATGTCGTGATCGATACCTCCCTGCGCGACATCGCCGCATGCGTGGACGAGATAATGGCTGTGCTGCTGGCAACCGATGTCACCTGACTTTCACAGGGGCTTGCCAACGACCATTCCCACCATCTAACTTTAGGGCCACAGGTCTCATTCATTGCCCGAAATGGAAGTCCCCGGATGTTCATCCTTGCCCTCGTTCTCGTTGTCATCGTGATGCTCAGCGCTGGTCTCGGACTTCTGCTCTACCGATTGGTTCCCGACCGCTGGGGCGGCCCTATCGAGTGGGGTCGTCGGCTCGCCCTGAGGTTCGGCTCCGTCACGGCGTTCGTCCTTATCTCAGCGGTCGGATCCGTCGCCACTTTTGTGATCATGATGCCGGTGGGGCTCCTCGCGAAGTTCCTGCAGGGCGGCCTGGACGTGCCCGTATTGCACTGGGCCCTCTCCACCGTCGACACTCACGGGGCCTTCACAAAAATCAACACCTACGTGACCACGCTCGGTGATCGCTCGACCACCGACCTGGTCTGCCTGTCCGCCGGACTCATCCTCGCCTTCGCCTATCGTCGCCGCTGGTGGGTCCCGATGCTGGCCATCGGAGTTACTTTTGCGGCCCAGCACGAGGGACAGTTGTTCCTGGCACGCTGGCTCCACCGCGACCTGCCGCCGGTGGTGATGGCCGGCGCATTTCCGTCTGGTGGCGTGAGCCGACTGCTGGCGGACTACGGCGTGATCATCGTTCTCATCGCCATGCTGTTCATCCGGGATGGGCGCCCGCTCTCCCGCGCCTGGCGCTGGGGGCTGGTGATCGGACTCGGCACCTACGCCGCTGTCGAAGGATTTACCCGGTTCTACCTATCGCTGCACTGGCTCACCGACATCCTGTCCGGCTGGGTCTTCGGCTGGCTGCTCTTCTTCTTCTTCGCCACAGCAACGGCGGCCCTGCAGACGCCAACCTCGCTGTTCGGTCGGGAGAAACCCTCCCTCGCCGACGCGGCGGCGGTCCGCTAACCCTGCAGCCTCCCACATCCAGGAGTCCGGATTCGTAGGGCTCGATCTCGGGGTAGAAGCTGCGCATGCTTCGAGCCTAGGGGGCGGTCGCCCCGCACGCCGCGTACCCTGAAGGCATCCGTCACGCTGGGCGGGAACCGAGGAGTTGTGCGTGAAGATCACCCATCTGCGACATTTCGTCGCCGTCGCCGAGGAGTTGCACTTCGTGCGCGCCGCCGATTC
>Ga0123339_10001751_pt1 | contig 14924 bp, 14 predicted proteins | sample lystaG_FD_89956 | JGI IMG/M metagenome (GOLD analysis project Ga0123339, IMG submission 89956) | Glacier valley bacterial and archeal communities from Borup Fiord, Nunavut, Canada, to study Microbial Dark Matter (Phase II) -... | ecosystem: Environmental > Aquatic > Freshwater > Ice > Glacier ... | reverse complement strand
TGATTCTTCCACAGCAAAATCGACTGATTTAATAGTTACTGACTGGAATAATTACATCAAATTAATGAATGAAAATAGCAAGTTAAATGCTGATAGATTTGACTATTTACCAGATATAGTTGACCGCGGTGGCAATTTAGCAGGGGAGAATGTTTTAACTGATGATCCAGACAATGTCCATCTATATTACGAAGCAATCGAAAATCCACAAAGTGCATTTAATATACCTATATCTGATCTAACCTTCAATCAAAACCTATTTTCCGCGGCCAATTATCAGAATAATGTATTATCTTTCTTCAATCTTCTTTCAACTAAAAGCCAATTTAATAAAGTCGGGATGCAATTCCCATCAGTACTGTTAAAGGGAAATGGTAGTTATGTAGGCTATAATTTAAGTCAAAAAATAAAATTTGAATTTAACGTCACAGCTAAATGTAGCCTTTATTTAAATAGTATTAATAGCCAAAATAATCTTGCCATTAGTCTTTACCACAATAATAGCCTAATAAATACGCAAGGTCTTTCTTTAACCGGTAATATAAATAATAGTTCTGTAAAATATACGAAACTAGCTTTTAGCAATCTCAATCCCGGTAAATATCAAATTGAAATCAATAAGCAGGATAATAATCCGTTTGTTTTGAATTATTTTTTATGCTCAAATGATAACTATCAGGCTAATCTAAAACTAAATTTAATCAATAAGTTAATGTTATCTAATGGTCAAATTCTTGAGCTATTTAAAAAGTCATAGTAAATTTCAAAATAGAATATTGCCAATAATTGCGGCAATTTTTTCGGGCTTGATAATTACAGTTGTGTATTTGGGTATTAAAGATAGCAATTCCTTTGATTTTCAAACAGATGTACTAGTATACGGTACTAGCTTAGGTGGATTGTCTGCGTCAATTACCTTAGCAGATAATCATATCCAAAACATTATTATCGGTGAAAACACAAACTTAGGAGGTCAAGCAACAGATTCAGGATTAAGTTCTTTTGATGAAGGCGGCCAATCTTGGGAAAATTCTGGAATATATGCTGATTTAAAACATTATTTAATCCAAAAATACAATTTAAGTGGTAGAAATGTCGGACTAGGTAATGCAGTGGTTGGTTCCTTAGCAACTATACCAAGTGATATACAGGAATATTTTCAAAAAGCGCTGACTCAGAGAAAGAAAGACCTCCAACTAATGCAAAACTATACTTTAATAAAAGTAAATAAGACAAATGGCATCTATTCTGATGCTCAACTTGAAAATAATCTTACACATAAAATATTAAAAATAAAATTCAAATATTTAATCGATGCAACACCAACTGGTAAGGCTTATGAAATTGCAGGAGCAAACTATAATATCGGTTTTGATAAAAAAGAAACTACTAACGAGCTTAACGCACTACCAGCTACCGTTAGAGACTATTTCATAAATGGAGTAATTTCTAGTGCTGGTAAAGTTGGAGGGCTAGGTAATAGAACCCAAGCTCAAAGTAGAATATTTGCTGTATATGACAAAGGTTATTATGGGAATTTTTATCCATTTCAATCTAGTACTTGTACCGTAAAAAGTAGTAAAAAGGCATATATAAAAAGTGCTACTGTTTATCAGGCAATTACAAATAATTGTGAATCGACTCTTACCGTGAATACCTCTTATGCAGATTCCTATAAACTCTATTATATAAATAAGGGGAGTAGCCAGATAAATATTCATCTAACAGATCAATCCGGTTTAATACTTAATATTATTAAATCTATAAACCCAACTGAACAATTTATAGATTTAGGTAATTATCACTTAGATATTAATAATAGCTTAACTATAAACTTAAATTCCTCAAAAGCTAACGAGGTAGAGGGGGTTATAATCTCACATAATAATGAGAATATTAGTAAGATAAAAAATACTGATTTAATTCTTGATTATAATAGTGCTCTGAAATCAGGAAATTGGTTTTCAACTATTACTCCTATCGGATCAACAGCTCACAGTTCTAAGGGTGGAAGTCAATTAGAGTGGCAATTTAGCACAGATACGGCTAATAAATTTGCTTTGCTACTTGATTGGTTTGCATTTAATGACCGTTCTCCGAATGTCCAAATTATTGTGACCGATTTAGCTACCAATACAGTTTTAAATCAAAATACATTTACCGAAAAGATAAAATCTAGGAATGAAGCATTTCCAATCCTATCTTTTCAAGCTGAAGCGGGTAAAAAGTATCGGATTGTTTTAAAAAACACCGCTAACATTCTAACTATCACAAGTTTAGTAGCTCGATCACTCAATTCTAATAACTATTTGCAATTAGAATCTGGAACTAGCAGTACATTTAATTTAACTGGAATATATGACCTATGGGCTAAGCCTCTAGACATAAATAAACAACCGCTAGTAAATATCTCCTTATCAGGTGTTAAATATAGTCCTATTAAACTTAATAATAATGAATATCATTCTTTAGGTCGATTCTTTATCGATTCTAATTTATTAGTTAATTCTTCTGAAAAATTGGAGATATTACCAATTGAGGTAACTAATACTGAAATATTTCAATCTAAATTGACACCGGGAAAGAATCTGAATTTAACTGAATTAGCTGAAGGAAGGTATAAGGCAACCATCAATTGCCCAAGCTCATGTAATTTACAACTAGGTATAGTTGATACTAATGGAGCCCCACTATCTGCAGTTGGGCTTTATACGACAAATCAAACTACATATACGAGTGATTTAATATATATTAATAATTCTCAAGCAACTTATTTGAAATTAGATGGTAATTATAATAACGCTAAAATATATTTATATGCTGATATTCCTCAAGACTATAATACGCAAATATTTAGTCACGATAGGCCGTTACTTACACCAACTAATCCAAATATAATTATATTTAAACAGCAAACTTTTTTTAATTATAGAAATATAATTTCCTCAGAGAATTTATTAGCTATGCCTTGGCCTAAACAACTTAATTGGCAAAATACTGCAACTAACACCCTAGGAGTATCAATCGTATCAACTTCATTTGATGATTACGGTCCGATATTAGTAAATAAGATTGATAGTACAGAGTATGGAGAAGGAGCAAAGGAACTTGCTTATCAATATTACTACTGGCTTAAATATGATTATCCAAGCGATAATAGCCAATTAGGATGTTTAAGAGATCAACTCATATGTAATTCTAAAAGAATTGAACTGAGTCTGGATATATTTTCCTCACCTGATGGATTTCCTAGCTCCAACTATTTTAGAGAAGGAAGAAGGCTCAATTCCATTAAACCCTTAACTGAAAATGACCTACTTGCTGAAGAGGTAGCTTGTTCTAATGGATCTTGTAGTAATTGTAATGGCATTTCTTACGGCGATCAATGTTTAGCTACTTCGCAAAGTCCTACTCTATTTCAAGATGCTTTATTTCCCGCATATTATCAAATAGATTTTCATTCATTTCAAAGTAGGCAAGAAGACCAATCAGGTAATATTTCTACATTTGTAAACTATGTACTAAATCAAAATTTGCTTCAACCAAATAATAGTGTTTTTAATAGAATTAATTTAGCAAAACCAGCTGAAATTACTTTGGGCTCATTGATTCCGAATGATTTTTCTAATATATTTCCAGGTTCAACAAATATTGGCGAAACCCAAATTGCAAGTGCTTCTTATAGAACACATCCAATAGAGATAGGAATTGGTACTTCAACTGGATATGTAATAAGCTATTTATTAAAAAATAATCTAACTCCTAAAATGCTTTAGGAAAACCCTACGGAAATTAATAATTTGCAAAAGCTAATGATAAATAACTATGTTAATTTATTTCCTATTGAAAATCCAAGTTCTTCCGACATATTATTGAATAAAACGCTGCAATATCTGGTTTTAGAAAAATATTTGTCTCCTTATGCAGTTTCTACTAACCTTACAAATATTACTTATAAATTTGATATTACTAAAAACTTAACGGCCAATGATTTAGCATTATTACAAAAAAGGTTTTCGACATTAAAATCAACAACAACAATTCGGGAATTTATTATTACCGCTCTAAAATTATCTCCTGCCTTAAGCGACGATCAGATTTTTAATCAATCGGAGAATTTGGGATTATTAACGAATCTTGATTCAAAAAATAGTCTAACTGCTCCTATTACTGAAACTATTCTTTATAAGTATATATACCTGAGCGAAAATGGTAAGCTTTAAACTAAAATTTATTTTAACAATAGTTATATTAAGTACAATCTCACTGGTACTATATCTAGTTATAGGTCATCAGTTTTTAATATATACAGACAGTTATGAATATCTTTTAATCGCTAAGAATCTTACTCAAGGTAGTCATACTTTAGACTTTTATTATGGACACCATTATTTTTCATCTTCTATACTGCTAAGCCGTGAAGGCTATTCAATGCTAATTGGTTTAATCTCCTCTATTTTCAAAAACTCCGATTTAATAAATTTAGCTACTTTAATTAACTTAAGTTTATTTAGCTTTAACCTCAGTCTTATCTCTTATTGGGGAATAATAAAATCAAAACTTAATCTACAGAAATTTATTATTATAATTATTTTTTGTATTTTCTCTTATGCAAATATTTTTTGGCTTAAAATAGTTATATCTGATTACCTAGTTCAAACCATACTATTAGTCACTACACTTTATGCCTTAGGAAAGTATAAAGAACAAAAGATTGAGGTGTTATTAATATTTCTTATGATGTTAGTAAGAGTCGAACTATTATTAGTAGTATATATATTACTAATAGGAATTAAAGGGAATAAGCTTGTGCAAATCATCAGAGTGAGTATTTATGCAGTTATATTACAACTTGGTACTTACTATGTTTTAGTTCAAAATAAACTTGAATTTTTAAGGAATAGCTATCAATTAATTGCTAATTCAACTATTGATCCCTGGTTATTATTAATACTGCTAGTAATATTGCTCACTATTTTCTTAACTGCACGTAAACTTAATTATAAGTTTAGTCTAATTCACTTAATTTATTTAATGTTCTTAGCATATGGGATAGTCTTTGCAGATATTCATAATTTAACGGGAACATTAAACAATGGATTCTTTTTAATTTTACACGATTTACCCCTAATTTCTGTAGCAGTAGGTTTAAGCATATTTAGCTTATACAATAGAAAGTCTTCCAGAAATAGTTTGATCTTACTTAGTATATTTTTTTCGAGTTTGTTTGTTTATCATTTCTATTTTCAACATTTAGTTATCTTTATACCTCTCGTAATTATTGCAGCTATTGAACTTGCAAAAGACATCCCTTTAAAACTAAGCATTAAGAAAACTACGGGGGCATTAATATTATTACTATTAATATCTCTACCTCTTAGTTATATGCTACTTGCATTTGCTAATTATTCAATTACTAAACCAGATAGTTATAGTGATTTATTTAGCCATCCAGAAATCTCAGATTGTTTTAATTCCAAAACTAATGTATCTTTTTTATTGCCTAGTCTATATTATGAATTCGGTAAAAAAGAAAATATTGTGAATTGGTCAATTAATTCGCAGGCTCTTAATCTTAATCCCAATGAAAACTATTTATTTGCCCAATATAATTTAAGAACAGAGATTACAAACTATTTTGCTTTTAATAAAGTGTTATTAGCGGGTACTATTATGATTGATAAGAGTAAGCGTTACGACCCAATAGTTTATTATAAATGCCAATAAGCTTTGTCTTATAGATAATACTGCCTACTATTAAACCGATTATTAATACAAAAGTAGCTAAACTAAAATAGGTGACCTGGATATTGTTACTTTTATCAGAAATTAATCCAAACATAGGGATTGCTAACGAACTTAAAATACTAACAATAAAACCCTGTATTGAAAAAACTGTTGCTCTATTTTTCTCATCAGTATGCTTATTAGTATAGTCACTAATAACGACCGCTGAGGTACCTTTAGCGATCTGAAGAATAGAAACTGCTATTACAGCCACATATGTATTAAGAAATAGGGATAAGATTAAAAACTGGATAATTATAAATATAGTACTAAAAAATATATGCCTTCTGGTACTTTTATCATTCTTGTTTAAATAAATAATTGCAAAACTTGATATTCCAGCAATTACTAAGAAAAGAGCATTAATAAAGCCGAAATATTTAATATTCAACCCAGCTTGTTTTAAATAGGGTTGGATTATACTTTGGGATACTTCTAAAGTTAGGCTAAATATGGCTAAAATTATCGACATTGCAAAGAGATTGGTGTTTTTCAGTAAAACATTTAGAGAATCTTTTAAATGTAAATAGATAGAAGCATTTTTCAAATTATTAATTTTCTGGGGTTCCTTCAAAAACAGAGCGCATATTAGTGCTAGGGTATAAGCAATCACATTAAGTAGTATTACTAATCTAAACCCTACTTTTTCTGCTACTAGACCACCTATAAGTGAAGCCAGTGATAAGGAGAATAAAATAATCCCGGATTTTATTGTCTGATTAAGTTTAAACCTTTTTTCTTCCCCGATTGTCTTTAGTGATTCATATACTATTGCAACGTCGGGTCCATTCATAAAAGCGAAGTATGCTCCTACAAAAATATTGGCGATTATTAAAACTCCAAAGGAGCTACCCACTAATAGAAGTATAAAACCAATTATTTGGCAAATAATTGCAATAATAATACTCGATTTTCTTCCATAATAGTCTGCAAATACACCACTAGGAATCACTAATATAATACTAGCAACACTCCTAATTGAGGTCATCAGAAATATCTGAGTATAATTAAGGCCTAAACTTTGATAAAAGAGTACGTATATTGGTATCCAGAAACTAAGCCAAGTGAAAAAGACTACTACATAAAAAATCTTTATGTTTAGCTTATATCTATTGAGAAGCATATTTGCAGAGAATTAGATAATCAATTGAAAATATTACAAACTAAGGGGCTATTTTAGTCTTTTCTTCTTCTAGAAATTACAAAGAGCATTAGTCCGATTAATAATACAATAAATATTAAACCGCAAATCAATAATAATCCGTTTGATGAAAATTGAGAAGTAGTTGCTGCTGTTGTTGTGGAAGGAGTAGTTACGGCATCACTTGTTGGAGAATTACTTCCCTGTACATCTGCACCTAAAATAGCAGATTGTGCTAAAACGACCATTTTAGTACTTAAATATATACCTGATAAAGTTAGAGCGGAAAATACAGATACTAATTTCTTTCTCATAGTGATGGTTATAATGTTAATATTTTACAGTAATAACTAAATTAAAACAACATAAAATTTATATGGTAGTTATTATATTACAGTTAAAATCTTAGAACTGCCTTTATAACTAGCCATAATTGTTTAAGCTATAATACTACTAAATTCTTAATAAAACAACCATGCAGTCTATAAACTCCCAATCTATCTTTGATCGTTCGTTATTAGGTAGTAGTGACACATCACTTGAACGATTAAAACTTTTACCGAGTAATCAAGATGCTGCTACTATGCTTCTTAATATACTAGCTACCATTATAGATAGCCCTTTAAAAGCTAAATTACTGGGCTTTAATGAAATAGATAACACTATAATAATTATCTTGGTACCTAATAGTGATTTTAAACAAGAACTTATCGCTAAAGATTTGGAGCAAATAATTAACCTACAAGATTTTTTACTAAAGGAAATCTTTAAATTAGATACTGAGCAGACTAAATATAGGGTAGTATTTATAGCTGATTCATCAAAAATTATCTTAAATGGAATAACCATAAAGAAGTTATTAGAATTACCAGAGAAATTGCTTACGCATGAAAACTTTGAAAAACAATATATGCTAGTGATGAATCCAATACTGGGAAGAATATTAAATAAGTATATAGTAACTGCACTAGGTAGTGATGGTAATAAATTTTATATCGGACAAAATATGTCAGAAATCTTAGAAATATTTTGTACTAATTCTAAAAGCTAATCCATTTATGGCAGTAATAGTTATCTTAACTCAATATGAATAATAGAATTAGAATTCCATTACCTATAATATTTTTACTAATATTTTCTGGACTAACTATCTTAGGAATATATTATTCATATAAACTACTTCAGCCAAAAATTAGTGCCAGTTTAAATCCTCCTGAGGGAAAGCAAATAGTATCCACTAATTCACAAGTAATTCAATTAGCAAATAAAGCAGGAATGACGGAGCTTGCGAAGAATATTTTCTATGCAACAAATCCCCAAATTGATACAGATCGAAATCTTTTTAATCAGCATTGCAGCGCACCCATTTCTAAAAATACAGTAGAGCTTGGTTGTTACACCTACGATAATCATATCTATATTTTAAATATCACTAATCCACAACTATCTGGTGAAATGGTGGTAGTTGCAGCCCATGAAATGTTGCATGCTGTGTATGCAAAAGAAGATATTGATAGTCAGAATTTAATAAATAGTGAAGTTGAAATAGTGCTTCAAGATGTGAAAAATAAGAATCTAACTGCAGAGCTTAAACAATACAATACTTTTGAACCTGGGCAAAGAGATAATGAATTACATTCAATATTAGGGACTGAATATGCGTCTTTAGATATACCCCTTGAAGAACATTATGCTAAATATTTTTTAACTCGAAACAATGTAGTAAATTATTCTAATCAATTTAAACAAGTATTTTCCAGTCTTCAGTCACAATTAACTACCACGATTCAACAAATCAAAACGGTTAAAAAACAAATGCAACTTGATCTTTCAACCCACAATATTAGCGCATACAATCATTTAGTACCCCAGGTTAATACATTGATAATAAGTTACAATGATGCTGTGCAAAAATACAATCAACTTTCAAGAACATTACAGGGCCCAGAAAATGCCCTCCGAAAACAATGACACCCCATTTTTTAAGATAAAATGTTGACTTTGCTGAAATTAAAGTTGAGTTTATACTTGGGATAGAATGACTGTCCATTCTTTTATATAGAATAAGTCCTATTAATTTGCTGGTAAAATTATTGGGAGACTAGGGGTCGAACCTAGATATAGGGCTTCAAAGGCCCTTGTCCTGCCATTAGACGATCTCCCAATAAGTACTCCAATATTATCATAAAATCTTAGTAGCAGATAATTATAAGCTTGAAAGCATATCCTATAGTATAATCTTGGATGTCAACATTTATTTTAAGCCTAATTAATTATTTAGCTACTAATTTTACTCAATTAGAAAGTAAGCTAATTTACTTGGCTATGTTTGCCTATCTATTCTATGGGATACTATTAGCTATAGACGCCCATAAGCGTTATAGGACATGGTTTATGCCTGCAATAGTATTCCTATGTTGGTTATTTTTTTCTATCATATTTCTGCCCATATATTTAATAACTCGACCGGGAAATGGAGCTAAGTATAAAATGGACGAACAAAAAGAAGAAAAAGCAATATTACTGGGTAGTGGTCTTACTACCTGTAGTAATTGTGGTGACATTCTAGAAAAATCATATCGCTATTGCCAGAAGTGCGGAACCGAAGTAAGTAAAAATTGTTTGAGGTGTGATCAAATAGTTTATTTGAGTTGGAAACACTGTGTTAACTGTGGTTACAATCTTGAAAATAAACAATCTGAAAATGTGCCTATTAAAGTCTTATCTGATCCAAATTTTATACCTCTTAAAAAAGCAGTTATAGAAGCTCAAGAATTACCTGGTCATTTTCATTCTTAAAAGACTAGTAGATAGGCTAAACTAGAAACCTATTTTAGTGTTTATTATTTAAATCTGTGGTACTTGTAGTACTGGGAATTATCATAACTCTAAAATCATAAATAGTTAAAGTTAGAACATCCTTATCCTTTATGAATATAGATATTGAAAACTATTTAAGTAATCCTACAAAACAAAATATTATTGGATTATTAATAAGAAACAAATCATTAAAGTACTCTCAATTAATGCCCCCCAATATAGATAATGTTTTATTTAATTATCACTTACAACATTTAGTTAAACTAGGGTTATTAACCAAAAAAGAAAATCAGTACTCTCTTAGTAATGAAGGATTAAAGGCTACTTCTAATGTAACGTACAATGGGCTATATTTCCCAAGATTTGTTTGTCGCTACCGTATGTATTTATTGGATAAAAATATGATCCTATTTCAACACCGGACAAGAACTCCCTGGTATGGAGATACAACAGCTGTTTCTAGTAAAGTGGTTCAAGGATCTAATATTGAAGAGAAGGCCAATATCAGATTTAAAGAAAAAACGAATTTAGAAGTGGAAATGAAATGGATTGGAACTATTAGAACAATGGCATTTAATTCTTTAAAAGATTTAGTTGATGATAGTATATATTTTATCTGTTATGCTACTACGTTTAGTGGTGAATTGAAAAATGAGAACGATTCAAATGATCCACTTATTTGGATTAATATTAAAGAAGCCATTCAAATCGAAGAAAGGAATCGTGGTTCAGGTAGCAGAACAGTTGAAGTATTAGAAAGATTAGCTTCAGAGAATTTTACACCTTTTGTTTTTGAAGAAATCGTTAAAGCTGAATCAACATAATAATTCTCAAACTTTACCACTTTACCTAGTATGCCCCTGTCTAGTTTGGACATTTTTTACTGCTAATATTTTAATAGTTATTTTAATTTCAACTATGAGAAAAAACTTATTTAATAGGATCGGTTTTGTTAATTTATTATCTCCCAATAGTAAAGCCTTAATTTCGTTTTTTAAAGATAAGGTGGGATTAGAACAAATGGATAGTCAAAATGATACTGATAACTGGTATGGGTTTAAAACAGGTAAGACAACATTTGCTATAGAACCATTATCAAATAGGAAAGATTTTAAATTCAAATATAATAAACATAACCAGGTATTAATTCAATTTCTTGCAAAAGATATAAACCACTTTGAGGCCATGAATAAGCAATTAAAAGATAATGGAGTAAATATTGTTAGGCAGTCAGTAAAAAGCCACTATGGAATGTTTACAAATTTTCTTGATACAGATGGTAATCTTTTTGAAATCTTATTAGCCAAATAAGGAGTTTTAAATTAAGAATTAATAGCAATTACAAAATAATTGCTTATTGAGTAGACAAATTAGTGATTGCTGGTTTTATTTTGAATAGAGAAATGCTTACAGTAATTACCTACAAGAAATTAAGGATTAGTATAATCTATTGTCTCTACGGTTTTTATCCTTTGTACAACTCCATCAGTTGATGTTTTTCTAGAAGCAAAAACAAGTTTTATTATTTGATTAACGATTGTATCAATAATCACTATTAATATTAATAAGATGAAAGTTCCCATTTCAAATTTATAGGGTCCAACAATAATAGTCGGTAGGAAACTATTAATCCCTGATACTAAAGGATATGACCAATCAGTTATATATCTAACTGCAAGAGCTAAATTATTAGCATTGAAAAATACTAGAAATAATCTGAATACTAAAATAAATTCGATTATCTTAAATATCGCCCCGAATATTTCCAAAACTATATTTCTAAAGCTAGTCTGTAAGGGGATACTAACTAATTGTTCAAGTATTATAGCTATTGAGACATAACTAATTATCCCTAAAACGATATTAGAATCCATGGTAAAGATGACCAGCTTAAAATCCATAAATGCCGGTATAAATGGTTGAAGGATAAAATTAGTTAGATTTAAATAAAAGTTAAGTGAGGTACTTAAATTTAATAATTCTATAATAAATCTTACTCCAAGTAATAGTACCGGGACCGCAAAAATCAAATAGATTATGTTACTTAATGTGATACGTGTTTCTCTCATATTATAAAGATATCATAAATCGAGAATATAATTAACTATCTGTTAAAATAACTAATGGATTACAAAATAAATATAACCCATCTTTATCCTGATTTAATGAATCTTTATGGAGATTTAGGTAATGTTGTATGTTTACAAAAAAGGCTGGAATGGAGAAATATTGAAGTAAATATTAATAACGTAAGTATAGGAGATAATCTCGAAAAAACCCCTACCGATCTTTTCTTCTTTGGCGGAGGACAAGATAATGATCAATTAAAAGTATTCTCTGATCTTATTGAGAATAAAAAAGATTCACTTCTTACTTCCTTAATTTCTGGAGTTCCTATGCTTGCAATATGTGGAGGTTATCAGTTATTGGGTAAATATTTTTTAGATGGTAATAACCAAAAAATAGCTGGTATCGGTATATTAGGTTTAGAAACTGTAGCCCCGGGTCTTGAAATGCATCAACGAGCTGTTGGTAATTTAGTTACGGAACTTACTCCAGATAGCCCGATTTCAAATCACTATACCAAGCTTAAAACATTAGTAGGATTTGAAAATCACAGCGGCAGAACACGATTTATTAATCCTGATTTAAAACCTTTAGGTAAAGTACTAATAGGAGTGGGGGATAATGAAGATGCAAAAAATGATGGTATTCTAAAGGATAATATCATTGGCTCGTACATGCACGGTTCATTACTGCCTAAAAATCCACATTTAGCCGATTATTTAATCACCCAAGCTTTAATAAAAAAATATCCGGAATTTAGATCAATTCCTCTCGATCCTCTCGATGATAGCATTGAGGTTGCAGCTCATCAATATATCTTAAAAGCGTATAATCTTTAGTAACTATGAAGAATTTACCTAAAAAAAAATGGGGTCAGAACTTTTTAACTAATACTGATACTATTCTAGACATGATTAGTGCTTTAAAAATAAAGCCTACGGATCGTATTTTAGAAATAGGACCGGGGAAAGGAGCATTAACTGAATATATAATACCTCAAGCTGAGTTTGTTCTTGCATTAGAAATAGATCAGGAACTAACCCAAATTTTAGGAAAAGACTTTGGTAGTTATGATAAATTTAAAGTTATTAATAAGAGTATTTTAGATATAGATATTTCGGAAATTAAAAATAAATATAAGATAAATAAAATCATTGGATCATTACCTTATAATATTTCTAAAAAAATTATTGAGAAGTTCTGCACCAATTATGATTTTAACTTTGAAATCTGTATCTTTATGCTTCAACAGGAAGTTGCTTTTTCTTATTTAGGTTCTAAACAGGCTAAATCAACCTTGCTAAGCGTTGAGCTAAATAATTTCAATTTGGTTAATTTGATTAGTAAAGTTGATAAATATAAGTTTTTTCCTGTACCTAAGGTTGAAAGTGCCATAATAAAATTTAGACCTAGACGCAAAATTCTAATTCCAAATACTGAAATACAGGAGTTTATAAAATTCACTCAGAATTGTTTTAGAAATCCTCGAAAAAAGTTAGCAAAAAATCTGGGTAATATATATAGATCTTTACCGTGGAAAACCATATTGGCTGAATTAAGTCACTCTGAAAATATTAGAATTGCCCAATTAACAGAACAACAAGTATTAGACCTTTATTATAGTTTTAAAAAATTGAGTTTAAATGCTTAGAAAAAAAACTATCTATACTTTACATGGATCAATTAATACCCCCGCTTTTTTACCCGATGCAACTTATGGATCAATCAATAGTATTAGCTTTGATGATGCAATATCTAGCGGCATAAATGAAATTGTTACTACTACTCTTCATTTAGAACTAACTCTTGGTTCTAGTTATGTTCAAGAATTGGGAGGATTGCATAAATTCTTTGCTTGGGACAAACCAATCTTAACCGATAGTGGAGGTTATCAGGTTTTCTCCCTAATACATCGTAAAAGTAATAATTTTAATAGTATTACAGAAGAAGGAGCCAACTTTATTAACCATAAAAATGGTAGTAAGTATTTACTTACACCGGAAAATTCTCAAGAGATACAATTTAAATTAGATTCTGACATTAGAGTATTATTAGATGAACCCTTAGATCTAAAAGCAGAATATGATAAGAATCTAGCCTCAGTTATTAGAACTACAAACTGGGCAAAAAGAGGTAAGAAAGCTTTTCTAGATATTAACAAGTTAGATTCAATTGAATTTAACTTAACGCACCCGTTTAAATCTACCCCAAAAAGACCATTGCTGGGAGCAGTAGTCCAAGGGGGAAATAGCTTTGAATTGAGGAAAAGAAGTGCAGAAGAATTAATAGAATTAGATTTTGATAGCTATAATTTTGGTGGTTTACCTTTAAAAGAAGATGGGAAAGTAGATTTAGAACTTTCGGAATATTTAGTTTCTCTTTTACCTGAAAACAAAATCCGCTATGCCATGGGAATTGGAACCCCCGATGACATTGTTAATTTAGCTCATTTAGGTTGGGATATGTTTGATTGTGTTTTACCTACTAGGAATGCCCGACACGGTTACCTCTTTGTCCCGCTTGGAGAAGGTGATCAAGACTATAAGTACTATTCTGTCATTCATTTACGCTCAGAAAGATATAAATATTCTAATCAAGAAATTGCTAGTATTACTCATCCAGCCTTAAAAAATATTTCTAGAGCTTACCTTAGGCACCTTATTAGAATTAACGAAACTAGCGGACAAAGACTAGCAACACTACACAACCTATATTTTTACGAACAAATTATGAGACAATTAAGAGATGGACAAATTTAAATTAGTAGCTCAATACAGACCAAAGGGCGATCAGCCTCAGGCAATAGAAAAATTAATTACGGGGATAAATGCAGGTGCCCGAGATCAAGTTCTTCTCGGAGTAACAGGTTCAGGTAAGACATATACCATGGCTAATGTAATTGCTAGCATTAATAAACCGACATTAGTATTAGCCCATAATAAGACCTTAGCTGCACAACTCTTCTCGGAATTTAAAGAGTTCTTCCCCGAAAACGCTGTCGAATATTTTATCTCCTACTATGACTATTACCAACCTGAAGCATATGTTGCACATCGTGATTTATATATTGAAAAAGAAACAGATATAAATCAGGATATTGAGAGATATC
>Ga0123339_10001748_pt1 | contig 14934 bp, 8 predicted proteins | sample lystaG_FD_89956 | JGI IMG/M metagenome (GOLD analysis project Ga0123339, IMG submission 89956) | Glacier valley bacterial and archeal communities from Borup Fiord, Nunavut, Canada, to study Microbial Dark Matter (Phase II) -... | ecosystem: Environmental > Aquatic > Freshwater > Ice > Glacier ... | reverse complement strand
TCAGGTTTCAATCCACGCACCCACGCGGGGTGCGACTTGGCCATTTCGTTGTATAACTTAATGACTTTGATGTTGCAATCCACGCACCCACGCGGGGTGCGACCGGCACGGTCTTCGAGTTGGTTGTAAAGCGTGATGTTTCAATCCACGCACCCACGCGGGGTGCGACAAGATACAAAATCATCAAGAAATTCCTCACCAATAGTTTCAATCCACGCACCCACGCGGGGTGCGACTCTTTAGATTCGAGATAGGTAACAAAATCATCAAGGTTTCAATCTACGCACCCATGCGGGGTGCGACTCAGCCCGATCCTGATTCAGAAGGTAATTTATTGTTTTAATCCACGCACCCACGCGGGGTGCGACTTGTTTCTTTCATAGGTGTTTAGTTAGTTAAATCAGTTTCAATCCACGCACCCACACTGGGTGCGACATGAGATAATACAACTGACCGGTCATTCAACAGAGTTTCAATCCACGCATCCATACGGGGTGAGACAATTGGTGTTTTCGACTGTGGTTTTTTGTTCTTTGTTTCAATCCACGCACCCACGCGGGGTGCGACAAACGGATTTTACAGAAGCAAAAATAAAAGATATGTTTCAATCCACACACCCACACAGGGTGCGACTCCGTACTGGTTCGTCGCGGTCTTATCAACTACATGTTTCAATCCACCCACCCACGCGGGGGTGCGACTTTCGGCTTTTTTAATCTTGCTGTTTGCATTGTCGTTTCAATCTACGCACCCACACGGGGTGCGACAAATCGGCTGTTGCATCACCTAATTTGTCTTTGTAGTTTCAATCCACGCATCCAAAACAAGATGCGACAAAAATCCGAGGATTTTCTTTAACATACTCTCGGTTTCAATCCACGCACCCACACGGGGTGCGACTGTTTTAAGACTAATTCTAAAAGCTCTCCTAAGTGTTTCAATCCACGCACCCAATCAGAATGCAACTTGATTGCCTTCAATAGCGTACAATTTAACCCCGTTTCAATCCACGCACCCACGCGGGGTGCGACGGTGACGCCGTAATTATCGCCGATGGTACAATGTTTCAATCCACACACCCACACAGGGTATGACTCTGTATATAATCGTTTGCTTAACTCCAAGTGTCGTTTCAATCCACGCAATCACAAGGAGTGCGACTTTGAACAACCGTTTTGCATGCCATTTCGTCGGTGTTTCAATCCACTCACCCACGCGGGGTGCGACCTCATTCAAACGATAAGTTGCCGCGCCGTCTTTGTTTCAATCCACGCACCCACACAGGGTGCGACTTTCCTGATCTGTTCCGATGGTGCCCGGTTTACAGTTTCAATCCACGCACCCACGCGGGGTGCGGATACTTCATCAAGTTGGAAAGGTGTTGTAGCTGCGCTTCAATCCACGCACCCACGCGGGGTGCGACATACTTTAAAACTGTCAACATGTTTTTTCTTTGTGTTTCAATCCACGCACCCACACGAGTGCGAAAAAGTGCGAATTTTTCCGCAACACCACCTGATTTGTTTCAATCCTCGCACCCACGCGAGGTGCGACGTGCCGAGGCAACAAATGGCGAACATGCTTATGAGTTTCAATCCACACACCTACACGGGGTGCGACTCAGTGATGGTAATTCTCACGCTGTAAACTTTCAGTTTCAATCCACGCACCCACACGAGGTGCGACCTGCCTGATCTTCGAGTTGATTGTAAAGCGTAATGTTTCAATCCACGCACCCACACGGGGTGCAGCACACTTGCCCCGTCATCCTTTTTTAACGTTGCATCGTTTCAATCCACGCACCCACACGGGGTGCGACCTAACTGCAATGACTACTTTGCTGAACCAATGTTGTTTCAATCCACGCACCTACAAGAGGAGCGACAACCTTCCTCTGCCTTGTCAAAAAATGGCTGCATGTTTCAATCCACGCACCCACACGTGGTGCGACTTCGTCGGATGTGTACATCTTCATTCCCCAGTTGCTTCAATCCACGCACCCTCAAAGGTGCGACATTACCAAAAAGAGTTCCGCCCTCTTTTTTTTTGCTTCAATCCACTCACACACGCGGGGTGCGACGCTGTTATTGAACAGGCATCTACTATGCTTATCAAGTTTCAATCCATGCACCCACACGGGGTGCGACAAACGTCAAAATAGGTCTGAAGCTGGCCGAACTTGTTTCAATCCACGCACCCACACGGGGTGCGACCTTCTTGCTGTTACATCGCATCCTATTTGTACCCAGTTTCAATCCACGCACCAACGCGGGGTGCGACAAAGCTATTCAAAAGTTCGCCGAAATGAAAACCGGTTTCAATCCACGCACCCATACGGGGTGCGACTTTCGCATACGCCTCAATATTATAATACCACTCAACGTTTCAATCCACGCACCCATGCGGGGTGCGACCGGTTGAACAAATAAGCATTTCACTGCCTGTCTGGTTTCAATCCACACACCCACGCGGGGTGCGACTTCCTAAAATGGGTAATAAACAAAGAGGAAACAAGGTTTCAATCCACGCACCCGCACGGGGTGCAACACCAATATCCCAACTTAACTCCCGATCATGCTAAGTTTCAATCCACGCACCCACACGGGGTGCGACCTTTGTGTGATGGTGCGATGGTTGGAGATATGAGTTTCAATCCACGCACCCACATGGGGTGCGACTTGCAACAAGCCAGATCATAGCCGGACAGAATGCACAGTTTCAATCCACTCACCCACACGGGGTGCGACCGGTTACAACAGGGATGGGATCGTTGTTTCCGTCGTTTCAATCCACGCACCCACACAGGGTGCGACCATGCCATCCCACCGGAGCGATACTTGCTGTCTCGTTTCAATCCACGCACCCACGCAGGGTGTGACACGGTCGAATTCTGACTGTTGAACCATAGACATGTTTCAATCCACGCACCCACGCTGGATGTGACCTTACAGCTTAGTGGCCTTGTCGTACATAGTGGCGTTTCAATCCACGCACCCATGCGAGGTGCGACTGGCTCCTATGATCGCGCCTGTTATGCACCGCGTGTTTCAATCCACGCACCCACACGGGGTGCAACTTGCAAATTCCGGCCAATAGTAATCAAATTTGTCGTTTCAATCCACGCACCCACACGGGGTGCGACTATTTCTATGGCAAACGGCAATTAACGCTTTATACGTTTCAATCCTCGCACTCAAAAAAAAGGCGCGACACCAATTATTGTCGATGATTAAATTAAAACCCAGTAATTTCCTCAGGTATAAGATTCTCGAAATTATTTAACGCATATGTGCCATCTGCATTAATTTTAAGACTTTGATGAACTTTCGCTGAAGAGTATTTACCAGCTTTACAGCCATGATTCCACCAGATTACCTTAATGACTTCCATACTTCCCGCTGGGCGCGAAGAGGATTCATCGTTTTCGAATAATCTCGGAAGTATTTCCTTTATTGCGGTTACATCTTTGTCACTAAACCCGGTTTTTTCAGCTAATTGAGGATTTATACTTCCTACAAAGGAATAAACACTGCTATCAATCCTGTGCTTCATACCCATTGTATCGGAACTTTTCTTCCCGTCGGCAGTTGTGGTGCTGTTCACACTTTTGGTGATTTGAATACTTTCCGGCCGAATAGGCTCAACACTAAATGCCGAATGGATAGAAACAGGACCCCGAACATGTATTGAAACTCCGGATTCTCCGTTTGATTCAGCATCTTCATCTTTTCCCTTTTTCTTCGATACTTTGTCTGCTTTATAGGCAAATACCTGGCCGAATGCCCTTACATCAAACCATTGTTTACAAGCAGTATCGGAATTCAAATTATCTTTCAGCGCTTTTTCAGCCCTGTCCTTTAAACTCTTGGCATCATCCACTTTTCGCTCGTCGCACTGTACAAAAATGGAATGTTTATAATTCCCTTTTTCATCCTTGGCTTCCATCAGGCGATCACGGATTTTGCGTTTTATACACACATCACTCATCTCACCAAAACCATCATAATCCATTCTTGGCCGATTCCCATTAAGAGGATCACCGTTAGGATTAGCCTTTGTAACACGCAGTATAACTGCAAAATCAATTTTGTTCTTTACTGTTTCCATGGTAAATATATTTATTAGTTTTCAGGATTAATTTCTTTTTCTTCTTTGTCGATTTTTTGATTTAGCTCAAGACGCTGGCAGTGGTAAGCCAACAGGTACAATCCGGATAACCTGACATCTTTTTCAAATTCTCCGTTAAGGAACATTGCATGGATCTGTCCCACCAAATTCTTCATATTATACAGGAATCCGGGTCTTTTGGATTGCAACCTACTAATATATGGATTTAGTGATTCCCATATATTTTTCCATGTATGATAAGGTTGATCCGAGAAACGCTGCATCAGTCTTGCTGCGTTCGTTTCGCGCTTCTCTCCGGCCACGTAAAGGGCCTTTTCTTCCAGATGCTCTGCTATTGCAAACAGACGCCCATACAGATAATCTCTATCTGTCCTTGTTTCTTCTAAAGCCATAGTACATTCATTTTTAATTGTATTTTGTGAATTTCTGATTAAGTGACAACGGTACAGAGCACATGCAACGCTCAGGGTGCGTTCCCACTCCCAACGTTCAATGCCAATTTTGTTTGATGCACGCTTAACCGCCGAATCGACTAAATCGATAGGTACTTGCCGCCCATCGACAATACAAGGTAAAAGTCTTTCAATCGTCGATTTTTTCAACTTGTCGTCGAGTCTTTTACCATAACATGCCTCCGCAATAATTCGAGGAGCAGGTGCAATTACTATGTATCCTGAGTGTTTTTTCTTCTTATCCGAAGGGTCCTGGATAAATTCCAAGAAATACCAGGCCATATGCGAATGCCAGGTTTCGATTCGTTTTAAAAATTCGGAATTTGTGAGTTCCCGATAGTAGGTGATAGAGAGCCTTCCGGGTCCTGCCGAATCAAGCCCCATTACAACTATTTTTGTGGCATCCTTTAGTTCAGCATTGTATCCTGCAATTTTATTTGTCAGTTTTCGTGCGAACGTTTGACCGGCATCGGTAAAGGATATCTGATTAATTTCATTTATAATTTCCTCGTCAGATTCATCAAATAGTGAAAGAGTGTCAGATAATAAATCGGGTGTTTCCTGCCCTGATACTGCCCACGACACGATCACCTGGTCGCCATTACGGAAACTTTGCCGGTCAACCAGCCATCTAAGTGCACTGTGGGCTTTTTGAGAAACCTCAGCACTGACTGAAGCTGATTGAATTGCAATTTCTTCTTTCACCCCATTTATCACAACATTATTCAATTTGAATCTACCGAGAAAGGTAAATCCGGCTCTGTCATTGGAAGATATAATTTTAGCTCCATCACCACTGCTACGTATTCTTTTCGGATGGTTTAAGGCTATTGCTTTTTTGAGTCCGGTTACCATGCAGATATCTTCAACTGATTCCTGGCTCTCGGAGTAAAGTTGCCAGCTTTTAAAAAGTGACGGATCTTTCCAACACCTTGTTTCATTTTTGCCAGGAATCTCAACCTTCCAGCGAATCAGTAAATCTGCCAAATCATCGCCGGGATTTCCAAACGGTTTACCGGTTCCAATTATGTCAGTGTACAAGGTTCCCTGCTCTAAGTATTTACTGATGGCCTCCACCATTGGATGGTTAAAATCTGAGTTTTCCCATTTTTTAAGTTGCTTGCTATAAGAGTTAAAATATGACTTCTTACCACCTATATAATCTTTTGCACAATATTGGATCTTATCGCATAACGGATGAGGCTCTTCTCCGCTGGTTCTGGAAGAAGATTTCTCAGTGCAGGGAATGATTATCTCCTGGTCATTTTTATTCTCAATCAGTGAAGCATCGATAAAATAGGAATTACCATCAATTCTAACTTCGATATGGGAATTTTGTAAGGTGTGGAATGGTGGCAACAATGGTTTTGGTGGCCTCTTGTTCGGGTTAACTGAACTAAGCGATTCCTCCTTGCCATAGCAGTTTTCGTACGTTTTGTAAAGTTCTTCAATCCAACTCATACCGAGCCGTCCTCCGCCCCGGTTTCTAAAACTAATTCTTCATATTCAGTTTCAACGCTTTTAAAATTTTCCCCTTCGCCGAATGGTTTAGCGACCATAGGTCGTATGAACTTTCTTACTGTGCATCGGTCCGGATGTTCAAACTCAATGATTCCTTTTTTCAAAACTGGTCGCCAGAAACGTGTTACCAGTTCATCCTTCCCTGTTTCATCCGGATAATCAAAACCATGAAACATTAGACCATAGCTGACTTCATCCACTTCATCGTAAGCACCGGTACCTTCCCCAAAAGTGCAAGGCTCTGCGTATCCCTGGCAGTCGCGGGTGCCCAAAAATATATCCTGCCTTCCGCCACGTTCGAGCATACGATGTGCTATTTGAAAGTGCTTACCTTCAATACGGTCTTTGGCCAATTCAGGTCTGTGGATATTCCATTCAAAATGAGCCAATACCTGGTATTCAACGTCAACAAGATAAGTATAGATAGCAAGATCATTTCCTCCGCTCATCCGAAGTGGTTTGGTCCCTTTGGTCTGTGTTCGGACAGATTTCATAACCCTTACCTTATCGATATACCAAATAAGTGTTGGTTTCCAATAAATCGATTTTGCAACTCCCTTCAAAGCTTCATAGGTTGGAATGTGGTACGAACATCGTTCGCCCCCAAGTTTTGTTAGAGGATCGGTAAAAAGGGCATACCGACCCCAAACTTTAAATTGCATACTGTTTTTAGGTGTTTCCATATTTTACGGTATTTGTGAACTTTATTCGTTTACTATTTCGGTGTTCAATCCAAATTCAGGATGATAATAACGGGGATCTGTAAGAACCAATACTCCAATTTCGGGAACTTCTTTTAAAGCCCCTGCATCCAGTAGTTTTTTTATCACATTCGGGAATGCATTCACAGTGTAGCGTTGTGCTCTTTTAAGTAATGCAAACTGTTGTTCTACAGTAAACTGTGAGAATAAATGATCCACTATTCCTTTTCCAGATGCTGCATAAGGCACTACTATGCCACGTGTTGCAGCATCAATAGCTTTAAATGCATCGCCTGCTGCTTTAAATGATTGACGAAAATAAATTCCTGGTTGCTTGCCTTGTGTCCTGCTATATTCTCCAACAGATATACTATTAGTGCTTAAGAGTTCCAATAAGTTGTCATTTCGGCCAACATCAACCGGGTAAGTCATTTCAGCAGCACGGTTATAAAAATAGTATTGAAAATACCGGTCCATAATAACCGGATTAAGAATATCATTTGGTAATACTGACTCTGGCAGTTTCATTTCGTGCAAAATTCGCTCGCTTACTTCTTTCCCAACTTTAATATCACGAAGGGAATCTATGGTTTCATTCGCAGGATTAATAATAAACACTTTACCCATACCTCTCAGTCCATTCCGGTTACAGCGACCAGCTGCCTGGGCAATGGAATCGAGACCGGCAACAAAACGAATTACTGATCCGAAGTCAACATCAACACCAGCTTCAATAAGTTGCGTACTTACACAAATCAGTGGTTCGTGCCCTAATTTTTCCCTTATTTCGGTAAGTTTTGCCATTCGATGAGCAGGGCACATACTCGTGCTGAGATGATAAACGGGATAATCGGTCATTTCTGAACAAGCCTCATAGACAGCCTGGGCATTTTTCTTCGTGTTTACAATTACAAGGCAACTTGAACTATCAGTGGTTTGTTCAATTGCCAACGCGGCGATCTCACCAGTTTCCCAGCCTTGCGGTTTAATCCTGTTGACAACCTCAACCCGTTTTAAAGCTGCAAACAAGGTTTCGATATCAGGTATAATCTCGTTAGTTTTATCAAAACTAATCTTGCCCTTGTTCTCGTTAACATTATTCAATAATGGTTGGGTAGCTGTACACAAAACGACACTGCTGTTGCAATTGTTAGTAAGATAGTTAATGGCATTGCAAAACATGTGAACAGTTTTGATTGGCAATGTCTGAATTTCATCAAAAACGATGACCGAGTTGGCCAGTTGATGCATCCTTCGGGCACTACGTGTCCCGCCACCGAACAACGTCTCCAATAACTGGACACTGGTTGTATAGATGATGGGGGCATCCCAGTTCTCGGAAAGTATTTTGTTTTTCCAATTTTCTATTTCAGGCATCAGGTTCGAGTGATGTTCTAACACGATCTGCCCTTCTTCACTTTTCTTTTTTTCGAGAATTTCACGAACCACCTGAGCGTTTTGGTCGATAATGGATGTGAAAGGAATTACGTAGATGATCCGATCGAGTTTATGTTTCTTTGCATGGTGAAGAGCGAACCGCAAACTTGCCAGCGTTTTGCCGCCTCCTGTAGGAACAGTAAGTGTGAAAACACCGGTTCTATCTGAGGATCTTGATAAACAACTTTCAGATACCATTCTTCGGAGTTCATCAACTTCGTTTTTTCCGGTTTTATCATCAAATTTCTTGAGCTTTTCTTCCAGCCTTTCAATGAGTAATTCCCAGGTGATATATTTCCCATTCTGTCTTGTGATTACATACCTTGGATTTTCAAAATTAGCGGTATCAAGTCGATCTGCATCTATCAGGCAACTATAAAGCATCCGCGCCATCAAGCCGAGCTGAAATTGCGTTTTTATTGATTTTTCTGATTTTTCCCGTTGCGCAATATTCTTTAATCCTTTCAAAACATCTCCCAGGCATTCAGGGTCCTCCATTAAACTATTGAGCTTTACAATAATTTCAGATTCTGCCTTAGATAATACTTCCTCTATATGAGTTTTATCGCCTGATTTGGCCAAACGTCTGTCGAAGTTATTTTCACCTTCAAGCGTTAGGCAATCGATTAACCCAGAATGATGCGATGCTACACAAAGTGCCAATAATTGAGGGGCAATTTGTTCAGACAATTTTTTTTCCTTGACTAAATTCCAAATGTATTGCGCCCCAGCTGTCGAATGGTCTACCTTGCCTTTTAGCCCTTGTGAATCGACATATTCGTCATTATCTTGATTTATTAGCCCGGTGGCCGATCCCAAATAATTTTGAAAGGCATCGCTGTATTTCCCAAAATCATGCAGTATTCCGATTAATTTTCCTGCCCGGGCGAGGCCAATTTTTGAAGCATTATGGGATGCAATATCAGAAACACTTATGATATGGTCTTTAACTGATTGACAAACTTGATCTTCCTTTCTGATATGAGCAATATATTTTTTAGCTTCCATAAAGCATTTACACTATTTAGGTTAATTCAGGTGGCATATACTGGTACTCATAAAGTACCGTTGCATTATATGTAATTCAATATATCATAGTATGGATTGATTTTCTAATTCCCCTCAAAATTCGTTGATTCAACTCCGGAATTCGCGGAGTCACCAAAACATTGTTGGCATTTGTTGATTTTTAATCGGACAAATTGACGAAACCCTTTGTCGCCGATTAACTGAATGTCTTCTGCGATGCCAAGCACGAAGCGACCAGGGCCTTCATATTTCGCAACCGGAGCTTTAAATGCAAACAGGTTTGCGCTGATTAGGGTGATAAATTTCGTTGCTAAAGGGTATTCCTCAGTTAGCAGATTTTTTGCTCTTAGGTTAAGTCTGAATTCAATCTGCTTGTCTAATTCACCGGTATTTCTGAAAATATCGACAGGTAAGGAACGGTGCGAATTTTCGTGTTCCCAGGCAAAAGGAGTTTCAGTAAAATCTTCGATACGACAAATTTTAAACTGTCGGTTCTTTTTCAACCCGGTATCAAAAGCCCACACGAGGTTAAAATCGTCTTTAAATTCAAACGGCTCCACCATCCGGTTTTTCACAGTTTGACTATTCCCAGAAGAATAGTTAATCAGTAATATTTGTTTTTTTGATTGCTGTGCAGTCCGTAATGCCTGAACAATTGCCGACTTTTCTTTATGGATATATGATTCAATAGCTTTGTCCTGATTCAAAAAGGAAACGAGTTTTTGTTTGAGTTTAGCTGAGCGTTCCGGCTTTTCATTCAGCGCATCAATACAACATGAAAGCAGATACGACTCTTCCTCTGAAAAATGAAGTAAATCACTTAGGATGTGATTTTCATTCACCTTGTATTCAATCCGGTATTTACCCTCTTCTTGTTGAAGTTCGAAACCCGTTTCTCTTAATAAATTACAGTACGTGTAAAATGCAGAGCTTTTGATCTCCAGAAAGGTAATGCATTCTTCTTTAGTTTTCGGATAGCTGCCCGATAAAAAAAGGATCAACCGGAGGATCCTGTGTGTTTTGGTTTCGTTAGGCATTTTGAGAATTATTTTTCAAAAATTAAAACAGTAGTATTCGCATACTGTCTGACTAATCTGAATTTTGTCTTTTGCTAATTTTGCAATAATCCACAAAACAGGCGACTACTCGAATAATAGCTTCAGGGAATGATCCTTAATTTATCATTTTGTACTCCTCTTTTATGAATAATTACTCTGATATATTAATCCTTTTACAAATTCTAAGAGCAAATCTCAAATACAACTTTTGTAATTCAGCGAATATATTCAAAATGAAACATATTATGACAATATTTCTAATTTTTTGACATGTTGTTTAACATGCTTGTGTATTGCATTCTCAAAGAAACAGGGAGAAGCTCTCACACTAGTAGAGAAGTCGTGAACACAAAAAAACCTTGTAAACAAGGCTTTTTTGTATTTTAGAAATGAATATCTTCTCCTTCTTTACCTTTATGTTCCAATTCCCTTTTGGATTTCTTTGCCTTTCTGGAAGCTTTTTTGATTCTCTTTCAGCTTCTTCAGTTTCTTCCTTTTTGGAAACATAAAGGGTGTAGTCGCGACAGTAATTATCGGCTTGTTCATTTTCGCCATCTCAAATATGACGTATTTGACGCCGTCGTATTCGTAACGTAATTTTTCGAGATCTTCCAGGCGACAGGCAAATTTTGCAACGTTCAGACATTCAACTGAAAAAGCAAAAGTATCGAAACCAGTTACGTTGCATTGGTTGAGAGCTACACATATTTTGAAATCGGAACAGATTTAAGGTATATACAAGAATTATCATGTCATAAGAGTTCAAAAACGACCGAGATTTGTACTCATGTCACAGAAAAAAGTTTACAGAAAATAAAGTCTCCTTTCGATTATTTGTAAAGTATAAACATTATTTTTACAAGATAAGTCTGACCCCTGTCAGGGGTATATACAAGTTGTGCACCATTATAGAAACTGTCATAAGAACGAACTTAACTCAAAAAACAGATCATGAAAATCAAAATTGTTTATTATTTTATTCTTGCAATTATTTTAACAAGTTGTGGCAATGGACCTTTAAAAACTGAACTGCCAGGGATCCAAAAAATAACGCTGCAACTAAATGGGAAAAAATATGATGAACTATATTTAAAAGCGATGTTGCCTGTTCCCAGTCATTTTTTGAATGTTAAGATTTTTGCAGGACAATCTGAAGACGGTCACACATGGACATTTACTATTCCTGATTCTATCAACAAAATGGTTGATAACTACAGCATACTAACACAACCTTTTGATTTTAAAACAAATACATCCTATACGATCAAGTTCGCTGGTTTATCCAAAAATGAGCAATTCTTTTCCTACATATATGATGAAAAAAATCCAATTCTTGAAGCTACCTATACTGAAACAAACCAAGTTAAAGGAGTACCCGGACAAGGATACTTTATTTCAGTGAACGACACTTTTTCCAGTGATGGACCCTCCTTATCGAGGGATATATTCAGTGTTAATTTTAAGGCGAAAGATACTGAAATGGAATTAAGTATGAAATTTCGCGAGTTCCCTTTTATCGATATGGATCATTATGATATATCAATTGCAAAAAAGGACTCAATTTCCAAACTATACCCCAATTCAAAATATCTGATGAGTAGGTTTTATTGGATGCGTAGCTCCTTTAAAAATATGGATGATGCCAAAAAGATTTATGCCAACTTTTCAAAAGAAAATAAGTCTACCTGGTTTGGCGAAGAAAGTGGCAACTTCATCGCTAATTATAAAAAACTGTATTCATCAGGATTTGAAAATGTATTATTAAAAAATTCAGATACTGAAATATCGGAGCCAATCATAAGGGATTCAACAAAATTCACATTAGTAATCTTTTCGGCATCATGGTGCAGCCCTTGCCATAAAATTATTCCAGAACTCATGGATGTTTATAAAGACTTGAACGGGAAATTGGAGATGGTATACATTTCGTTAGATCAGAGTAAAACAGTGAATGATTGGAAGAAATTAATAAAAGAAAAAAGCATTCCCTGGAGAAGTCTTTTAACTGTCGGTCGTGTGAAAGAAATTGAAGACAAATACGATGCAGGTTCAATACCTCATATGCTGCTTGTTTATCCCGACAAATCAGTGAAAAAGATTGACATAAGAGATATAGACGATAAAAAAATGCTTTACCAATTAGTTAAAAACGAAAAGTAATATGTCGTGACACCTTCTGCTTTAGTGCGAATATTAACAGTGCACAACATAAGCTACCCTCAAATGCGGCGGCAATGGTTTTCGGTGAATAACTTTCTGCTCAAGCAGATTATCGGTTTGACAGGAAATTGCCCGCAATCCGCCCCTGCGTGTAGCTTCAAATGTTAGCGGCAGGTTAATGTAGCACTTGTTCATATGAATTCACATGCTAATAAGACATGAATCTAAAAGGAAGAATAGACTTTAGAGTTGCAAGTGATGCAAGAAAAATTATAAGCCATTTCAAGATGGGAAACAGGTCGGTTTTTGTTGGATTGGTAATCGCAATAATGCTCTTTGTTGGTTGTACCAATAATTCTGAAAAAGTGGATCACCTTCGCACTTATGCGAAAGCTTATGGCTATGTTAAGTATTTCCATCCGGGCGATGAAGCATCCCAAATTGATTGGGCAAAGTTTTCAATCTATGGTGCAGCCAAAATTGAAAAGTGCAAGACAAAAGAACAATTAGTTGCTGCACTGAATAACCTTTTTAATCCAATTGCACCTTCTGTAAGGTTCTTAATATCAAAAAACAAACCTGGCTATGATTTGAAATTGATAACGCCAGATAATACTGCGGGATACCGGCTTACTTACTGGCAACACAAGGGAATTGAAATTGGTTTAATCCCAAAAAATTGCTATAAAAGTGTCCGGGTAGGCAATGGCCCCAATCCGGGAGAAGGAAAAATATTTGATGCTCAACCTGCGTTTGGACAGATCATAACAAAAGAAATAGGTGACGATATTTATTGTCAAGTTCCGCTGGTGCTTTACCGAAACGATAAAAATTCGTATCCACGGGCAGATTCATTGGCATTTAAACAACTGAAAACTGAAATCGGAAAGTTCGATTACAAGCAGGATACATTATCACTTAGATTGGGCAACGTGATTAACGTTTACAATGTATTTCAGCATTTCTATCCTTATTTCGACGTTGTGAATGTAAAATGGGACAATGAGTTGACAAAAGCACTTTCGAGGTGCTTTACCGATGTCAGTGCAAAAGATGAATTAATAACGCTTGAAAAGTTTACGGCTCCACTAAAGGATGGACATATCTTTGTAAGTTCCAGCTGGGTCGGATTTGCCGCTCCTTCTATTGCCTGGGAATGGATAGAAGGTAAGTTAGTTATAACCCATATTAGTAATAATCCAAATATAAATATAGGCGACATTGTTACCCAAATAGATGGGGTTCAATCGAAGAAGTATTTTGAGGAGATTAATTCGAAAATTTCAGCAGGGACAAACGGATGGTTAAATTACAGGGCTAACCGAATGAGCTTGCTTGGTGAAAATGGATCAGTGATGAAGCTGACAATAAATGGCAAGCTGATTGACGTTGTACGGAATAGCGATTCTTATTATACGGAAATGGCCATAAGGATAAATGAAAAACCATACCGGCAGCTTGGCGACAGCATCTGGTATTTAAATATGTCTGAGATTAAAATGGATGCCATAAATAAACTGTTGCCTGCACTTACAAAATGCAAAGCAATTATATGTGATGCAAGAGGGTATCCAGAGGGTAATCATGAGTTTATAACCCATTTGATGCAAATGGATGATACGACAACTTCCTGGATGCAAATTCCTCAGATCATCTATCCGGACCATGATGGTATTGCGGGGTATAAAAAGGAGAATTGGATACCCGGCATGAAAGCAAGAAAGCCTTACCTGGGAAATAAGAAAATCGTGTACATTATCGATGGCCGTGCAATTAGCTACGCCGAAAGCTGTTTAGGATATATTGAAGGTTATAAGTTAGCAACCTTTGTTGGACAACCAACTGCCGGGACAAATGGTAATATTAACCCGTTTAATTTACCCGGTGGTTATCATATTTCATGGACTGGCATGAAGGTTTTAAAACACAACGGCTCTCAGCATCATGGAATTGGTATATTGCCAGATGTGTACGTAACGAAAACAATTCAGGGAATTAAAGATGGCAGGGATGAATTTTTAGACAAAGCGATTGAAGTAGCCAAACAAAAACAACCAGCTGCAAACAGCAAAATACCGGCAAGTCGGGCTTCAGTGCTTCGTTGACAGGAAAGTAATAAATTGAAAAGCAAATCTTCGTAGGAAATTCATCGGTTAAATCCTGCCCAGCATGTATTTGCGCAACCGTTAGTAGTCCAAATACATGTGGAAAGGATTGCTATTGACTCACCGATAACTGACTCAATACTGAATCCATTTGAGCAATATTCTCTTCTGAAAATCCCTGCTTAAAAAAGACCACCTTTCCTTTGTTAATAATCAAATTGGTTGGCAGCAACTCCGGATAACGCCCCTTTTTAATGCTTTTATCAGGATTAAGTGAAAACAAATAATCTATTAATCGCTCTTTTTCAAATAATTGAAAATATTCAGGTTCGTTTTTCTGAAG
>Ga0123339_10001746_pt1 | contig 14937 bp, 14 predicted proteins | sample lystaG_FD_89956 | JGI IMG/M metagenome (GOLD analysis project Ga0123339, IMG submission 89956) | Glacier valley bacterial and archeal communities from Borup Fiord, Nunavut, Canada, to study Microbial Dark Matter (Phase II) -... | ecosystem: Environmental > Aquatic > Freshwater > Ice > Glacier ... | reverse complement strand
TTTGCTCAGTTGTCTTGCTAGGACTGCTGCTCGGCGCGTGCAGTGGTGGCGGCGGCTCGAGCCAGACCCTGCCCGTCACCCCTTCCGCCAGCACCCCAGCAGTCACCACTCCGGCGGCGACTACTCCGGCTCCCGTCGTGGCTGGCTCGAGCTGGCAAACCGCTATTGCGCTGACGTACGACACTGCCTCGAGCAAGACCACCTTCTCGGGCAGTCCCACTTGGTACAAGATTGACGGTAAGAAAGACGACCTGCTCGAGATTTCGGTGCGGACCCAGAGCCAGTACCCCGACTCGACCATGGACTCCAAAGCGGCGCTCTACCCCCCCATAGTCAATCAGTTCACCGGGTCGCTGGCGGATAACGACGATTTCAATAAAGACGGCCTCGATTTCGGCTCCCAGTTCACCTACAAACTCACCGCCGACTCGAGCTACTACTTGGCGGTGACGAGCTTTTATCAAAGTGCGGGCAAGCCCGACACGGGTACCAACAATGTCTACGACGTTATCGTCAAGAAAATTGTTCCCGCGTCCCTGACCATAGTCGTTCCCAACCCGTAACCCTCACAGGAGAAACCCGATGAAGAGCACCCTCACGAAGAGCGGTTTAGGGCTGACCCTGGCGGTTGCCCTGGCGGCTTGTGGAAACAACACCCCAGCGGTGCGCCCGAGCGCCCTCCCCCTGAAACAAATTTCGCTGGCCAGCCCCAGCAGCAAAGCCAGTGAAAACCCCTCGAGCTGGTTTGTGGAGCTTTCGACCCCGCCCACGGCGCAGGGCTTCAGTTCGCAGAGCGTGCTCAGCGCCCAGAGCAGCTTCCGCAGCCTCGCTCGAGCCTCAGGCGTTCAGTATCAAGAGAAATACACTTACAGCACACTGTTTAGTGGCTTTTCGGTGGTGGCCTCGAGCGGAGACATCTCCAAAATTTCGCAGCTCGCCGGGGTCAAAGCGGTTTACCCGGTGCGTTCCTACACTCTTCCTCGAGACACCACCTCGAGCGTACCCAGTGACCCCCAGCTCGCCACGGCCATTATTCAGACCGGAGTGAGCGTGGCTCAGAACGAGTTGAAACTGACCGGTAAAGGCGTCAAGGTTGGGGTCATTGATGATGGTTTAGATGAGACCCACCCGGCGTTTGCGGGCCGTGTGGTGGCTCAGTACGACTTCGTGGGCGACGATTACGAAGCCAATACCAACCCGGTGACGAGCCCCAAAGCCAGCGCTCAAACCTGCGCGCCCGATGCGGCTAAGAACCGAGAGGGTGGATTCCACGGAACCCACGTTGCGGGGATTATCGGGGCCAGTGATGCCACCATAACAGGTGTGGCACCTGCGGTCAGCTTCGGCATTTATAAGGTTTTCGGGTGTGGGGGCAGCACCAACGACGACGTGATTGTGGCCGCGCTCGAGCGGGCAGCCAACGACGGAATGCAGGTGGTCAACCTCAGCCTGGGCAATTTTGGTAGCTACGGTGACGGCCCGGACAGCCAAGTGGTGACCAATCTGTACAAAAAAGGCATCGTGGTGGTGGTTTCGGCGGGTAATGACGCCACCGATGGTACCTTTGGTCCAGGCTATCTGGCCTCGGCCCCGGACGCGATTTCGGTGGCCAGCTTCGAGAACACCACCCAAATGCTCGAGTATTTCACCTCCGGTGGACGAGATGTGGGTTTCCTGGCTGCTGAAGATGGGGGCGCGTTGCCCAAGAGCTTGCAACTGCCGCTGGCTCGCACCGGTACCACCATCACCACCGATGACGCTTGTTCTGCCTTGCCTGCCAATAGTCTCGATGGAAAAGCTGCGCTGATTCGACGGGGCACCTGCTCGTTTTACATCAAAGCGCTGAACGCCCAAAACGCGGGTGCGTCTGCGGTGGTGCTGTACAACCGTGAAACGGGTTTGATTAACCCAAGCGTCAAAAACGACGTCCCCATCACTATTCCGGTGCTCTTTGCCGACAAAGCCGATGGTGAAGCGCTCGACGCACAGATTCAGGCGGGTCCGACGATTTTTGATTTCAGCGGTTTGATGAAGCGCTTCGTCAACCCCAAAGGCAACCTGCTTTCGAGCTTCTCGAGCTACGGTCCCGCCGCCGACCTCAGCTTCAAGCCCGACATCGGCGCGCCGGGTGGACAGATTTACTCCACCTTCCCGGTGCTCAAGGGCAGCTACGCCACGCTCAGTGGGACCTCGATGGCCTCGCCTCACATTGCGGGTATTGTGGCCCTGATGCTTCAGGCCAATCCCAGCCTGACCCCGGACCAGATTCGGGCGCGTCTGCAAAACAACGCCAACCCTCAGCTTTACTCGGCAAAGCCCTCGACGAAGATATTAGATAGTGTGCAGCGTCAGGGTGCGGGTATGGCCAACGTGGTGACGGCTATCCAGTCGGATGTGGTCGTGACCCCCAGCCGTTTGGCTCTGGGTGCCAGCGCGAGCAACCCCAACGGCTTCAAAACGACTTTGACCCTGACCAACAGGGGTACTTCTGCGGTCACTTACAAGCTTGCCAATGTAGATGCAATCAACACCAATGGGACTTTTAAACCTATCCCAGTGGCGGGTGAGACCAAAGTGGACTTTGATGTCCAAGAAATTACGGTCCCCGCAGGCGGTAGTGCTACGGTCAAGGCTACTCTCACTGCCTCTGACGAGCAGTTCGACGATGAAACGGTCTACGGTGGCTACATCACCTTGACGTCCACCGACAAAGGAATTCTGCGCGTTCCCTTCATGGGCTTCAAGGGGAACTATCAAGCGGTGGGAACGTTGAACGACGCTTTCCTGCTCCTTAGCTATCAAGGCAAACTCTACGACCTGCCAGCGGGCGTGTGCTTCTCGCTCGAGGGGGAGAACAAGCCCACCATCGGCTACAACTTGGCTTACCCGGCGCAAAAAGTGATTATTGACGTGCTCGACAGCAACACCTACCTGCCTATCTACTCGAGCGGCAGCGTGGTGGATTCGGTGAATTCGGTGGGACGCAACACCGGACCGAATTCGGTCAACACCTTCACCTGGGACGGCTCCATGAAATCCGCGCAACTTGCAGCGGGTGTTCCCGTAACCCAAACCGTGGGCAACGGAAACTACGCCCTGCGGGCCAGGGTGCTCAAGACGCTGGGCGATGCCAACAATCCCAACGACTACGTGACCTACAACACGGTGCCCTTCACCATCCTCAAGGACAAAACCAACCCTTTCTGCAACCTGTGAAGCCAAAGCACAAGAAACCCCCCGCTCGAGCGGGGGGGGTTTTGTTGTACCCAAGAATTGAATGCTCGAGCCAAATCTTCAATCCCTGCCCTCGAGCGCCGGTAGAACCCCCTCGAGCACCCGCATGTACTCCCGAGCAGTGAACTCGAGCTGAACCGGGGTCACGCTGATGTAACCTTCCTTGACCGCGCCGAGGTCGTTGAAAGGTTCGCCGTGGCCGTGCGGGGTGCCGTCCACCCAGTAGTATTTCTGACCCGACGGGTCATCGCGCTCGAGGATGTTGTCGTCGAAGCCGTGGTCCGAGAGTTCGGTGACGCGCACCCCTTTGGGAGTGCCGTGCGGAAAGTTGACGCTCAGCACCGTGCGGTGTGGAAGCCCGTGCTCGAGCACCATCGCCGCCACTCGAGCCGCGTACTCTGCGCCGTGCGTGAAGTCGAACTTGTCGCCGTTGGGGGGAAACATCTGCGAAAAAGCGATGGCGGGAATGCCGTTGTGAACGCCTTCCACCGCTGCCGAAACCGTGCCGGAGTGGGTGAAGTCGTCGCCCAGGTTCTGGCCCAAATTGATGCCCGAAACCACCAAGTCCGGGCGGGGCAGCAGCCGGATGCCCAGCGCCACGCAGTCGGCGGGCGTGCCGTCCACCCGGTAAGCCGGGATATCGCCAAAGCCAGCCGACTCGGTGTGCTTGAAGCGCAACGGACGGCGGAAGGTGATGCCGTGGCCCACGCCGCTCTGCTCCATCTCTGGGGCGACCACGTAAACGTCGCCCAGCGGCTTCAGGGCCAGCGCCAGCGCTTTGATGCCGGTTGCAAAAATACCGTCGTCATTGGCTACCAATATCGTTTTCCGTATGACTTCGCTCTTCATGGCCTCGAGTATAGCGCCCGAGTCATATACTCGAGGGTAGGCAAGGGTTTTTCATCTTGAAGCTCGCCGCTCGAGTGCGTCTATAGCTGCCATCATCACTTTTTCATCTCCCTCAAACGATAGGCATAAATTTGCTGCATGAGAGGCTCCAAACCGCTGGGTGTATTGCTCGAGTAAACTGTAATCACTTCTGAAGAGTGCCTTTAAAAGATGAGGGCCGAACATTCCCACCCCCTGCACCCTCATAAACGGTGCTTGAGCGTGTAACTCGTCTAGCAGGTCAGGACCAAGACTGCACCTTTGTAGGGGGCCGTGAGCACGACGTTGAGTTTCAGCCAAAAGCACTTCTAGCTTCCGCATTCCGGCCCTAGTGACCTGTACGAGCACATTATTGGTGCGGTGAAATTCTTCCGCACCGTCCCACCACAACTCACGGCACACCGCAAATGCCTCATTGAGTAGCTCGAGTGGCCCCCAGACCAATACATCCGAGTCTATCCAACAAACACCCTGATGATAGCCAATGCGGTTTTTAAGCAACAGGAGCCGCGCTAAGTCGGTTTGAGCAAGTTTGTGAATCTTGCGTAAATTCAAAGGTACGAAGTCAAACAACCCATCCGCCACAAATTCATACTGATACCCTCGAGCCTTCGCCCAGCCCTGCACACTGTTCATGCAGCGCTCGAGCCACTGGGGTGGGTTTGGGGGCGCGGATTGAACGACAAGAGTCGTTTCTCTTCTCAGGAAGTCATAAATGTTACCAGCAATCATCTTCCGGTCAGTTTTGTAGGGGTGGATGGTCTTAGAAGTCACGCGATGATTATAAAGTGTTGGATTGCAACCTTTAACAATTTTGCTGAAGTTTTTTGAATCATCCCCTCGAGAGCTGACAATCCCAGACCGTCCCCTGACAAAAGCCTCACATACTATGAGCATCAGACCGCACTTTGACAGACCCTCACCCCAAACGCTCGAGCCGAGTGGAACGGGGATTCTTGCGGCTGTAGCTCGAGTGGGCGCAACCTAATTTGGCTAGCTAGCGTAACAAAGGGTAGATTTGAGGAGAAAAGGGGAACCTCATGAACAAGGCGATTGCTCCTATCCTCACCGTGACCCTCGCTCTGGGGGTGGGTTTTCTAATTTACAGCTCGGTCAAGGACCGTTTTGCTCAGCCTGTGGTCGTGCGTGGCGTGATTGGCTCTGAAAAGGAAGCGCTGTTTAGGGACCCCGAGATGGTGGCCCTGCTCAGGCGCAGAGGTTTCACCGTTCAGACCGACAACGCAGGCTCGAGGCAGATTGCCACGCTTGATTTGAAGGGTTACGACTTCGCCTTTCCGGCAGGCGTTCCGGCAGCGGAAAAGCTGCGGCGCGACAAGGGCATCAAGAAGAGCTTCGACGTGTTCTTCACCCCGATGGCGATTGCCAGTTGGAAGCCGCTGGTGACGATTCTCGAGGCCAACGGCTTGGCGATTAACAAAGGTGCGTACAGCCTGATGCCGCTGGACAAATTTCTCGAGCTGGAAAGCAAGAGCACCCGCTGGGTGGACCTCAAGAAAAACTCGAGCTTCGCGGTGAAAAAGCCGCTGCTCATCAACACCACTGACCCGCGCCGCAGCAATTCGGCGGCCATGTTCATCTCCTTGACCTCCTACGTGCTCAATGGTGATAACGTGGTGCAAAACGCGGCCCAGGCCCAGAAAGTGCTGCCCGAACTCGAGCCGCTGTTTCTCAAGCAGGGCTTTCAGGAATCCTCGAGCCAGGGACCTTTCGAGAATTACTTCCTGCTGGGCGCGGGCGCAGCCCCCTTGGTGTTCATCTACGAATCCCAGTTCCTCGAGAAGCTGGCCGAGAAAAAGACTCGAGCCGACATGCGCTTGATTTATCCGCAGCCCAATGTTTTTACCAAGCATGTGCTGCTGCCACTCACCGACAATGGAGCCAAATTGGGCGAACTGTTGTCCACCGACCCCGAGGTGCAAAAGCTCGAGGTGAGGTACGGCTACCGCACCAGTAACCCGCAACAGTTCACCGATTTCGTCAAAACGCTGGGCTACAGTCCGCCCGACCAGCTCGAGGTGATTGAGACGCCGCGCTATGAAGTGCTCGAGAGCATGATTGGGAGCATCGAAAAAAAATACTAGGGGGAGGGAATTGAGTTTGAGTTCTCTCCCCGGAAGGGTAAGAAGGTTATCAGTTATGAGTTATCAGTGGTCAGTTTAGACATGTAGCTCGAGCCTGAAGCATAGGCGTAGGCAACCCAAAACTCAGAACTCGCGGATATGCCCGATAGGTGCCGCTTTATCCAAGACATCACTTAAAACTTTCACCAGGAGGACCACATGGCCCAGGAACTCACTCCCCCCGATACCCTCACCCCGCCCGAAGCTGTAGAAGTTATCGCCCCCGAGCAGGCCGGAGGCATGGTCAAGATTGACAAGGCGCAACTTCCGGCGCTCGAGAGCCGAGCGGACACCTTTATCGGCGACATCCTCAAGCTCGAGGCCCACAGTGACGATTTCAGGCAGCGTCTGGACGCTATTCACAGCATGGGCAACGAGGAATCTCGAGCGGCGGCGGCGGTCTCGAGCCGCTTCATAGACCGCCCCGCCAAAGCCTCGGACATGCTCAAGGAAAGCAACGTGGGACGCGGCCTCTCCGAGCTGCGCCGCGTGGTGGAGGACCTCGACCCGGCCACCCAGGGCGACCTGTTCACCCCGCGCAAGATTTTGGGCATCATCCCCGGCGGCAACAAGCTGCGCGAATACTTCATGCGCTACGAGAGCAGCCAGAAGAACATCGGCGCGATTCTAGACACACTTTACCGCTCTCAGGACGAACTCAAGAAGGATAACGCCAGTCTCGAGCAGGAAAAAGTGAACCTGTGGACCACCATGCAAGCTTTGCAGCAGTACGTGGTCATCGGCAAAACCATAGATGAGCGGGTCTCGAGCCGCCTGGCTCAGCTCGAGGCGAGTGACCCGGAAAAAGCCCGCGTGGTGCGCGACGAGCTGCTCTACGCGGTGCGGCAAAAGGTGCAGGATTTACTGGTGCAGCAGGCGGTGTGCATTCAGGGTTATCTGGCGCTCGATATGGTCAAGAAGAACAACCTCGAGCTGATAAAAGGCGTGGACCGGGCCAGCACCACCACGGTGATGGCGCTGCGAACCGCCGTGATTGTGGCCCAAGCGCTGGGCAATCAAAAGCTGGTCCTGGACCAGATTGCGGCCATGAACGCCACCACCTCGAGTCTGATTGAATCTACCGCCAAGATGATGCAGCGTCAAAGCGACACTGTGGCCCAGCAGGCCATGAGCACCAGTGTGGACCTCGAGAAGCTCAAGAGTGCCTTTACCAGCATCTACGGCGCGATGGACAGCTTCTCCGAATACCGGGGCAAGGCGCTCGAGAGCATGGGTAAGACGATTGAGGTGCTCTCGAGTGAAACCCAGAAGGCGCAGAAGTACCTCAACCGCGCCAGGGGCGAAGGGGTGGCCGAGGAGCTGGGTAAGGCTCAGGCGATTGGGTTCAAGATTTGAGGGGGTGGGCGCTCTGGTGGACCGGGCAAATCCCCCTTCTGTTTTTTCGCTACGCATCAAAACAGTTTCCCCCTTGTCGAAGGGAGAGCTAACTGCTCAGCACTCGAGCTAGACAGTCTTTTAATACCCCCTTAATAATGTTCACGTAGCTTCCCGTGGGGACGGGTCTTCGGAAAAACGAAGTGCTTCCGAAGGGGGGATTCAAGGCCAAAGCCCTCAACTTACTCGAGGACACTGAAATGAAAAAAACTCTGTTTCTGCTCTCGAGCCTGCTCATTCTGGCCGCTTGTAACCAGCAAAGCTCTCAGACGCTCAGCGTCATCGCCGGGTCGGAGCTGCGCGACCTCGAGCCGATTTTGCCCGACCTCGAGAAAGCCACGGGCGTCAAGCTGGCCGTGACCTACTCCGGCACGCTCGAGGGGACCGAGCGCATTGCAGGCGGGGAAAAGTTCGATTTGGCCTGGTTCTCGCACGGCAAGTACCTGGCGCTGAGCCAGCCCAACAAGGTGTTTCAACAGGAAAAACTGATGCTCTCGCCGGTGGTGCTCGGGGTCAAAACCTCTCGAGCGCGGGCACTGGGCTGGGCCGGAAAACCCGTGAGCTGGAAAGCGATTGCGGCGGCGACCTCGAGCGGAAAGTTCAGATTCGCCATGACCAACCCGGCGGCGTCCAACAGCGGCTTCACCGCGTTGATGGGCCTTTCTGAGGCGTTCGGGACGGGTTCGGACGCGCTGCTCAAGGACTTTTTCAAGGGTCAGACTTTGACGGCAGGCTCGAGCGGTTACTTATCGGACGCCTTCGTGCGCGACCAGAGCCGCCTGGATGGGATGGTGAACTACGAAAGCGTGCTACTGGCGCTCAATGGGGGCGGCAAACTGAGCGAAAAACTGACCCTGATTTACCCGGAAGAGGGCGTGGTCACGGCGGATTATCCGCTCACCCTACTGGACTCGAGCAAAAAAGACGCCTACCAGAAAGTGGTGGACTACTTCAAGAAAAAAGACGTGCAGCAGCGCATCGTACAGACCACCTTGCGCCGTCCGGTGGACTCGAGCGTGGACACGGGCACTCTCTTTCCCAGGGGCATCATCAACGAATTGCCCTTTCCCCGCTCGAGCGCCCAGATGAACGCCATTTTGGGGCGCTACCTGAGCAGTCAGCGCCGCCCGGCTTACGCAGTGTTCGTGCTGGACGTGAGTGGCAGCATGAATGGAAACCGCTTGAACTCGCTCAAGGACTCGCTCTCGAGGCTCTCCGGGGCCGATGGTTCGCTGACAGGGCAGTTCTCGAGCTTCCAGACCCGCGAGAAGCTGGCGCTGCTGACCTTCTCGAGCGCGGTGAACCCGCCCGAATTCATCACCATCAGCGCCCAGCCGGACCGCGACAAGGTCAGAGCTTTTGCAGGGGGCTTGAACGCAGGCGGCGGAACCAACATCTACGGCGCGCTCGAGGCGGCTTACAAGCTGGTGCAAACCGACCAAGCCAAGTATCCCGGCTACAATTATAGCGTGGTGCTGATGACCGACGGCGAAAACAACGGCAACCTCGAGCTGTCCGACTTTCAGAGCTTTTATGCGGGTCTGCCCCCCGGCGCAAAAGGGGTGCGGACCTTTCCCATCTTGTTTGGAGATGGCAACGTGGACGACATGAGCCAAATTGCCAGCACCACCGGCGGCAAGGTGTTCGACGGTAAGAAGTCGCTTCAGGGCGCATTTAAGGAGATTCGGGGGTATCAGTGACCCAATGGATGAAGGAAGCGGTGCTCCAGGTGGAGCGCTCTGAAGCGGGCTTCGAGTTGGTCTTGCAGTGTGGTTGGGGTTCTGTTTTCGCGTCGCTGCTGGCCGTGGGTTTTGGGGGATTCTGGGTCTGGGCCATGACCTCGCTTCCTGGGATGGGTTACTTGGTGTGGGGAGTCTGCGCCGTTCTGATGACGTATTACTATGCGGTGCGAACCCAGTACCGGCTCGAGCGCCCCTCCCAGCAATTCGAGATAGTGTCGCACTACTTGGTGCGTCGGCGCACCCAACGCTACCCACTGAGTGTCCTCGAGCGCGTCGCCTTTGAAGAAGTTGTGAGTACGAGTTCTGAGGGTGGCGAGTCCATGATGTACACCGTTTCGCTATATCTCAGGGACGGCACTCGGGTCGGTCTGACCGACACCTCGAGCGATGAGGTGGGCAAACGCGCACTGGCCGAGCTGCTCGAGCGAGAAATCGTCGGGTTGAGGAGTGCCGCTTGACCCTGGTTGCGTTGGATGTGCATTACCTAGACTCCAGCGCTGTCCGTCTTGGCCCAACTGCGCCACCTCACGGGGCGGGCCGCTTGGGCAAAACAGTACGCGAAGGCGGCCTGCCCGCTCGAGCCGCTGCCGTGGTTTTCGAGCACTGGACCTCGAGCGAGGCACTCGAGGAAGGGGTGGTCAGTGTGCTCGAGGTGTCCCAGTACATTCCTGGCGAGTTTTACCGCCGCGAATTGCCCTGTCTGCTGGCGGCGCTCGAGAAAGTTTCTCAAACCCCTGAAATCATCGTGGTGGATGGGTATGTCTGGCTGGACAATGGGAAACCTGGCCTGGGAGCCAAACTGTTCGAGGCGCTCGAGGGCAAGGTTGCCGTGGTGGGCGTAGCCAAGACTCGTTACGCCGAAGCCGACGCGCTCGAGGTGCTGCGTGGTTCGAGCGCGTCGCCGCTGTTCGTGAGCGCGGTGGGAATGAATGCGCTCGAGGCCGCTCAGAACGTGCGCCAGATGCATGGGCCACACCGCCTGCCGACCCTGCTGACTCGAGTGGATAGGCTGTGCCGGAGTTTGGCGCTGTGAGGACCTTCACGCTGTTTATATACTCCAACAAAAACATCGTGGGAAGTTTGCTGGCGCTGCTGGGTCTGACCGCCTGGGGCCTGAACTTGATTGGTACTTTTGCGCTGCCCATAGTGGTCGGCCTTTACGTCATTGGGGTGCTCATCACCCCGCGCACCCGCTATGAACTGGCGCTCGAGCGGGGCCAGACCGACGAGCAGATTGGGGGCCAGCTTCGAGCCTTGCTGCAAAAAACCAAAAAGAGACTGCCCGAAGATTTGCAAAATAAGGCCCAGAGCATCTCGGACAAGATTCTCGAGCTGCTGCCGCTGCTGCACAGCTTCGAGAACGGAGGCAACCGTGAAGCCTTCAACGTCAAGCAAACCGCGCTGGACTACCTGCCCAGCACGCTCGAGAACTACCTGAATTTGCCCACCGCCTACGCCAGACTACATGTGGGTGCAGATGGCAAAACCCCGCAGCAGATGCTGGGAGACCAACTCGAGTTGCTCGAGAAAAGCCTGGGTGAAACCGAGCGCCTGCTGCTCGAGGGCGACGTGCAGAAGATGCAGGTCAATGGTCGCTTTCTCGAGGACAAGTTCGGCACACCGGAGAAATTTCTGTAGGGGTGGCCCTCGTGGCTGCCCTGTCGCCTATGCTCTCGAGCGCGAAACGGGACTGTGTGTGGTGCGGGCAAACACGGACTGGGCAACCGTGTGAGATTGCCCCTACACTGATGCTATGAAAGATTTTTCTTTAAACCTCGAGAAAACCGAGGGCATTCTGGGCCAGATTTGTCGGGAACGTGCGGCGGATTATGCTAACTCAAACTTTGTTGTACCGCCCGCTCGAGCGCGAAAGTTTCGTTTCGAGCACGCCCTGACCACCGGAGAACTCACCCTGATTGCCGAGGTCAAGCGGGCCTCGCCCTCGAGAGGCTTCATCGCGGACCGCGACCCGGTGGAGGCCGCCCTGGCGTATGAGCGCGGCGGCGCGGCGGCGCTGTCCATCCTGACCGAGCCGCGTCACTTCGGCGGCAACAATCAGTTTTTGCGCGACGTGAACGCTAAAGTTGAGATTCCCACCCTCCGCAAAGACTTCGTGGTTCACCCGCAAATGGTGCTTGAGGCCGCCGACTGGGGCGCGAGCGCGGTGCTGCTGATGGTCTCGGTGTTGGGTGAAAAACTGGAGACCTACCTCGAGCTGACCCATCATCTGGGCTTAGATACGCTGGTGGAAGTGCATTCCGAGGATGAACTCAAAATTGCGATGGACGCTCGAGCGCCCATTATCGGCATCAACAACCGCGATTTGCGTTCGCTCGAGATTGATTTGAACAACGTTTCCTTCCTGACCGAGATAGCCCGTTTTCACGGCTTTAACGGCGTGATTGTGGCCGAAAGTGGCTACTCGAGCAATGAGCATATTCGAGGTCTGCGCGGCCTCACCGACGCGGTGCTGGTCGGCTCGAGCCTGATGGAACAAGAAGACCTCGAGCAGGCGGTTCGGACTTTGCTTGCGTGAGCCGCTTGCACGGCTGCAAACGCGAGCGGGCGGACAGGCCCGATAGGTGCCGCTCTGTTCAAGACGCCCGGAAGGTGCCGTTTTGCTCAAGACGTCAAACGTCAAACGTCTGGTCTGCTTCTGGCGTTCGACGTTCGCAACGCCGTCAGGCGTCCAGCGTTCGCAACGCCGTCAGGCGTCACCCAGAGCACGGCGGTGGCTGAGGTCGCGGATGAACTGCATCTCCTCGAGACTCACACTTAGTGAAAGTTGCGATTCTATCAGCAGTAAAACCGCGCCGTAGCTCAGCAGAACTGTTCCCGAGAGGCTGAGCAAAATGGGGATGAGGTCGCCCTCGAGCCGTACCAATCCACTGCCGCCAATCACCAGGCTGCTGAGCACAAAAAGGCCCACCGCGCCGTAAAACGCCGCCAGACTGCGGTGAATCAGGTGAACCCGCCGCATGACCCTCGGAATTTGCCCGTCCAGCATGTTCAACTCGAGCCGGGTGTCTTCGTCTTGCTGGTCGGCCCTGGATAAGGTCAGGATGCGTTCGCTCGAGCGCCGCAGTCGGTCTACAGCGCGGGAAAGTCGGTTGGAGGTGGACAGGATGAGGGTGCCACACGCCGAGATGAGCACGGCGGGGGTAATCATGGCGGATAAAATGTTGAGTTCTGGGGTGGTCACGGGCGTTGATTAAGTCTCTCGAGCTGATGGAGCTGCGTCGCCTCAGCCCACAATTCAGGGGCGATTTCCATCATCATTGTATGAAGCGTCTCTTGGCATACGCGAGGTGGACGGAAGGGTTCATCGGTCTCCTCGCCTGTGAATACGGGTGAATCATCGCCTTTTCCTGCTTCAATGTACAGAAAGCTGTAGCCCTGGTGCATTAACAATACGAAGCCATCTTCAGGGAAGTGCTCGAATGCTCCATTTCTGTCCAACAGCTCTAAAGTCGCCTGTTGAATGGTTTCGATGGGGTTGAGCAAATCGCGGCCATTCCAACCGGAGCCGACCAACGCGGCGATGGCGTAAGGGTTGTTCCCCACCAATCTCAGCAGTGTTCGGTAAATGGGCGGGATTTTGACGGAGATGTTGGCCTCGAGCGTGGACAGTTCCGCCTCCGACATGCCTTGACCCGCATACTTTGCTCGCAATGCGGAAGCTGTGACTTGTTCCTGAACGTCCACGCCTTATGCCTTCTCCTTCACCGCGTGGCCCCCGAAGGCGTTTCGCATGGAGCTCAGCACCTTGCCCGCGTAGCTCTCGTCCTGCTGGCTGCGAAAACGCATCTGCACACTCATGGTAATCACCGGGGCCGGAATGCCCTGCTCGATACTGTCGTTCACGGTCCAGCGGCCCTCGCCCGAATCGGCCACGTAGTCATCTAAGTGGCTCAAATCGTCGTCGCTCTTGAGCGATTCGGCGGTGAGGTCGAGCAGCCAGCTCCGTACCACGCTGCCGTGTCGCCATAGCTCGGCGATGTCCGAGACATCCAGGCCAAACTCCTTTTTGGCGTGCATCAGCTCGAAGCCTTCGGCATAAGCCTGCATCATGCCGTACTCGATGCCGTTGTGAATCATCTTGACGTAGTGACCCGCGCCCACCGGACCCATCCGCCGCCAGCCCTTGTCCACGTCCGGGGCCAGCGCCTCGAAGACCGGGCGCAGAAACTCGACTGCGCCCTCGCTGCCGCCCACCATCATGCAGTAGCCTTCCTGAAGGCCCCAGATGCCGCCCGAAGTGCCCACATCCACGAACTCGATGCCTCGAGCGGCCAGGTCAGACCCACGGGCCATACTGGCCTTAAAGTTAGAGTTGCCGCCGTCAATGAGCACGTCGTTCTGATTCACCAACGCAGCTAATGCGTCAATGGTCATCTGGGTGGGCTTTCCGGCAGGCACCATAATCCAGATGGCGCGCCGACCCTCAAGCTTGAGCACCATGTCCTCGAGCGAACTCGCCCCCACCGCCCCCCCAGTGACTGCCATCTGCACATTGGCGGGATTGAGGTCGAACGCCACCACCTCCACACCGTGCTCGAGAAGTCGCGTGACCATATTTCCGCCCATCTTGCCCAGGCCCACCATTCCGATTTTCATACGGGCAGTTTACACTGCTCTGCTCGAGGGTGAGACAGAACGTTTGCCCTCGAGCGTGGCGTTCTCCTAACGTATAAAAGGCCGGGGCAAATTTGAAATCGCGTCCATCAGAATGGGGCGGTCCAGCTCATGGAGATTCTCGGGGAACTCGCCTGGAAAAAACCAGCCTACCTCGAGCGCCTCAAAGTCCTCGCCACCCACGTACTCGAGCGCCCGACCCTCGAATTGCAGCGCTACCACCTGCACCTGATTGCCGTCTGGGTAGGTCATGTGCATTTTAATAGGGTCGGTGTAGATGCCCAGAAACTCGGTGATTTCCACCCGCCAACCCGTTTCCTCGAGTGCTTCGCGCACCGCACACTCTTGCGCGGATTCGCCCACGTCCATTGCGCCCCCCGGTTGTGCCCAAGTTCCATTGTCGGCGCGGCGTTGCAGCAAAATACGGCCCTGTTCATCGCGCACGATGATACCCACGCCCACCATCAGCAGCGTCTGCGGCCCCAGCGCAGCCCGAACTTTCCAGTAAATTTCACTCATGTGCTCGAGTGTAAACGACCTGAATACAGAAATGTTGGAAAAGAGCGCATCTATGCCGCTTCATTATAAAATATGCTGGCCCCGTCACTTCTTGGGACGATGACAAGTAACACTGTTAGATATTTTTTCAATACTGCTTATGTTAACTCCTACTGTAGATATATCGACGCCTAAAAGAACTGTAACAGTTAAATCTCTATCTGTGCTGAGCACAGCTCGTATATAGTTTTCAATACCGTTAGGATAATCTACAATCAAATCGTAAACATAAAATTTCTTGTCATTTCCCAATATTTTCTGACTGTCAAATTGAATCTTTACTTTCTGACCGTATAGCCCAGATATTAAGCCTTTATAAAATCCATCTGTGATAGGGGTGAAGA